>Ga0067045_1030140_pt1 | contig 16553 bp, 14 predicted proteins | sample TerdegcTABiofilm_FD_59184 | JGI IMG/M metagenome (GOLD analysis project Ga0067045, IMG submission 59184) | Combined Assembly of (Gp0054472, Gp0054536) Wastewater bioreactor microbial communities from Singapore -Terephthalate degrading...
TAATCGGCAACCACCACAGTACCGGTGGGGGGAGAGGTTTTTAGAAGGCTTCGGGCCGGATTCATGGTGGAATCCGTTTCATTTAAAAAGTAGATTTCTGGATTATTAAGTACGGTTTTGAAGGGATTATCCAAGGCAAGGATTTTCATTGCTTTTATATATCCCATTATTTTCCTGGATAAGCAATAGCTTGATTCCCCTTTAAGAAACTGGTAAAAGGGCCGCCCTCTTACGGATAAGAGGGCGGAGAGGCAATTTAGAAGAGATGCAGAACCGCCCCAAGACCGATCATCTGAACAGTCTCTTCCGGATCTGTTATATTTACAAAGTTACTGGAAAGAGCATTATCAGTAAAATTGAAGAGGGTTCTGGAGTAAAACTCTAAACTAAAGGTTTCGGAAAGATTAACAGCCATGCCGATTTTATAGGAATCGCTGTATCTGTCCACCTTTTCATACCCCGCGCCGGTATAAAAATTCTGCCAGTCCATAATTAGGGAGATATTCCCCAGAGGGATCACCATTCCAAGGCCATAGGAAAAGAGCCCAATAGGTCTGAAGCCGTTAATGTTGAAGATATTCTCCGCTCCATAGATTATCTCTGTATAAACGGCACCACTGGCAAGAAATATTCCCCAGAATTTTACTCCCGCTCCAAAGCTGACATTCGGATTTACTCCTATATTTCCTATGGGCATATTATAATCCGTGTTGACCCTTAGGCTAGAGGAGAAGAGGTTTCCGCCGGCTACTAAAATAAGAAGTAGAACCAGGCCGATGATTACTAGTCTTTTCATTGTAAACTCCTAATAAAAATAAAAATAATTTATACTACTGCATACTTTCGATCCCCGTGATACAATTAAGGGAGGGGATCATTCCCTTCCCTATCTACAACACCTGGGGCAATAAAAACTGTCACCACAAAGATTGATCTTTTTTTAAGAAACTTTTGCCCAAAACGGGTGACAGTTTCTTTATCCTTAGGTGTTGAATCTTTAGAGCCCAGGAGAAACGGACCATTGCCAGTTAATGTTGAAGAGTTCTATAAAAAGTATGGCCCTATGGTGCTCAGGCGCTGCCGTTTTCTGCTTAAGAACGAGGAACAGGCCTTGGATGCTATGCAGGATGTTTTTGTACAGATCCTACGCAGAAAGGATCTTCTGGAGGATACAGCACCCTCTAGTCTTCTTTATACAACGGCGACTCGTGTCTGTTTGAACATCCTTAGAAGCCAGCGCCGGAAACCGGAAACCCAGGAGGAGGAGATTATCCTCTCTATCGCCTCAGGTGAGAACCTGGAGGAGAAGGTTGTGGCAGCCCGTACCCTGGAGGAGCTGTTTGGACAGGAAGAGGAAACCACCAAGGTAATTGCGATCCTTCATTATGTAGACCGCCTTACCTTGGAAGAAACGGCAGAAAGGGTTGGAATGTCTGTTTCCGGCATACGAAAAAGGTTAAGAAAGTTAAAAGCCCAGGGGCAGAGATTTTTGGAGGCAAGGTGAAGATGGATAGGGAGATTCCAGATTTTTTAATAGAACAACTACTTTTAGGAGAATTAAAGGAAGAGGAGGAACGGGAATTATTAAGTATTCCCAAGGTAGCGGAGAGGCTTCTGGAATTAAAAAGATCCAATGAGGAGATCCTTTCCCTCTATAAACCTGCGGAGATGGCGGAAAGAATACAAAGCTCCCTGGCAAAAACCGAGGCTGCTACAAAAAAACCACAAGAAATACCTCAAGAAAAGGGAAGAATTGTTCCCTTTTTTAAAACCTGGCGGGGAGGATCCCTTTTAGCCGCCGCGGCGGTTCTTATACTTTTTGGAATACTACCCCTGGTTACCGGTAACATCAGTCAAGGAGCGGTCACAACCCCGGACACAGTAAGAACCAAGGGTTATGCTCCGGTACTTAGAATATATAAAGAGGTTTCCGGGAATGCACAAATCCTTTTTCCCGGAGATCTGGTTAAGGAAAGGGATCTCCTGCAGATAAGCTACCTGCCCGGGGAGGAGGAATACGGGGTAATCTTTTCTATAGACGGCCGTGGAATTGTTACCCTGCATTACCCCTTTTCCGAAGGAGCAAGTTCTCAGTTAGCAGGAGACGGGGAACAACTCTTACCCTATGCATATCAGCTAGATGATGCTCCGGGTTTTGAGCGGTTCTTTTTCATAACCTCCTCATCACCAATTCCAGTAAATTCGGTACTCTCCGAAGCCAGGAAGCTGGCCAGAGATACTAAGTCGGCAATGCAGAAGAGTTTATCTTTATCTTCAGATTACACGCAGTACAGCATACTGCTTAAAAAGGAATAGATATGAACAGGAAAAGATCAATATTATACTTTTGTATTATTCTTCTTTTATTAAATCTCCCACCGATCTTCAGCCAGGCGGACTCCCAGGCGGTAAGGAGATTCGGAATATTTATCGGATCAAATTACGGAGGAACAGGCAGAGCCACTCTTCTCTACGCTTCCTCCGATGCCGAGAGATTTGCAGAGGTATTGCACGAGATGGGCGGCCTGGAAGAGGAGGACAGCATCCTGCTTTTGGAGCCGAATCCTGTTACAGTTAAGAACTCCTTTTCCCAGATCCAGAATAGAATCCGGGTTGCAAAGAAGGATTCCAGGCGGGTGGAATTCCTCTTTTACTATTCCGGCCACAGTAATGAGCAGGGGATCCTACTTGGAAACGCCTCCCTTCCCTTTGTGGAGCTCCGGGATAGGATAAACTCCGTAGGGGCGGATGTAAATATTGCGGTTCTGGATTCCTGTTTTTCCGGGACCTTTACCAGACTAAAGGGCGGCACTAGAACTCCTCCCTTCCTCCTGGATCAGTCAGTAGAAACCAAGGGCCATGCCTTTTTAACTTCCAGCTCCGCCGATGAAGCTGCCCAGGAATCGGATGCCCTTGGTGCCTCCTTTTTTACCCATTACTTTATCTCCGGCCTGCGAGGAGCCGCGGATTCCAACAGGGATGGTAAAATAACCCTCCACGAAGCCCATGCCTTTGCCGCCTCGGAGACACTGATGAGGACCACCAGCACCCAGGCAGGGCCCCAGCACCCCTCTTATGATATAAATCTCTCCGGTTCGGGAGATCTCGTGCTAACCGACCTTAGGGTAACCTCCGCCCAGATAATGCTGGACCAGGAGGTGGAGGGAAGACTGTTCATCCGGGATAAATCCAACAGGCTGGTAACAGAGCTTAAAAAGAACAGAGGGCTTCCTGTTTCCATTGCCCTGCCGCCGGGGGAATACCATATTACCCTGGATTCCGGCAATGAACTTTTCCAAACCTCGATAAACCTCCACTTTGGTTCCAGGATCTCTTTGGGAATGAAGAATTTCTCCTTTGCTTACCGGGAGCTTGCCAGGGTACGGGGAGACAATCCGGAAACCCCGGAAAATTACTATATCAATCTTGACACCAGCATAGCCCCAATTCTGGCCTTCCCAGAATCTGGGAACCGGGTGATAGTGAACAACCTTGCCCTTGGCCTTATAGTGGATGTTTACAGAATCCAGGGGGTATCTATCGGGCTTATAAATACCCTTGGAGAGGATGTTTTAGGAGTTCAGCTTTCTCCACTTTTCAACACCGTGGGAAGAAATGTAAACGGCTTCCAGGCCTCCGGAGTCTTTAATGTGGTGGAGGGATCTGTGGAGGGGGCCCAGCTGGCGGGAGTCTTCAATGTTGTAGAGGGAGCAGTGAATTTCCTTCAAACCGCAGGGGTTTTCAATGTCACCTCCGGGGATACAAGCGGCTTCCAGGCAGCGGGGGTATTTAATATTGCCGGTGGTTCCCTGGATGGTTTCCAGGGAGCAGGGGTTTTTAATATCGGCAGAGGCGGAAAAGGATTCCAGGGTGCTGGGGTCTTCAATATAACAGAAGAGTTTTTTGAAGGGTTTCAGGGCGCCGGAGTCTTTAATGCCGCCGGTGATTTTAAGGGTTTTCAGGGCAGTGTTGTGAATGTTGCCAAGGATCTAAGAGGTGTGCAGCTTGGTGTAGTTAATATTGGGCAGGATGTGGAAGGTACCCAGCTTGGGCTTGTAAATATAAACCGGGACATTACCGGCCTACCCATCGGGCTTATCAATATCTCCACCGCCGGTTTGCACAACCTTAGTATCTTTAGTGATGAAAAGGGTTTTACCTATGCTGGATTCCAGTTCGGAACAAAAAGCTTCTACACCTTTATCTTTGGAGGAGTGGATTCCAAGGCGCCGGAGACGGATCTTGCCTCGGGCATCGGGTTGGGAACCCATTTTACCGCTGGTCCTCTCTATCTGGATATAGATTTTTCCGCTAAACACCTGGTACAAGCTGTAACCTGGGAGGATAAAATAAAGAGATTCTTCAACTTTGGCACCCAAACCTTCCCCTCCCTTAGGGTAAGCTTGGGTATTACTCTGGCAAAGAACCTTTCTCTTTTCGGAGGAATCTACTTTGACGGACTTATTACAGGGATTACAGAACCAACCAGGTTCCATGAGGGGAATCCGGTCTTTACCTTTCCCCTGGAAAGATTCGGCACAGACATCTCTGCCTATAAAAGATGGTTTGTGGGTATCCGGATTTAAGAACCGGAGATAATCCCGCCACCCAGAACAATATCCCCCTGGTAAAAAACAGCAGACTGACCGGGGGATATTGTCGCCGGGGCTTCAAGCTTTACTTCCGCCCTGCCCCCTGCCTTTGGATACACGATTCCCGGAACTTCCTTTGATTTGTACCTTACCTGCACATTGCAGGAGATCTCTGCGCCCGGATCTAGAAACCAAACTGTCTCTTCCGTGAAAAAGTACCGCCTTCCCAGCTCTTCCTTTCTTCCCACTATTATTCTGTTTCCTACCGCATCAATCTCCAGAACATACCAAGGCCCGCTTCCAAGACCCAACCCCTTCCTCTGGCCGATGGTGTAATGGATATGTCCCCGATGAAAGCCCAGCAGATTGCCGGCAGTGTCCACAATTTTCCCCGGCCGGTTGAAAAGTTCCTCTCCCACTGTTCCATCCCCTTGCGGCCCCGGAGGCGCAAGGAATCTCCTCCCCTCCCGGGTAAGGAATTCCGTATAAGTAGTGTCCACAAAACAGGCCTCCTGGCTCTCCTCCACCTTGTCGCCTGCGGAATCCACAAGACCCAGAGCACGAGACTCTCTTACTACCTCTGTTTTATGGAGATTCCCTAAAGGAAAGATACACTTGGAAAGAATCTCCTGCTTTACCCTGTAGAGCATATAGGACTGGTCCTTGCTCCTGTCTACCCCTCTGCGGAGAAAAACCCGCCCATCTTTCCAGAAAAGCCGGACATAATGCCCTGTTGCAAAATAGATCGGTTCACCTCCCTTTTTTAATCCCTCCTTTTCCAGGGTCTCCTCCAGAGAACCGTAAAAATCCAGGAACCTCATTCCACCGTTGCACCGGACACAGGGATTGGGAGTTTTTCCGTGATAATAGGTCTCCACGAAATCCTTTACAACCTTGTTCTTAAAGGAATCCTGCTGATCTATCAGAAAGTAGGGAATATCCAGGGATTTACAAAGACTCTTTGCCTTGTCGATTATCTGGAGGTTACAGCACCTCGAATCCGGCCAGATGTAATGGCTTGCACCCAAAAGACGGGGAAACTCTTTTTTAAGCAGATGGGCAGCAAAACTGGAATCTACGCCTCCGGAAATCGCAACAACACATAGACTTTCCGAATCCGCACCGGGGGGAAGGGAAAGGGATAAATCAAAGGGAGTTTTATTCTGCATAATGATTTAGACCATTAGCACAGCCTGGGAAAAATGTAAATAGTTATCTGGTGGGGGGACCATCCAAAGGAATATCCCCATACATCCTTGAACATTTGAAATAATTAATGTAAAAATATTCATAAGTCCGCCGGAAAGGGGCTACGGCTTGTGAAGGAATTATTTAATTCATTATACTCCATATATTTAAAAAATATCCCTCGCATAAAAAAGGCCCTTTTACCGGAAGTGTTATAAAAAGAAGGAATAAGTATTCACAGGAGCAGCATGAAGGAAAGATCTTCCCGAATCAGGGCAATACAGAACCTGGTCCGAACCCAGAGAATTGAAAGCCAGGAAAGTCTTTTAATTAAACTGGAGGAACTGGGCTTTTCCGTAACCCAGGCAACCCTCTCCCGAGATCTTAAGCATCTCCGGGTAGGGAAGGTATCGGATGGTATGAACGGATACTACTATTCCCTTCCCAAGGAAGGAAATGAAACCCATACCAGGAAGGGTTTTATTCAGGATGTGGAACGGGGACTTCTTAATATCAATTTCTCTGGGAATATCGCGGTTATTAAGACCCGGCAAGGCCATGCGGAAAGTGTCGGTTTTGCCCTGGATCAGCTCTCCCTTCCCGAGGTTTTAGGAACCCTGGCTGGGGAGGACACGGTCTTTGCGGTTATTAAAGAGGATGTAAGCCGGGAAGCGCTTCTGGAATCCTTCAGAAACAGTTTTCCAAACCTAGGATTATAAGGATACAGGAAAAATGAAAGTCGCCATACTCGGGGTAACAGGTTACACAGGACAAATTCTTCTCCGCCTTTTAGCGGACCACCCTTTCGTGGATACAATCCTGCCCGCTAGCTCCTCCAAAGGAGGAACAGCCCTTGCAGACCTCGATCCTGGATTATCGGATCAGATCTTTTCAAAAACAGAACTATGCGGAGGAAAAATCCTAAAACCAGAAGAGGTTAAACCCTTCAAGCCAGATGTCCTCTTCTCCCCTCTTCCCCACCTGGCTTCGGCTGAAAACTGCCGGCCGTTTCTTGGATCCTCTGTTATTATTGATCTTTCAGCAGACCTACGACTTTCGGACCGGGAACAATTTTTAAAAGCCTACGGAGAGGAGCCACCCTGCCCCGACCTGCTGCCCAAAGCTGTATACGGTTTGAGCGAAATCTACAAAAGGGAGATCGCCCGGGCAGATCTTATAGCCAACCCCGGCTGCTACCCTACCGCAACCCTGATACCCCTGATACCCCTGCTTAAGAGGGGTTATCTTCAGGGAAAGGTTGTGGTAAATGCCCTTTCTGGAATCTCCGGGGCGGGAAAAAAGGCAGTGGAGAATCTCCTCTTCTGTGAAAGAACGGAGAATGCCGGAGCCTATTCCCCCGGGAAAAGCCACCGGCATGTAACAGAGATCGAAAGCCAGATGAACCGGTTTTCCTCCAATATCAACCTCCTCTTTACCCCCCACCTTATTCCTGTAAAGCGGGGAATGGTGGTGACAACCCAGGTCTCATTGAAAAAGGGCATCCAGGGCAAGGATATATACGCAGCCTTCCAAGAGGATTACAAGGATTCTCCCTTTGTAAAGGTGCATGAAAAGAGTATTCCGCAGATCAAAGATGTCTGGGGTTCCAACCGGTGCGATCTTGGATACAGGGCGGAGGGAGAGGAACTTCTCCTCTTCTCTGTTATTGATAATCTTGTAAAAGGCGCCTCCGGTCAGGCAGTGCAGAACATGAATATCCGCTTTGGACTTTCAGAAACCGCAGGGCTAAGAACCTTCGGGGAACTTTAAGTAAGGAATAACTGTGGAAGGAAAACTGATCTGTATAAAATGCGGCGGCAAAGCTGCTACCGAAAGTTCCACCCTCTCGGGGCTGATAAGGGAGATAGCGCAAATATCCACCGCCTCCCGGGTTCTCTTTGTTCACGGCGGCGGCGAAGCGGTGAATACCATTTCCCGCAGATTCGGCCTGCAGCCGGTATTCAAGGACGGCATCCGCCAGACCTCCAAGGAAGAGATGGAGGTGGTGGATATGGTCCTTGGAGGATCCCTTAATACGAACCTTGTCCGCCGCTTCGCCGCCGCGGGGGTAAAGGCTGTCGGCCTGACAGGCTGCGATGGAGCAAGTTTTACCGCCCGGGCAATATCGCCGGAAAGCAGAACCGGAGCCATAGTAAAAACAGACCCTGTCTTGATCTATAATCTTCTCTCCCAGGGATTCATACCCGTGGTGGCCTCTACCTCGATGAATGAGAGCGGTGAAGCCCTGAATATCAATGCCGACGAGGCGGCTCTTGAGATCGCTGTATCCTTAAAGGCGGACATCCTGCTCTTTCTCTCCGATATTCCCGGAATCCTTAAAGAGGAGACGGTAATCCGGAAACTCAGCTCTGGGGAAATTGCAGGGGAAATTCAGGCAGGGGTAATAACCGGAGGAATGATTCCAAAGGTTATCTCCTCTAAAAATGCCCTGGAAAGGGGAGTAGGAAAGGTTATTATAGGAAGATATCTGGAGGAAGGGGATTTAAGCCTCCTTCTTAAAGGTGAAAAGGGAACAGCTCTGGTGTGAGCTGTTTATAGTGTTCCGAAGCTTGTGGTAAGATTTTATGCCTTCTTTACGTAAAGATAGAGGCCAATCTGAGGGATTTTTATTTTTTTTACAATCTTCGGGACACTAAGATTTGAAAAAGGAGGAAGGGAGAATGACCGAGGATGCCTTTTCCCGTAACACATCCATTGTCCGCTCCTATGGAGAGGAGTTCCTTACCTTTAGCAGAGGCGAGGGAGTGTATCTTATAGACCAGGCTGGAAACAGATACCTGGATTTTGGCAGCGGAATTGCTGTAAATTCCCTTGGCCATGGGAATGAAGCCCTGGCCAGGATAGCCTTTGAACAGATGCGTCGCTGCACTCATGTTTCAAATCTTTACATGACCGAACCGGCCCTGGAACTTTCCAGACTCCTAACGGACCTTACAGGCATGGCGGCAGTGCATTTCGGAAACAGCGGTACCGAGGCTAATGAGGCAGCCCTGAAATTCGCCAGGGTTTATTCCTACAGAACCAAGGGTGAGGGAAACCACCGCCTTCTCTGTTTTTCCCATGCCTTCCATGGCCGGAGTATGGGAGCCCTCTCCTGCACTCCCAATAAAAAGTATGCGGAACCCTTCCTTCCCCTTATTCCCGGGGTTGAGGTTATACCCTTCAATGATGTTGAGGCCCTCAGGAAAACCCTGGATAAAAGTTTTGCCGGTGTAATTGCCGAGGTTCTCCAGGGAGAGGGGGGGCTAGACCTTATGACCCAGGAATTCGCAGAGGCCTTGAACCTGCTTTGCAAAGAAAAGGATGTAATACTCATCGTGGATGAGGTTCAAACCGGGCTGGGGAGAACCGGCGGGATCCTGGCAAGCAGGAAACTAGGGCTAAAACCGGATATCATTACCCTGGCAAAACCGCTGGCCGGCGGGCTGCCCCTCTCGGCTACCCTGATTTCGGAAAGGGTTAATAGGACCCTCCACGCCGGAGATCACGGCTCAACCTTCGGAGGCGGTCCTGTACAATGCGCCGTGGCGATAGAGGTGGTTAAAACCCTTACCAGCCCTGACTTCCTCCAGGAGGTGGAAGATAAGGGAAATTTCCTGCTCGAGGAGCTTAAGAACCTTGCGGGACGACACAGGTTTTGCGGCGGAGTTAAGGGCCTCGGGCTTCTTCTGGGACTGGAGATAAGGAGCGATCTGCCCGGTGCTCCGGCAATTCCAGATATCATAAACCGTACCAGGGACAAGGGGCTTCTAATCCTCCGGTCGGGAGACAACCTTTTAAGAATTGCTCCCCCCCTTGTAATTTCCATAAATCAGATAAAAAAGGGCGTTAAGATTCTTGACGAAACCCTGAAAGAACTTCAATCATAACTCTTGTATAATGACTAAGGAGGTTTACCTTTTATGAAAAAGATCAAAAAAATTGCCCTCGCCTATTCCGGCGGATTAGATACATCCATTATCATTCCGTGGTTAAAGGAAAACTACAGTGATTCGGAAATAATCGGAGTCTGTGTCAATGTAGGCCAGAACGAGGATTGGCAGTCCATTGAGAAAAAGGCATCCCATTCCGGCGCCTCGAAACTTTTCGTGCTGGATAAGAGGGAGGAGTTTGTTAAAGATTATATCTTTCCCATGCTCCGGGCTGGGGCGGTGTATGAAGGAAAATACCTTCTGGGCACCTCCATAGCCAGGCCTCTCCAGGCAAAGGCCATTGCAGAGATAGCCTTGCAGGAAGGGGCCGATGCTGTAGCCCATGGGTGCACTGGAAAGGGGAATGATCAGGTAAGGTTTGAGCTTACCTTTAAGGCTGTGGCTCCCAATCTGGAGGTTATCGCGCCCTGGAGGCTCTGGGAGATCCGCTCCAGAGAAGCAGCTATCGAATACGCCCAAAGCCACAATGTCCCCCTGGGGAATATCTCCAAAAAGAACATCTATTCCAGAGATTGGAATGTTCTTCATATGAGTCATGAGGGGGATGATCTTGAGGACCCCTGGAACAGGCCTAAGGAGGATCTCTTTATGCTCACCAAGAGTCCAAAGGAGGCCCCGGATAAGGAAACAGTGGTAACCCTGGATTTCGAAAAGGGAGTTCTTACTGCTGTAGATGGAAAAAAAGAGAGCCCCTACGAACTCTTTACTTTGTTGAATAAACTGGGGGGGGAAAACGGCATAGGCCGGGCGGATGTGGTTGAAACCAGGGTTGTGGGCATGAAAAGCCGGGGAGTTTACGAATCTCCGGGAGCAACGATACTTCATGCCGCTTTAAGGGAACTGGAGATGCTTACCCTGGATTCGGATCTTCTAAGCTACAAGAACACCATGGCGATCCGCTATGCTGAACTGGTTTACTCTGGAAAATGGTTCAGCCCCTTAAGGGAGTCCATGGAAGCCTTTATGGCAAAATGTTCCTCTTATACTACAGGCACTGTAAAACTTGCCCTTTACAAGGGAAACATCATTGTTGCGGGAAGAAAATCTCCCTACTCCCTGTATCTGAAGGATCTTGCCTCCTTTGGAGAAAGCTCTTACGACCACAGCGACGCCTCCGGTTTCATAAAGCTCTACGGACTTTCCACGGGGGTAACTGCCATGGTTCACAGGGAGATCTCCCCAAAAGCTGAACAAGCCAAGGAGCTGAAGGGAATTGCCGCAACCTTCCACGATAAATAAGGGAACCAATATGCAGGATCATCCGGAAAAGACCCCCTCCTTCTCCCTGCGGAGAGCCAATGTTAAGGATGTTGACCCCATCTTTAGGCTTACCTCAGAGATGGCTAAACGCCAGCTGATGCTCTTCCGCAGCAAAAACAAGATAATCAATATGCTTGCGAATTTTGTTGTGGCCGAGAGTCCCGCGGGAGAGATTCTCGGCTGCGGAGCCTTTACCCTCCTTTGGACCGATCTAGGGGAGATCTGTGCCCTGGCGGTGGATCCGAAATACCAGGGCAAGGGTATAGGAAAAGCAATCGTTATATTCCTGATTGACGAGGGCCGGAGGTTCAAGGTTCCGGAGATAATGACCCTTACCTACCAGGTAGAGTTTTTTAAGAAACTCGGGTTTACCGTAACGGATAAAGACCGGTTCCCCCGCAAAATCTGGCGGGAGTGCCTGGAGTGTCCAAAATTGGAAGAGTGCGACGAAACGGCCATGTACCTGGTCCCCTGAACCTTCTGATTTTAATTGGTATTACTGTGTCCCTAGAGATATTTAACCCGCTTTTGTTCTTGCTGCTTGAAATATTTTCATATTTTTTACAAGCTTAGGGACACTAGAAAAAAATACACGGAGGACCAGATGCAACTTCTCCAATATCCCAACCTTGATTCCACAAACGCCTTTCGCAGACTTAAAAACTATGCCCTTCTTTGTCTTAAGGATCTCTTAACCCAGGAAAGGATCCAGAATTATGTTACCTCCACCGGGGGAGGTCTTTATTTCTCCTATGCCGGTGCTCCGGTGGATAAGACCATACTCTCCCTTTTTCAGGAGCTGACGGAGGAACAGCATCTTATCAGCCAATACAAGGATCTTCTCCGGGGTGAAATCATGAATCCTGGAGAAGGACGAAGGGTCCTGCATCACCTGTGCAGGGGAGATCTTGGGGAGCCTGTTATTGAGGGGGGAATAAATCTTAGAGATTTTTATGTGGGAGAACAGGAGAAGGTCAGAGAATTTTCCAAAAAGGTGCATTCCGGAGAAATCCTGGGGAGCACAGGAAAGGAGTTCACCTCCATCGTACAGATAGGAATCGGCGGTTCCGATCTGGGTCCCAGGGCTCTGGCTCTGGCTCTGGAAAGTTATGCCAAGGCGAGGGATCTTCAGAAACTTCAGCCTTATTTCATCTCCAATGTTGATCCCGACGATGCCTACTCTGTGCTTCAGGAACTGGATCCGGAAAGAACCCTCTTTGTTCTGGTTTCAAAAAGCGGTACAACCCAGGAAACCCTCGCTAATCACCAGCTGGTACTCGCCTGGATGCGTGGGAAGGGGATAAAGAGACTTAAGCCGGAAAAGCATATGCTGGCTGTCACCTCCAAGGATAGCCCCCTTGCCGCCTCCTCCGATTTTCTTGCCTCCTTTTACATAGACGACTACATTGGGGGAAGATACTCCTCCACAAGTCCGGTGGGAGGGGTGATATTATCCCTTGCCTATGGTTTTGAGGTTTTCGAGGAGCTCCTCTCCGGGGCGCAGGAGACAGATCGTTTTTCTTTGGAAAAACAGGTCAAGAAAAACGCCGCCCTGCTGGATGCCTGTATCGGCCTCTACTACAGAAACATCCTCTCCTACCCCAACCTGGCGATCCTCCCCTATTCTCATGCCTTAAGAAGATTTGCCGCCCATCTCCAGCAGCTGGATATGGAGAGTAATGGTAAACAGGTGAACAGGAAGGGGGAGTTCCTTGCCTACAAAACCGGGCCGATTATTTTCGGAGAACCGGGAACAAATGGACAGCATTCCTTTTACCAGCTTCTGCACCAGGGAACCGATATTGTTCCCTTGGAATTTATCCTCTTTGAGGAATCCCAGGGAGGGAAGGACTGTACCCTCGAGGGTTCCACAAATCAATTCAAACTGAGAGCCAACTGCGCCGCCCAAATTGCCGCCTTTACCCGCGGCAGAGAGAATGAAAATGGCAATAAATTCTTCCCCGGCGAGCGTCCCTGTACCCTCCTCTACGGAAAGAGGCTGGATCCAAAGGCCCTGGGTGCACTTCTTGCCCACTTTGAGAACAAGATTATGTTTCAGGGTTTTATGTGGAATATAAACTCCTTTGACCAAGAGGGGGTTCAACTGGGGAAGACCCTTACTCAGGCTCTCCTAAAGGGAAGGGATCTGGATGGGGTTCTTGCGGGCTACGGAAGGCTTTTAGGTTTACTTTAAAAAAAATGTCCCCAGGGAAAAGGAGGAAAACCCTGGGGAACTAAAAAAAGGAGGTGTTGAAAAAACTATTCTTTGAGCACTATTGCTCCAGAGGGGGTAATCCCTACACTGATCCTTGTCCCTCTTTCTAATATTACAAACAGTCCTTTAGAAAGAAGGTTACAATCATTCGCTGATAAGAATATAATATTTTTTCTAAAAAATGTCAAATACATCTAAAACATTAATTCAAGAAATGTTCCTTAAAATAGGTCTCCAGCACCCGGATCAGTTCCCCGGACAAGGGAAGTTCCGGGTTGGAATAGGCTTCAAGATTTGCTTTCTGATCCAGGGGAGCATCCTTTAGGACATGGTTCATCCCTTCAATTACCACCAGTTTGGAGGATGGATTAGCCCGGTGTAGCCTCTCTGCATCCTCTACCGTAACCTGGAGATCCGTTGTTCCCTGAATTATAAGCACTGGAACTGAGGTTCTGGAAATCAATTCCTCCGGGTCTCGGCTTAACCAGGAAACCAGATAGGGTTGCACCGAGGGGCGCAGCAGGGCAAAATACTCCTCTGGAACCTCTTTAACCAGATTCCCCTGAACAAGACTGTCCAGGATGGTAAAGATCTTGCTCCTGTCCGGTTCCGGCACTTCCCGGAGCTGCTCCTTAAGTAGAATATCCCCCCTTCTGCCCATACCTGCCAGGGAGATATATCCCGCAGCTCCGGCTTTATTCAAAGCCTCCAGGCCTATCAGGGCTCCTTCGCTGTGACCAATAATGATTACACTGGAAAGATTATCCCTCATTTTAAGCTCCCCCGCCCAGGCTGCCGCATCGTCGATAAGGTGATCGAACCGGAGATCCTCCTCCCTTTGCAGGCTTGCAGCACTCTTACCTATCCCTCTTTTATCATACCTTAGAGAAGCTACTCCTATCTCCTTTAAGGCTTCAGCGAGCATCTTTAGACTATCGTTCCTTCCAGGAAGGAGGGGACTGTTTCCATTGCGGTCCGTGGGACCGGAACCAGCTATTATTATTGCCACAGGGAAAGGCCCCTTTCCTTCCGGTAACAGAAGGGTTCCAGAAAGCTTTCCGCTGGCAATAACCAGGGATACCTCCTCTCCCTCCTCCGCCTCCGGTTCTTCGGCAGGCTTTTCCCCAGGAAAAAGGGTAAAAACACCCCGAGCCTGGCCTTGAAGAAAGGTCCCTACATAATGGTCCCCCTGCAGGGTGCCTTTAAAATAGGCAGGCACCGGTTTTAAGGCCAGAGTAAAGGAGAGTTCTCCATCAGAATAGACAAGATCTGTAATCGGAAGACCATAAGCTCTCTGGGTGGTAATATCCAGACTCCCGGAGAGCTCCGGTTTTAGAACCAGATGAAGGACAATATCCAGTTTTACAGTCCCAAGATCGATCTCCCCGATAAATACTTCGGTTTCAGACTTCTCTGGAATTTCCACACCCTTGCCTCCTGTTGCGCATCCCGGGAATAGAAAGAAAAGAATCAGAATACTGGTAATTTTATAAAATACAGAAAATCGTCTTTTGTTCATCTTAATTTTCTCCGTTTTAATTTTACTTTTATACAAACAGGGGTTGCTTTTATTCAAATTTGGAGGGATTTTTTTTGTTATCTAAGGATCAGTTCTTCATACTCTCCGGCTGACGGGTTGCCTCTAAAACATCTCTCCAAAGGCTCCCTTCGGGATTAACGAAATTTCTTTTAGCCACGGCAATCTCCATGGGAAGATGAACATAGTTGTTATTTACAAGGCTTATTAGAACCCTGGTCTTTCCTGCTAAGGCAGCATGAACAGCATTGCTCCCAAGCCTGGCACAGTAGAAGGCATCGTTAGGATCCGGTCTGGAACTGCGGATCATGTAACTGGGATCGATATATTTAAGATTTATCTCCATCTTCTCGCGGGAAAAGTAGTCGGTAATCGCCTGTTTAAGAAAGAGACCAATATCACTTAATCTTTTATTTCCAGATGGATCTGTTTCGCAGTTCCCTGCCAGAAGATCCTGCCCTGCTCCTTCGGCGGCAATAATAACCGCATGATTGCTGGCAAGGAGGCGCTTTTTCAGCTGTGCCAATAATCCCTTTTCCCCTTCCAGATCAAAGGGTATTTCAGGAATAAGAACAAAATTAGCCTCATGAACCGCCAGAGCTGTGTGGGTAGCAATAAAACCGGATTCCCTTCCCATAAGTTTTACAAGGCCTATGCCATTTATGGTGGAATGAGCTTCCGTATGGGCGCTGGCAACGGCCTCGCAAGCCCGGGAAACAGCAGTTTCAAAGCCAAAGGATTTCTGGATAAAACTGAAATCATTGTCTATGGTTTTGGGTATGCCCACAACGGAGATTTTCAGACCTCTCTTCTTTATCTCGTTACACAGGTTTATTGCGCCTCTTTGGGTTCCATCCCCTCCTATGGTAAAAAGGATGTTGAGATTCATCCTCTCCAGGGAGTCCACTATATCCTCCGTGCGGTTGCCGCCGCCCCGGGAAGTGCCTAAAATGCTTCCGCCGACCTTGTGAATATCATCTACATCGGTAGGATTCAGCTCCAGAGGAGAAAAGTTGTATTCCGGCAGAAACCCTTTGTAACCGTTTCTTATGCCTGTTATCCTGCGGACCCCGTAACCATACCAGAGGGTCCTTACCAGGGAGCGGATGACATCATTCAAACCGGGGCACAAACCTCCGCAGGTAACAATGCCGGCATGAAGATGCCCGGGATTAAAATAGATCATCTCCCTGGGGCCTGCAAGCTGAAGAAGTTCCTCTTTGCGGTAGGTTTTTCTCCGTTCCTCCGGTTTTCCTGTAATTTCGTACATTATATACTCGTCGTCCCGGACATAGTTTACCCGGGAATCTCCCAAGGTATTGGACATCTTAATTGGGGAGTGGATTCTAGCTTCTCCCAGGGTTTCTACGGTAAAACAATACTTTTCTTCCATAAGGTCTCCATTTTCCGTTTAGTTTAGTGAGAAAAGTGGTTGAAATCAATAGATGCTTGATGGTCCTTGAATAATCGGTTACTTTACCTTTGAGGTACTTAAATGAATATATGTGTTATAGGCGGAGCAGGCTACATAGGCAGCCATGTGGTTCTAGCCCTTCTTGAAAGGGGAGACAAGGTTACGGTTTTTGATAATCTCTCCTCGGGAAGCAGGGAGAATCTCTTTTCCAAGGCGGATTTCATCCTGGGGGATATCCTTAATATTCCGCTCCTGGAAGACTGTCTCTCCTGCGGCTTTGATGCGGTGGTCCATTTGGCAGCGAAAAAAGCCGCCGGAGAATCGATGGAGAAACCGGAAAAGTACAGCGAAAACAATATCAATGGAACCATTAATATCCTGAATGCCCTTTCCA
>Ga0067045_1003696_pt1 | contig 16545 bp, 15 predicted proteins | sample TerdegcTABiofilm_FD_59184 | JGI IMG/M metagenome (GOLD analysis project Ga0067045, IMG submission 59184) | Combined Assembly of (Gp0054472, Gp0054536) Wastewater bioreactor microbial communities from Singapore -Terephthalate degrading...
AAGATCTTTTACCTCCTGGTGTAAGGAATCAAGCCATTGGTTGCTTCCTCTGCGCCACATCGCGCCAAATAACAGTCCGGTGATCAGCGTGTTGACAATCAGCGCCGTTACCGCCCTGACTTCCCAGTGGCAGAAAGCCGCTAAAACAGCTACTGAGAGGAGAGAAGAAAATAATAAATAAAATTTTTTCATGTTCTCCCTTTTCAGCATGTCTTCAAAAACCTCCATTGAAAAATTCGCCTCCGGCGACCTGCGGGCAGTCAATAAAAAAGCCCTCGCCGCCGAACGGCCAGGACTCCATCGTCTGAATTCCTTATATCTCCATTGATAATCAGAATAACATAATTATAACAACGCTATGGTATAAGAACAAGAATTTTTTTAACGGAATTAGTGTTTGGAGAGTGGTTTCCTTAGACAAAAAGATCACCACCATATTTACTTGGGTAGTAAATACTTATTCCGATTCTAATTCGTCTAATTACTTAATTTTTGTTGGGTGATGTCAAAACTTACCGGTTGTGGTAAGATGTTTGTATGAAAATTTATTTCATAAGATCGCCATATCATATGGAGATAATTTTCTAGGGTGAGGCTATGAGGAACTTTGACGTGGAATTTATTTGAAATGAGTGTTTTCTTATTATTACTGCCAAAGTTTGATAAAAGTGAGAGCTTTGCATCGTGCTAAAAAAATCGAAAGAAAACATAATTATTAAACTTTAGGAGGTCTCACATGCCAAGAATAGGAATATTAACATGTTGGAACTGCACACAAGAACTCAATTGTGCTTCAGCAGTATGTCTCGCCGATATGCGCAAAATGAGGGGTTTCTTTGAGAAATACAAGGATCAGGAAATTATTCTTGTTGGTATAATATCTTGTGCCGGTTGTCCGACTATCGGAGCCCCTGAAAAAATCTTAAAGCGCGTAAAATCCCTTACAAGTTTCAAGGTTGATGTTATTCATCTCTCATATTGTATGACTGCTGTTTGCCCGTTCATTAACAAGTATATTGACGTTATAAAGAAGAAATATCCTAACATAGAAATTGTTGAAGGTACACATAAGCCTCGTGATAAAGCTGCATTCCAGGGTGAGGTGTATGAATTATTGTGTATTAAAACTAAAGATATGACAGATCTTATTCTAAGTAATTAATCAGTATCGATAATAACGATAATAATACATATAATCAACATAGGGATTTTTTGGAGGAAGAATGGTTGCAAATATTTTCGTCCGGGCGGCAAAGTTAGAAGATTTCAATGCTGTTGAATTATGATATCTAATAGAGAGGGGAATAAAAGTGGTTATCAGAAGAGAAACACCGGAAGAATTTTCTCAGATATATGATTTGGTTAAAGTTGCTTTTCAAACGGCAAAAGTGTCAGACGGTAAAGAACAGGATTTTGTCAATCAGCTTCGCAGCAACGGCAATTATATTCCGGAACTGGCTCTGGTCGCTGAAGAAAACGGTAAGCTGATTGGACATATAATGTTAACGAAGACTTATATTGTTGACCGTGAAAATAAGTTTGAAACACTTCTTCTGGCGCCTATTTCGGTTGCCTTAGAGTACCGGAATAGAGGAGTAGGCTCTAACTTGATAAAGGAGAGTTTCAAATTAGCGAAAGAGATGGGATATACGTCCGTGTTTCTTGTCGGTGATCCTGCTTATTACCATAGATTTGGTTTTAAATCTGCCGTTAATTTCGGCATTAAACATACACACAATATTCCTGATGAAAATGTTATGGCGTGTGAATTAGTCCCGGGTGCATTGGATGGAATTAGCGGGACAATTGATTTTTAAGCAAGGTGTTAATATTTATGTTAGATTGCAAGGATAATAGTGAATATATTTTTGTTTATGGAACACTACGGAGAGATTTGCAAAATCCGATAAATGAGCTATTGCGGGGATACGTCCGGTTTGTCGGGAGAGGAAAGTTTAGAGGAGTTTTATATGATCTTGGTGAATACCCAGGGGCTATTTACTCTGAGAATCCGTCGGATTATGTGTTTGGAGAGGTATATGCTTTCGATGATAAAGAATATGTTTTTCGGGTTCTTGACGATTTTGAAGATTATAGCCCGGATGACTGCCAACAAAGCCTGTATTATAGAGAAAAAACCAGGATCATTTTAGATGACGGCAACGAGTTGACCTGTTGGATTTACATTTATAATCGCCCGGTACATAATAAATGCAATATTATTCCTTCCGGAGATTATTCTAATTATCTTAAGGGTGAATAACAGGTGGCATGATATAATAATGTAAACGCTGAAAGGGGCTGATATTTATGTCTAAAACATATATTACGGATATTGCGGTAAAGGAAGAAAACCTTGATGTACTAAGACAGCAAGGCAAGAATTGATTCAGACTTCGGTGGGGGTGGAATTTCCCACCGAAGCTCTGAATTTTTGCGGAAGCTAAACGAGTTAATTGAGCCATTCAAGGGGTTTTGTTAATGTGGTATCGGCCATGTTAAGCGACAGGACTTTTTATGGAAAATACTAAAGCTATGATCGTGGAGGGATTTAAACTAGTTATTTGTACATAACTATGCTATAATAATGCCATTATCATAATGATTATGAGGTGAAAATATTATGCCACAAATTAGACCGATAACTGATTTAAGAAATACAAATGAAATTTCAGAAATATGCCATAAACAGGGTGAGCCTATTTTTATTACCAAAAATGGGTATGGTGATTTGGTAATTATGAGTATAGAAACCTATGAACGGCAAATTGCACTTGTTGAGGTATATAAAAAGCTTGCTGAGGCAGAAACACAGATTGCACAGGGTGTTCCCCTGTTGGATGGAGAAGAAGTTTTTAAAAAATTGAGGGACAAATATGTCGGAAAAAAGTTATAGCTTGAAATTTACTCCAAAACAAGTGAGGATTTAGAACAGATTTATAGCTATATATCAGGCAAGCTCTTTGCTGAATATGCCGCTGACAATTTGCTTGAAAGAATAGAAAATAGCGTAATGCGGTTAAAGAGTTTTCCCTATTCTTGTAGTTTCGTTCTAGATGAGCCTTTAAAAAACAGAGGATATCGCAAGTTGATAGTAGGTAACTATATTGCTTTTTATTTAGTCAATGAGTTAGAGAAACAGGTTGTTATTATGCGTATTCTTTATGGTGCTCAAAATTATCAGGATTTACTGTGATTCATACAGAAAAAGGCCGTCAAACATTATCATAAGTAAGAAAAAGGTTCTGAAGGAGGAGCTTGGAGCTCTTTTTTTTGATATAATAACTCTAACATTTGAAAAGATTTCCCCCGGAGGGTATAATGAAGAAAAATGGGGCTTATGCTGAGGTAATTGTCGCAATTAATACCCGGAAGACTGACCGGGTTTTTCACTATGCCGTTCCTGCCGCTCTTCAGGATAAGGTTGAAGTGGGGACCAGAGTACTGGTTCCCTTCAATGGAAGGCGTCTGGCCGGGTATGTTACCGGGTTCGGCTTTCCCGAAAACACGGTAAATATCAAGGAGATTGTTGAAATATTGGACGCTGAGCCGGTATTCACACCGGAATTGCTGGAACTGGCCCGTTGGATGGCTGAAAATTACCTCTGCAGCACGGCTGAGGCGCTTCAACGTATATTATCCCCTCGATTGTTGATTAAAGGATCACGTGTTGTGAAACGAGTCCACCCGGCCATGCCGGAAGAGGATCTGGAAAGTGTACTGAATTCACTGAGCCGGGCGCCAAAACAGGCTGCCCTATTAAGAATAGCAATGGTCAACCCGGGTTTGACCCGCAAGGAACTGGCATCGGCGGCGGGAGTGTCGACTTCGGTAGTTGACGCGCTAGTTGAAAAAGGATTGCTGGCGGTATCACTGGAGAATTTGCCGCGCCGGCCGGGCCGGTTGGCGCAGACCCCGGTTGATCCAAACGGAATGATTCTCAATACCGGACAAAAAGCCGCTTTGGAACAAGTGGAGAAGGCGATCCGGCCGGGTTCGTTTAGCGTTTTTCTGTTGCACGGTATTACCGGCAGCGGTAAAACCGAAGTATATTTACAGGCTATTTCGCTGGCTCTGGAGTCGGGCCGCCAGGCGGTTGTCCTGGTTCCTGAAATATCACTGACACCTCAAATGGTGGAATTGTTCCGCGAGCGGTTCGGCGGGCAGGTGGCTGTTTTACATAGCGCCCTTTCAGGCGGGGAAAGATATGATGAATGGCGGCGGATAAAGGAGGGCGAAGCGACTGTTGTGCTGGGGACCCGCTCGGCGGTCTTTGCCCCTCTGCCCAGACCGGGGCTGTTTGTGATAGATGAAGAACATGAATCATCTTATAAGCAGGACGACCACTTGCGCTACCATGCCAGGGAGGTCGCCATAAAAAGAGCTCAGCTTGCAGGGGCGGCGGTGTTGCTGGGCAGCGCCACACCTTCACTGGAATCGCAACTCAAAGCTTCCGCGGGCGGCCCGTATCAGTTGTTGAAACTTACAGACAGGGTGGACGGGCGGCCCCTCCCGCCGGTGCGGGTTGTGGATATGCGTAAGGAAATGAAAGACGGAAACAGCGGTATTTTCAGCAGGGTTCTTATTGCCGCGGTAAACAGGCGCCTGGAAAAAGGCGAGCAGGTGCTGCTTTTTTTAAATAGACGCGGTTACTCTACTTTTGTTATTTGCCGTGAATGCGGGCTGGTTCTAAAGTGCCCGAGATGCGACATTTCCCTCATCTACCACCGGGACGGCCGCTTAAGGTGCCATTACTGCAATTATACCGTTAAGTCACCTGATTTGTGCCCAAGATGCGGCAGTCAAAATATCCGGTATTTCGGGGCGGGCACACAAAGGGTGGAAGAAGAGGCACGCCAGTTCTTTCCGGAGGCGCGGATTCTCCGTATGGACAGTGATTCAACTGCCCGCAAAGGATCCCACGTCAAAATCATCAACGCTTTTCGCGACAGGCAGGTTGATATTCTGATCGGTACCCAGATGATCGCAAAAGGCCTGGATTTCCCCGGTGTGACTCTGGTAGGGGTGATAAACGCTGATATAACCCTGCATATGCCTGATTTCCGGGCGGCTGAGCGTACTTTTCAGTTATTGACCCAGGTGGCCGGCAGGGCCGGGCGGGGCGACTTGCCTGGAGAAGCGCTGATCCAGACATATAATCCGGATCATTACAGTATCACTGCTGCCGCGGCCCATGACTGTGACCGGTTCTACCTCAGCGAAATGCCTGTGAGGCGCTCTTTGGGATATCCTCCCTTTAGCCATCTTGCCCGCCTCCTGTTTACCCACGAGGATGAGGAAGAGGTGAAAAAGGGAGCCGGGCGGGCAAAAGAGACGCTGAAAGATATATTGACCGGCAGTGGTAAAAACATCTCAATTCTTGGCCCGGCCCCGGCGCCGTTGAGCAAGATTAAAGACAGATACCGCTGGCAGCTGGTCATTAAGGCCTCTCGCCGTGATTTATTAAGAGATGTAATTAGAAAGAGCCTGTCCGCGTTGGAGGAGGGGCCTTCATCTATAAAACCGGCGGTTAATGTGGATATTAATCCTCAGGGGATGCTATAAAAGGAGGGAGCGTTTTGGCAATTTATAGAATAGTTGAGTTGGGAAATAATATATTAAGAGAGCGCGCCAAAGCGGTGCCTAAAATAACGCCAAACATATTAAAACTCCTTGATAATATGGCTGATACTTTATACAGTGCGAAAGGTGTTGGTCTGGCCGCGCCGCAAGTCGGGGTAGCTAAAAGGGTGGTTGTTATAGACGCCGGCGAGGGTCTGGTTGAACTTATCAATCCGGAAATAATCAAATATGAAGGACAAGAAACTGATGCCGAAGGATGCCTGAGTATCCCGGATACTGTAGGAGATGTCACCCGTGCTGCCGCTGTTGAAGTAAAATGTCTGGACCGTCAGGGTAAGGAGCGTGTTTTTCAGGCAAAAGGTTTATATGCCAGGGCGCTTCAGCACGAAATCGACCACCTGGACGGTATTCTGTTCATCGACCGGGCGCGGAAGGTATGGAAAGTGAAGAATTAAGATGAGTAAAAGAATTAAGATCAGTAATCAGTAGTCAGTAGTCAGAATGAGAAAGTGGTTTATTGTCTTGAAGTATTCTGAATTCTGACTCCTGGATTCTGAATACTTAAATTGTAAGAGGGATAATAGATGCGTGTAGTATTCATGGGTACGCCGGAGTTCGCGGTACCGGCATTAAAAGCCCTGGTTGAGGCCGGCCACGACGTGCGGGTTGTTGTCACCCAGCCTGACAGGCCGAAAGGCCGGGGGAAAAAATATACGCCGCCGCCGGTCAAGGAAGCGGCCCAGGCCTTGAGCCTGCCTGTTATTCAGCCGGTTCAGATAAAAGATCCGGATTTTATCGGACTGCTGCGAGGCTATGCGCCGGAAGTCATCGTTGTGGTTGCTTACGGGAAAATTCTTCCTCCAGCTGTTCTGTCGTTGCCGGAATACGGCTGTATTAATGTCCACGCTTCCTTGTTGCCGAAGTACCGGGGCGCGGCGCCTATTCACCGGGCGGTGATCAACGGTGAAAAAGAAACCGGGATTACCACCATGTTCATGGATGAAGGGCTCGATACCGGGGATATGATACTTAAGGAAAAGGTCCCCATCCATGAAGAAGATACCGTCGGTGATGTGCATGACCGCCTGGCCGCGGTTGGCGCGCGCTTGTTGATTGAAACACTGGACATGATCAGGCGGGGGCAGGCGCCCAGGTCGCCCCAGAAAGGCGAAGCCTCTTACGCCCCGATGATTACCGGAAAAGACGAGTTAATAGAGTGGGACAAGCCGGCCAGGGATATTTATAACCTGATCAGGGGCATGAACCCCTGGCCGGGCGCGCGTACCTACCTGGGGAGCAAAATGTTAAAAATCTGGCGCGCCCAGATATTATATGATGATGAATTGCTGGCCAGGCCGGGCCGGGTGATGGGAACCGTGCGGGACGGTATTTTGGTCGGCACAGGCAAAGGCCTGCTGGTGATTACTGAACTGCAGATGCAGGGAGCGAAACGGATGAGCGCCGCTGACTTTTTAAGGGGAACACCTGCCCCATTCGGTGCAATCCTGTCAAGTGTTCCGGGGGAAGGAGACAATGTGACGTGATAGCGGGAAAGTTTCGCCCGGTGCGTAAGAGGCTTTTTATCGGACTGTTGAGCGCCAGCCTGCTGGCAGCTTGCCTGCTTCTAATTGCGATATGGTACATAACGACCAAACCGGTCAGGAGTACGTTTGACCAGGTGCTCTTGCTGACTCTGGGCGTTTCATTGCTGGGCGGGATCATAATAGCCGGTTTTGGTGTCGGAGGCATTGTCCTGACCATCCTTTACGCCAGGGATATATCAGCCTTCCGGGGTCCGATGCGGGTGGCCTTGAACATTTTCTTTCCGCTTGCGATGGTCCTTGGCCGGTTTTTTCATATTGAAAAAGACAGGATAAAGAGCTCTTTTATTGAGGTAAACAATTTCCTGGTCAGATCTAAAGCGCTCAGGCTGCTGCCCGGGCAAGTCCTGCTGCTTGTGCCGCACTGCCTGCAAAAAAGCGACTGTCCGCATAAGATTACTGTTGATATTGATAACTGCCATCGCTGCGGGGGCTGCGTGGTCAGTGATCTTCTTGATTTGAGAGATAAATATGGCATTAACATGGGTGTGGCCACCGGGGGCACGCTGGCCCGCAAATTTGTCCGGGAGTACCATCCCCGTGGCATTGTGGCTATAGCGTGCGAGCGTGATCTCACCAGCGGCATTCAGGACTCCAACCCTATTCCGGTGTTGGGAGTAACGAACGAGCGGCCTTTCGGGCCGTGTTTCAATACCCAGATCAAAGTTCCGAGGGTAGAGGAAGCCATCTGCTTCTTCATCAGTAAGAGAGACCAGTTGGTTAGCCATAGCTTACAGCTATAATAAGGCAAGGCGTGGTACTTACCTTCGGGCTCATGTTCGCCCTTTAAAATCGTATGAGCTCCTTCGCCCTCGGGCTCGGTCAAACTCGCTCGCTTCGCTCACTCAAACAGTTCCCTCGCTATTCCGAGGGCGGCTGTATAACAATAGGTATGATTTGCAATGGCGATACTACAGAAACTCTAAATATCAAAAAGTAGCTCTCGCCATTGCCATCCTCAAAATCGCCCTTTAGGTAAGCACCACGCCTTGCTGAGTTATTGTAAATGTCAAGAATATGCCGTTTCCGGAAAGGATGAATAAAGTTGCCTCAAATTTCGGCCAGAGAAATGGCGCTGCAGGCGCTAAATTTAGTTGAGAAAGACGGCGCGTATGCCAATCTGGCCTTAAACAAGGTTTTGGAAAGATACCGGCCCGGTAAACTCGACCGGGCTTTTGCGACTGAATTAACATACGGAACGTTACGAACGCTCAACACGCTTGACTGGGTGCTGGCGCAATTTGTCAATAAACCGCTGCGATCCCAGACTGTAATGCTGCGCAATATCCTGCGCCTCGGTGTGTACCAGCTTATGTTTTTGAGCCGGGTACCGCCTTCCGCCGCTTGCAATGAAGGGGCGGAGATGGCGCGCAGGCATGGACATCCCGGCTCGGTAAAGTTTGTCAACGGAGTGCTCCGTAACGTGTCGCGGCATATTAAAGAAATAAAGTTTCCCGAACTGGCGGATGACCCTGTTGCCCACATCTCGTTGCGTTATTCCCACCCGGCATGGCTGGTGGAACGCTGGCTTGCGCGATTCGGCCCGGAGGAAACGATCTCCCTTTGCCGGGCCAATAATGAGCCTGCGCCGAACACGGTCCGGACCAATACCCTGAAGCTGACGCGAGCCGGACTCGCGGCCAGATTGAGAGAAGAAGGCCTGACTGTATACGAAACCGCCTATGCTCCCGAGGGGCTTAACATTGAGGGTTTCTTATCTTTTAGTTCGATGAAGACCTTTCAGGAAGGGCTGTTTCAGGTACAGGATGAAAGTTCCATGCTGGCCGGAAGGGCCTTAATGCCCCGGCCCGGAGCTCGTGTGCTGGATGCCTGTGGCGCGCCCGGCGGTAAGACCACCCACCTGGCGGAACTGATGGAAAACAAAGGTGAGATCCTGGCGGTGGATATCCACCCGTACAAGCTCGAGCTGATTAAAGAAAATTGCGACCGTCTCGGGATTAGTAATGTTAAGGGACTGGCGGCGGATGCGGAGAAACTGCCGAAGCAGCTGTACGAGTGGGCGGACTTTATCCTGGTGGACGCTCCCTGCACCGGGCTGGGCGTCCTGAGACGCCGGCCCGATGCCCGCTGGCGTAAAGAACCGGGCCAAGAAACGGCCATTGTCCGGCTGCAGGCCGGGATTTTAGCAAGCGCCGCCCGGTGTCTGAAGAATGGTGGGGTGCTGGTATACAGCACCTGCACGATTACCCGCGAAGAAAATTTGGGTCAGGTTGAAAATTTTCTTTCCCGTCACCCGGACTTTGCGCTGGAAGATTTAACCGCGTTTCTGCCTGATAGTTTAAATGATCAAGGGACGATGAACATGGGTTATTTAGAGATACTGCCTCACCGGCATGGTATGGACGGCTTTTTTATATCCCGGATGAGAAAAAAGGGATAAGGCAAAATGATGGAGAATAGTTTTATTAAAATTGATTTAAGAGACCTCACCCTGACTGACCTGGCCGGCTTGACGCGGGAAATGGGCGCTGAACCGTACCGGGCCAGGCAAATAGCGGAGTGGGTCTTTCAAAAAGGCGCCGGATCTTTTAAAGAAATGACCAACTTGCCGCGGGATTTGCAAAACCGGCTGGCGGCTGTGGCCGGGATTGGTCGCGTTGAAGTCTTGAAGAGACAAGTCTCGCGGGGTGGAGACACAGTAAAATATCTTTTTAAACTGGGTGACGGTCAGGCAGTTGAAAGTGTTTTGATGAAACACAGCTATGGCAATTCTGCTTGTGTCTCCACCCAGGCCGGCTGCCGGATGGGTTGCCGGCTCTGTGCCTCAAGCCTGGGGGGGTTTATCAGGAACCTGAGTTCCGGTGAGATTTACGGGCAAGTCCTCGGTATGCAAATGGACAGCGGGGAAAGGGTCAGCCACGTGGTGATTATGGGTTCCGGCGAGCCGTTGGATAATTACGAAGCCACCCTTACATTTATAAAAAATGTCACTGCTCCTTATGGCCTTAATATCGGTCAACGTCATATTACTATTTCTACTTGCGGCCTGGCGCCCCGGATCAGGGAGTTGGCCGGGGAAAAACTGGCGGTTACCCTGGCGGTGTCGCTGCATGCGCCAAACGACTCCCTGCGGAATGTGCTGATACCGATCAATAAAAAGTACCCGCTTCGCGTTTTACTGGGAGCCTGCCGGGATTACGCGGCAAAAACGGGCCGGCGGATTACTTTTGAATACGCGCTTATAGCCGGGGTAAACGACGGCCGTGGGTTGGCCGCCGAACTTGGTGGGCTGCTCTCAGGTATGCTCTGTCACGTTAATTTGATCTCAGCCAACCCGGTACCGGAGCGGGGTGTCAAGCCGCCAGCCAGGCGGCAGGTAGTCATATTTAAAAACGTCCTTGAAAAAATGGGTATATCCGTAACTGTCCGCCGGAGTCTTGGAGGGGATATTGATGCCGCTTGCGGGCAGTTAAGGCAAAAAACCTGAATTAATAGTTTTAACCCGCGAGTCAGGAGGTGAGCTTCTTGGGTGTTTTCTCCAGTCTGGAAGGCAGTCTGGAAAAGTACATTGAAGGCTTTTTTAAAGATAAGTTCAAGGGGCGTATCCAGCCTGCCGAAATAGCGAAAAGACTGGCCAGGGAGATGAGGGACCGCAGGCGGGTCAGTATCAATAAAATTTACGTGCCCAACAAGTACACTGTTCACCTTAATTCAACTGATTACGATAATATCGCATCGATAGCTGCCATGTTGTCCAAGGAACTGCAGGAATACGTAAAGCAAAAGGCAGAGGAAAAGAGATATACTCTGGCCGGTCCTCCGGTTGTGGATTTCACCAGGGATGAGGTCAGGGAAAAAGGGGTGATGAGGATTGAATCCGGTTTTAGCGAGGCGCTTCCGGAAGATGAACAGCCGGAGGAGGAAGATGAAGCGCTTGGGCATACCCAGCTTTTTCGCCTGGCCAAGGATGTTGCCGCAGTAGATAGAACGCCTGCCGCTTATGCCCGGTTTCAAGTTCAAGCCGGTCCAGATAAGGGGAGAATTATTAATCTGGGTACAGTTTCACAGGTGATCGGGCGGCACTCCGGGTGTGATATCGTCCTGAACGATTCCAGTGTTTCCCGCCGCCATGCGCGGCTTGAATGGAGCGGGGGTCAGTATATCATCACCGATCTTGGCAGCACTAACGGAACATGGGTGAATGGATTGAGAATCGTGGCAAAAGTACTTGAATCAGGGGATGAAATAGCCTTGGGCACTACAGTCTGCACTTTGAGGGTGGATTAGCTATGTTTACCATCCTGTTAATGGCTTTGAGGTATATTTTTCTATTGTTGTTGATTATTTCTATTTTCAAGTTGGTTAAATGGATGAGCGCCGACTTGAGAGGAGTATCAGCAGAACATATTATAAAAAACCGGCCTGACCGGCACAGAAAAGAACCCCGTTTTCTTGAGGCAACCGGTAATGTTGAACTGGTGGTTGTCGAAAGTTCTGTTTCTGAACTAAAGCCGGGCGATACGTTCAGCTTCGACAGGGAAACGCTGATAGGCAGAGGTAACCGTAACGATATTATCATTAGCGGCTCATTTGCATCTGTCCGGCACGCGCGCATATACTTTGAGGATGGACAGTACTGGCTAGAAGATTTGAAAAGCACCAACGGCACTTTATTAAATGAAACCAGGGTAAATCAGCCGATTGTCTTGGCAAATGGAGACAAAATAAGAATCGGGGGCGTTATTTTTCAGTTTGTGAGGTGGGGGTATGAGGTGGGCGCAGATCACTGATACGGGCTTATCAAGGAGGGTTAATGAGGACAGCCTGCTTGTATCGCCGGATATAGGATTACTGGCGGTTGCGGACGGGATGGGCGGACACCGGGGGGGTGAAGTTGCCAGCGGCCTGGCTCTCAAGACGTTGGAGCAAGAACTGGCCCGCTTGCTGAAAAAAGGCGAATCCCCTGAGAAAGCCCTGCTCGATTCCGTCAGACTGGCAAACGTCTCGATTTTCGAACTGTCCGGTCAAAACAAAGAGCTTAAGGGCATGGGAACAACTATAACCGCTTGTTTGAGGCGTAAAGGCGACCTGATTACCGCCCACGTGGGTGACAGCCGGGCTTACTTGTTTCGCAACGGCGGTATTCGTCAATTGACTCAAGACCATTCACTGGTTCAGGAACTGCTGAAAAGCGGCGGAATTAGTGAAGAACAGGCATTACAGCACCCCCAGCGTAATGTGCTGACCAGAGCGCTCGGCACAGAACAGTCGGTGGAGGTGGACCTTTACCGTTACAGAATTATAGCAAATGATCTCCTTCTGCTTTGCACGGACGGCTTAACCCGTTATCTTCGCCAGGAAGATCTGCTGGATGTCGTCAATTCTTCTCTTGACATTGACAACGCTGTACACGTCTTGCTCAGCAAGGCGCTTCAGTCTGGAGGCGCGGACAATATTACTATTATCCTGGCTCAGTTTTGACTTAAATTTCGGGGGAATAAGATGAGTGTGATGAAAGGCCGGCAGGTTGAATGGAAGCTGCTGTTTCTTACCGGTGTTTACACCATGGTGGGGGCGCTTGCGCTGTACCTGGGAGCGGCGGGTACTCCGGAGCGTCATGCTGTTGTAGCCGGCCTCGCGGCCATTGCCGCCTACCTCCTGGTCAGTATGTACTGGCATTACACGGGGTACCGCGGTGACTGTTTTTTGCTCCCGTTAACCGCCTTGCTTTCCACCACCGGGCTGATATTCCTGTTCCGACTGGATCCGGCTTGCGGCGCGCGCCAGTTTGTCTGGCTGCTGATTGGACTTGTAGCGCTGGTTTTGATCACCCGGCTGCTCGTGGATTTCCGGTTTTTGGGTGACTATAAATATATTTACGCGCTTGCCGGCTTGATTGCCCTGCTTTTACCTGTTTTTTTCGGCCATGAGCAGGGCGGGGCGAAGAGTTGGCTGGACCTCGGCTTATTTCATTTTCAACCGTCCGAATTTGTAAAGATCCTGGTGGTGCTTTTCCTGGCCAGTTACCTGGCGGAAAACAGGGCCATTTTAACTGCCGGGACCAGGCACCTGGGCGGGCTGGCTTTGCCGGGACCGCAAGAGTGGGGTCCGCTGCTGACCATGTGGGGGATTTCCCTTTTATTGCTGGTGTTCCAGAAAGACCTCGGCGCGGCCCTGATTTATTTCTGCACCTTTCTGACCATGGTATATGTGGCGACTTCCCGTATCTTTTATGTTCTTTTTGGCCTGGCGCTGTTTATGGCGGGCGCGGCGGCCAGTTTCTACCTGTTCGATCATGTACGCGCCAGAGTTGAAATATGGATAAACCCGTGGCCTTATATCGAAACCACGGGGTACCAGGTAATCCAGTCTCTTTTTGCCATCGACTCGGGCGGTGTGCTCGGGAGCGGTCTTGGGTCGGGATACCCGGGTTATATCCCGGCCGTGCATACTGATTTGATCTTTTCCGCTATTTGTGAAGAAATGGGCCTGGCCGGCGGCGCGGGGATTATCGTCCTGTTTATGATCTTTGTTTACCGGGGGATCAGGATCGCCTTGAAAACAACAGATGAATTTGCCGCTTTGGCGGCTTCCGGGCTGACCGCCCTACTGGGGCTGCAGACGTTTATCATTATCGCCGGGGTAACCAAACTGCTGCCGTTGACCGGCATTACGCTCCCCTATATGAGTTATGGCGGTAGTTCGCTGGTGGCAAACTTCATCTTACTAGGGCTGTTGTTGAATATTTCCCACGAGGAAGAAAGCAATCCATGAAGCAAAATATTCTTAAACTCGGTTTCTTGCTGCTGGGCTTATTATTAGTTCTTATAGCCTACCTGTCCTATTTGCAGGTGGTCAGAGATCCGGCCCTGGCTGCGAACCCTTATAACCGCCGCCTGCAGGAGATGGAGGCTCAAGTGAGGCGGGGGAATATNTACGATGCCAGGGGCATTATCCTGGCCAAGACGGAGTTTGACGGCAGTCGGGGCCGGCGGGTTTATCCCTTGGGGGACGTCGCGGCTCATATTATCGGGTATGTATCCGGCCGGTACGGACGAGCGGGCCTTGAATCCACATATGACACCTATCTTCTGGGAATGGAAGGGGCCGACCGTATCAGGAACTTCTTTAACAAGCTCCTGGGTAAAGAGCAAAAGGGCGGAGACCTGAATCTCACCATTGATTCTNCCCTGCAGGGGCTTGCGGAGCAGTTGCTCGGCAGCCGGCGTGGTGCGGTTGTCCTCGTTGATACCCGGACCGGGGCCTTGCGGGTAGTGGCTTCAAATCCCGGTTACGACCCCAATCACCTGGAAGAAAACTGGCCGCGTCTGGTGCAGGCGGCGGACTCGCCTCTGCTCAACCGGGCGGCGCAGGGCGCTTACCCGCCCGGTTCAACTTTCAAAATTATTACCGCGGCGGGAGCGCTGGCTGCCAAGCCCGGTCTTGCCGGCAGCACTTTTAACTGCCCGGGCTACCTGATGGTGAACGGGTATAAGTTGGCCGACGTGGCCGTTCATGGCGAAGTGGACTTGAAAAAAGCTCTTGCCGTGTCATGTAACACTACTTTTGCCCAGTTGGGTCTCGGTCTGGGCGCCGACAGCTTTTACCGCACCTTTAAGGCCTTTGGGCTGGATCAAGACCCCGATCTGGGAATCACAGTGCGTCCGGGAACGCTGGCCGCTCCGGGTGATATGACTCAGACGGAACTGGCCAGCAGCGCCATCGGCCAGGGCGAAGTGCTGGTAAGCCCGCTGCATATGGCTCTGGCGGCGGCGGCGATAGCCAACCAGGGTGTGATTATGCAGCCCTATCTGGTCGATTCGGTGAAGGATTCTGCGGGTGAAACTGTCCGGTCCGCGGTGTACCGCGCCTGGCTTACGGCAACCACCCCGGACATATCGGGAATTATCAAAGAAGGGATGATCGGCGCGGTGCGTTACGGTACGGCGACGGCCGCTGCTGTTTCCGGTACGCAGGTGGCCGGTAAAACCGGTTCCGCCCAAAACCCGCACGGTCAGACTCACGCCTGGTTTATCGGTTTCGCGCCCGCGGACCAGCCTAGGCTGGCTATCTCGGTGGTTCTGGAAAACGCCGGATCCGGCGGGTCTGTCGCAGCCCCGGTTGCGGGCAGGATCCTGGCGACGGCTCTGGCGAAAGGGTATTGAGATTAGCATTCTCTCATTCTAACTGCTGACTACTGACTACTGAATACTGACCCCTTAGTAGTACTAGGAAATTATTATTTTGAGGTGAAAAAAATTGATCGGGAAGCTTTTGGGGAACCGGTATGAAATCTTGGAGCAATTAGGCGGCGGGGGTATGGCTATTGTCTATAAAGGCCGGGATACCATTTTGAACAGGCTGGTTACCATAAAAGTGCTCCGCCCCGAATTCACCAGTGACGAAGACTTCGTAAAACGGTTTCGCAGGGAGGCTCAGGCTGTGGCCAGCCTCTCACACCCGAATATTGTCAGTATTTATGATGTCGGGCGGGTTGACGCGGTTGACTACCTGGTTATGGAATATGTGGAAGGCGACAACTTAAAAAACCTGATCAGGTCGCACGGCCCTTTGACTCCCGTCAAGTCTGCCCAAATTGCCCGGCAAATCAGCGACGCACTGGAACATGCTCATGAAAACAACATTGTCCACCGTGATGTCAAACCACAAAACGTCCTGATTACCAGGGACGGGCGGGCCAAACTTACCGATTTCGGGATCGCCAGGGGGGCCACCGCCGCTACTCTTACCCAGACCGATGCCATCATGGGTTCGGTCCATTACCTTTCCCCCGAGCAGGCGCGTGGAGAAACTACCGGACCGCGCTCCGATATCTATTCCCTGGGTGTTGTATTGTATGAAATGGCGACAGGATCGTTGCCTTATCAGGGAGATACCCCGGTCAGCGTCGCTTTGAAACATATCCAAGACGAACCCCCCCGTCCTTCCATTATAAACCCCGCAATACCGTTGAGTTTGGAAAAAGTCATCGCCCGGGCCATGGCGAAGAGTCCGTCCGGCCGTTATGAGACAGCGAGACAAATGTCTCTGGAACTTGAAAAAATATCGGGAGCCGGGCCGATAGAAATGACACGGCCTGATTCCGTTGATGAATTTGCCACCAGGGTGATTCCCACCGTTCACAGGGCTGCCGGGGATATCCAACCGGCTGAGAGGGAATGGGAGGGAGAAAGGCGCGGAAAAAAGAGGCGCTCCGGATGGCTCTGGGCGGCACTGGTTATTTTGGGGCTGCTTGCTGCGGGCGCCGCTGCTTTTCAGTTTTACATAAATGTGCCGGAAGTGAAAGTGCCTTCCGTTGTAGGAAATACTTTTGAGGATGCGAAGGCTATTTTGTCGGAGCAGGGCATAAATGACGTTAAGGGTACCTGGATCACCCATC
>Ga0067045_1030141_pt1 | contig 16545 bp, 18 predicted proteins | sample TerdegcTABiofilm_FD_59184 | JGI IMG/M metagenome (GOLD analysis project Ga0067045, IMG submission 59184) | Combined Assembly of (Gp0054472, Gp0054536) Wastewater bioreactor microbial communities from Singapore -Terephthalate degrading...
CAGTCAACAATTTACGGTTGGTATGTGTGGGAACGGATTTAACTTTTTACATCAATAATCAACTGGTGAGAAAAGTCTATGATAGACGAGTTGACCTTCAATATGGGAGAGCTGGTTTATACACCAAATCGGGGAAATTCCCACATGAAAATGCCATTACATTCATGGATTTTAAAATTGAGGAAATCCGCGACTAAGACCAACAATTAACCCACAGTACGCAATTCCTTCCATAAATGATCCAATACTTCAAGGAAGGTGAAACTACGCTCGTTCCATGCCTGTACACTGATATGAAAACCATCACGATTAGGGTCAATGCCTTTGTCAGCTAGGGATTGACAGGCTAGCCAAAAATTCCATAAAGGTAAATCATATTCATATGCCAATCGGGCTGTGGTGAGGTTTAAGCTGTGGTCTTTTTCAATATTATCCGCCTTGGTGGCTAAAATGGGTACAGCACCTTGCGAAATGGTATATTCGATGATCTGGCGCATATAGCGTTCGTAAGTTTCAGCTGTGCGTCCCGGAAACCAAAACTCGAGACTGATTAATACAAAGGTGGGTTTAGTGATGCGCAATTCACACTCCAGGGGGTTTTCATCTGGCAGACACACATCAGGATCAGCCCATAAAGGAGAGAGAACTGCCGCGGCATTAAAACCGAACTTGGTAGCCTCTCCATCCCGATCGAAATACCCCTGAAAATTCTTTATCGTATCCAAAAATGGCTTTACTCTGCCCTCAGGATCATATCTGCCTGGTTGGTCAAAAAAACCCAAAAACGCGTTGTGGACATTCTGACAATCACCTACCTTGGAAAACGCGTGGGGATTGTTTCCCATGGTCAATCCCTTCTGGTAAATCTCCCGAGCCGTGGCGGTAACCTCAGGCACCACAGGCCATAACATCCATTGTTCTGGTTTCAGCCTAGTTGCCTGAGCAGTCTCAACGGCATTTTGAGTAGCAGTGGCATCCAAGATTGGAGATAGAACATCCTGCGTCTTTGTTGCTTCTATATATTGTTTGGCTGCGGTCATCCCCCCAACCGATTCATCCACTGATAAATCATTTGTGCACCCAACCAATAACCCCAAGATATTTAAAATGATCACAAATAAAAATGATTTTTCATTTATATTCAACATAGCATTCCTTCTATTTAGATTTCGGCAACCTCTTGGGATATCTCATCCAATTGTTGCATTTCCACGGGGGCTAATTTTACCTGCATCGCCATCGCGTTCTGCTCGGCTTGTGCCGCGGTAGAAGCACCTGGGATCGTTACTACCAAATCACCATGTACCTGGATTACCCAACTTAATGCGATTTGAGCCAATGAGGTTTGATGCACACTGGCAATTTTTCTCAATGCATCGATAAGTGGTTTAGTTTTTTTAATATATGAATCTCTAAAATTTGGCATAAATCTGCGAAAACCTGAGAGGCTGTGGACCAGTTGCGGCTGGTCATGAAAACGTCCTGTAAGAAGCCCTTGTGCCAGAGGAGAATAGGCGATAATTGTGATATGCAGATTCTTAGCTAACTCCAATACTCCATTCCTTTCAATTCTACGATCTAGCAAACTAAAGCGCATTTGATTACTAGCTAATGAAACACCTTCATCCTGTAATGCAAGAGCTGCTTCCTGCATCTTATCCGCATTAAAGTTACTCACACCAACCCCTTGAATCTTTTTTTCACGAATTAATCTAGCCATGGCTTTCATCTGTTCACGCACACTGGAAAAACTCATCGGGTTATGAATCTGATAAAGACCAATTGGATAACCATCAAGATATTGCAATCTTTTTTCTATGGTACGAGTGATTGAAGGTGCAAAACGTAGGGCAGGGTTCCATTTGGTTGCGATATAGATCTGATCGGATTTGATATGTGCTGCATGAAGAGCATGGGCTAAGGAAATTTCAGATTGACCTCCGCCATATGCCTCAGCCGTATCAAACCAATTCACTCCACACGCTATGGATACACGTACTATTTCATTAATTGTTATTTGATCCAAATTAGCCCAATATCTCCCTGCAATTGACCTACCCTGGGAAAACTGCCAGCAGCCCAATCCAATCGGGCTGACTTTAATTCCTGACATACCTAAAGAACGTAAAACCATTTTCATATATTTCCTTATTACTGAAATTTACTTACTAAAATATCTTCCTTGATAATCTCGAATTAGTAAAATGGAAAGCATTTTTTGCAAATTACTAATGCTCTACTTACTTGTTATTTTGCTGCAAGATAAGCCATAAACACACTTATCCAATACAAAACTAATAATGGGATCATGAGTAATGCCATATTCACTGGGTCGACTGTAGGTGTAATAACAGCAGCGATAATAGCAATAATCACAACCCCGTAGCGCCATTTTTTTGCCAAAGTCTTAGCCGTTACTAGCTTAAAACGTGCTAGCGCGAAAACGATCAAGGGTAATTGAAATCCCATTCCAATCCAGAATAATAAATTTGTGATGAAATTGACATAATTGGAAAGCCTGGGTTTGGTTTCAACAGCGAGTAATTCAATGAGAAACTTCACCGAAGCTGGTATCATCACGAAATAGGCAAAAACAACACCAGCTAGAAAAAGCAGGGTACCAAAAACAATAATGCTATATAACCATCGTTTTTCATTGGGTTTTAAACCAGGTAATACAAATGCTAAAAACTCATACAAAATCACAGGCATAGCCAGGATCACACCACTCAATAAAGCTACCCGCATCACCACAGAAATATTCTCAGTAACCTCGATGGATTGAAGGTTCTGCAGACTACCGATAGGCAGAGCCAGAAAATTGATCAACCGCTCGGTAAATACCAGACTGGCAATTGTGGTTGCCCCCAAAACACAAATTGTTACCAACAACCGGCGACGCAATTCTTCCACATGGTCCCAAAAGGGCATGGTATTGTTCTGCTTACTCATTTCTATAAATTTTTATGATTCAGGTTTCGGCTTCATTTCTCGAGTTGACTGATCTCTTGACCGTACCCCCTTGTCATCTTCAGATGAAATTTGTTCCGGAGAGGTCTTTTTAGTGCTTCTTTTCTTCTCCTCAGGGTAATTGTAAGGGTGGTATACCACCGGCATGCTTTCGGAATCTATGCTTTGCCTTAATTCCTCCATCTCCTTTTCAATTCCCGCTTCTCTAACAATTTTTTGGGGTAAATTCCGTATCTCACGTGAGGTCCCCACAATATCTCTCCATATTGGCGAATGAACCATCTTGCGAATAAATCTACCTGTTTCACGGGCAGCACGCACCATCCCTTTGGGACCTAACACGAGCAGCATAATCACCAAAATAAAGACGAATTCCAGAGGACCAATACCAAAAATTTGCATTGAGATCAATATTTAATTTATTTCTTCTCTGATTTATCTTCTTCTTTGGTTGAATCTTTCTTTTCATCCCCACTTATGCCATCTTTAAAGGCCTTAATACCCTTGCCCAGTTCACCAGCCAATTTTGAAATTCGTTCTGGTCCAAACAGCACCAATATGATCACAATAATGATGAGAATTTCCATTCCACCTAAAGGCATGTTAATACTCCTTTTATATCTTAATACTTAGTTTGGGATTATAACAGCAGAACATGCCAATTAATAATTTAATTTAATGAGCAGTATATAATTTAGGGCAATAACCTATGAATCAAGAAAAAAAGAAAAAACTGGCAACAGGCAAACGAGTATTCATTATTGTGATCGGTCTTGCTTTAGTGCTCATAGCCGGATTCAATATATTTAATCTCATCTCAGATACTTCAATAATTAATTTACTTACTGGGAAAAAAGACGAATTTAAATCTATCAACATCCCCAATCAGATTATTGAAACCTCTGCTCCTCAAATTACCCCACACCCAAAAATTATCCCCGAAAAGATCGTTATCCCAGCCATTGATCTGGATGCGCCGGTGAAGATTGCTCAAAAAGAATTTATCGAAATTGATGGTGAAACTTATGTTCAATTTGTTGTACCAGAGGAATTCGCTGCTGGTTGGCACGAAGGTTCAGCAGGGCTCGGTGAGACAGGAAATATCGTGATTAGTGGCCACCATAATTCATTTGGCGAAGTCTTTGGAAAATTAGATCAGCTAAAACCCGGGGATTTAATTCAACTTTCCAGTCAGGGCAAACACTTTGATTATCTAGTAATTGATCGCATGATATTACCAGAGAAAAACGAATCCATCGAGGTACGCATTGAAAATGCTCGCTGGATACTACCTTCCGATGACGAAAGACTGACTCTGGTTACCTGTTGGCCACACTGGTCAAACACACACCGATTAATTATTGTAGCCATGCGATCAATATACCCTATTAACATGTATGAATCACCTACCTATAACACACAGACCATATTACCAACTGCTACCCCCCCTTAATTGCCTGAATTTATTTACCCAATACAAGAAAAAACCATAATCGCAACCACATCCATTCCCGAACCTACCCTCTTTAACCCAAAATGGACAATTGGTCAATTTGATACTTCAACTCCAATTCCAAACAATACTCCCACACCCATTATTACCCCTCCTATTGATACGGTCATCCCAACCACAGAGCCACCTTCTCCCTACTGAAGAAACAGAACCTAATCCCCCAACAGCAACAAGTGAATCCTAAATTTATATATAGACAGATTCGTTTTTGAGGACCGAACTGTAAAAAAACATATTAACTATTCGTTGGGTACAATAGGTAAGATATTTAGAGAATAATTCAGGCTAACTACCTTTGCATTTACCCAGCCAATTTTTTCATTAAATTCAACCATCACCCATTCGCTGGTCTCATCTTTGCCAAACCCAATCAGGATTTCACCGGGAAGCATACCACCTATGATTGGGGCGTTCAATTTTGGCAGGCTACGAATATTTACTTTTTCATCACTTTCATTCTTCACCACAATAGTGGCATCCACACTCGGAGTCACCTGGGCAGTGGCCATTAATGAACCTGTATCTGGTATGGTTGTTTGTGGTGGAATATATGCTACGCCTAATAAATTTTGATATTCGCCCTCCCATACATCCCATATAATATAGCTTGATTGAATGCTTTCATTAACTTTCGCGTCATCTTCTCCCCCCATAAAATACGTTAAATAAATGATGACAGAGTTCATATAATCCAAAGTATGTTGTTTGAGTTTCTCAAGACAATAGGGTACTTTAAGCTTCACTACCTGTCTTCTTAAATTTTGCATCTGCATGATGGGTTCAGCCAACTGTGCCTGAGGTGTATGTGAGGATACAAATTTAGTATCATCAAAAGCATTTATTAAATCTGTAATTGGCTCAACCTCTAGTGGCAATTGCTGAACAGAGCAAGGGTCTGCCGTGGCAGTGATGATAATTTCGTAAGATGAAGAAGATACTGTGGAGGCACAAGCAGCAACGCAAAGAATTAGAATCAAAATAGTTATTAGAACAAAAATTTTATTCCTCATTGAAAAGACCTTTATTAATTATATATGATTACTCTCGATTTACATGCTCATATGATAATTTGGCCCAAAAAATGCTTGTAGAAATTCCAAAATTTTTATTTCAGAGCATTTTTTGAAAATCTAAAATGTTATAATCACTACCCTAGAAATGGAGAATGTATATTGATTAAAACTGCCATAGTTACCGATAGCACAGCAAGCATTCCAAAATCACTCGCTGAAGAACTTCAAATCCATCAGGTGGCTTATTATATCCATCGTGGTGTGGAAGTATTACGCGATCTTGTTACCGTGCAGCGGGACGAATTTCTTAAATGGCTACCAACTACAGAAAAACTACCTACTACGGCAAGCCCGGGACCTGGTGATTACTTGACCATGTATGAAAAGCTGGCCGAAGAAGGCAAAAATGAGATTGTCAGTATTCATATGACTTCTAAAGGTAGTGGTGCTTATCAAGCAGCGCTCGCTGCAAAAGACATCCTTAAGGAGAAACTCCCAAATTTAAAAATCGAAGTCATTGATTCTCTTAACGTATCTCTTTGTCAGGGGTGGATGGTAATTGAAGCTGCCCGGGCTGCCCTCAAGGGTATGAATCTAACCGAGATCTCTCGTATTGTGAAAAACATGATCCCCATTACGCGTATGATTCAAACCGCAGACACATTGCGTTATCTTTATCTAGGCGGAAGAATAGGCCATGCTGCGCGGTTGGTCGGATCTATGCTCAATCTAAAACCTCTTATCAGCATGGAAGATGGTGAAATTGTGGCACTCGGTGTGGCACGTGGTTTAACCAAAGCATATCAAAAGATGATAGAAAAAATTCAAACAAGCTTAGGCGCGAGGGCAAAAATCAAAATCGCTTATGTTCACGCAGGTGCACAAAAAGAAATTGAACAATTGCGCAATATGGTAGAAAGCAAGATTTCGTGTGTGGAATCACTGATAGCTGAATTATCTCCTGCATTAATGGTACACACAGGTCCTGGAACAACAGGTTTGTGTTATTTTCCCATTAAAGATTAATAAATTTTTTCATGCTCTATAGATCGGGGAATTCTTTCCTTATTATTCTTGGATATCATTTCTAAATAGTAAATCGGTATGATATTAATATCATTCTCAGATATATCTTAATCTTTGGTTTCCAAGTTTTTTCATTGACTATAATGAATGATCATTGAATAATTTCACAAAGACAGACAGCAAATCATAAGGAGAAAATTTATGTCATCCATCTTCGATCAAGTAACCCTACTCACGCCATTTCAAACCATCTCTGACGGCACAGTAATCTCGAACGATGAAGGAATGATTGTGTACGCAGGTCCGCGTGCAAAGGCTCCAGATATCGAAGGACAACACTTCTCACTTCCAGGCAAGCTATTGATTCCGGGGCTCATAGATATTCATGTCCATGGGGGAAATGGAGTCAATTTTGGCGATGGCGATTTGGCTGCCAACTTGGAAAAATATTCCCAATGGGTAGCAAGTGGAGGTGTAACCGGGTTCCTGCTCTCCATCGCTGGTCCAGATGTGGATAGTCTTTCTCAGCTCATTGCCGCATACGCTGAAATTTTAGATCGAGGTCTGAGTGGCGCCCAAGCCCTCGGACTTCATATTGAAGGACCATTTCTCAACAAAGAGAAGAAAGGCGCTTTTAACCCTAACTGGCTGCGCATGCCAGATCTAGAAGAAGCAAAACGTTTCGTTAAATTTGGGAGGGGATGGGTGAAACAAGTAACCCTTGCCCCAGAACTGACAGGAGCCAATGAGGTTGCAAATTATTTGCATCAGGCTGGTGTTGTAGTAGCCCTTGGCCATTCTAACACCGATTACGAGACAGCCAGTCAAGCTCTGAAAGGTGATTTCATTCATGTTACCCACACCTACAATGCTCAATCTGGCTTTAGTCATAGGGCTCCCGGTGTGTTTGGTGCCATACTAACCTCAGATGGCGTCACTGGTGAGCTGATTGCTGATGGAGTTCACGTCCATCCAGGTGCAATCAAATTGTTATGGCGTTGTTTCGGCAAAGACCGCATTATCTTGATCACAGATGCCATAGCCGGTGCTGGATTACCTGACGGTGAATATGATCTGATTGGTCAGCATGTTACCGTTAAAAATGGTAGAGCCACATTAGATGATGGCACCATTGCAGGAAGCACTGCAACCCTCAATCGCTGCGTGGGCAATCTTCATCATTTTACAAACGCCAGCCTGAATGATGCTGTACAAATGGCTTCATACAATCCAGCTAAGTTAATAGGAGCCGAAAAGGACATGGGCAGTCTGGATGCAGGTAAACTGGCAAACCTGGTTGTGATTGATGAGGAAGTGAATGTGAAACTTACCATGGTAAAGGGAAAAATCGTATACAACACAATCTGATGGAGATGGATGCAAAATCACAATCAATTCCAACTTTAAATATCGGGATCATTGGTCTGGGATTCATTGGCAAACTTCATGCGCAGGCATACCTAAGCCTGCCCTATTGCTTTGCACAACCCAAGGTCCGCGCCCGTATTTGTTCCATCCTACGTTCTCACCCCGGTAATCACATAGACTTTTTGAACAACCTAAATAATCCCACCATCACCACAGAAATTGATGAGTTTTACTCACAACCCATCGATCTTGTAGATATTTGTACTCCAAATTACCTTCATCTAAATCAAGCTATTGAAGCGATGGATAGAGGTAAACATGTCTATTGCGAAAAACCCTTGGGCAAAAACCTCGCCGATGCTCGCAAGATCGTTGCCCACTCACAACAATCAGGAGTATTTACCCACACCGCTTTCATGATGCGCTACCTCCCAGCGATATATCAGATGAAAGCAATTCTCGAGAAAGGTGAACTTGGCAATATCCATCACTTCCGTGGACGATTATTTCACAGTAGCTATTTGGATCCCAAGCGCCCGATGTCCTGGCGGTTGCGTCATGTAGATGCAGGAGGGGGAGCACTTTCTGACCTGGGTATTCATCTGCTGGATTTGGTCCACTTCCTGCTTGGTACAGTAAATTGGGTACAATGCCAGACTCGCACCTTCATCACCCAACGCCCTAAAGTCTTGGAAAGTTCAGAGATGGAAACGGTGGACGTGGATGATTGGGCACTTTGCATGCTAGGGCTGGAGAACGGTGCCACCGGCGTGATTGAAGTAACGCGCATTGCAGGTGGCATGGATGAATGCTCCGAAATGGAGATCTATGGTCAATACGGTTCTTTAAAGATGAATTTAGAGAATCCCATGAGAATCGAGTACTATGACGCTCATCTTAAGCATTGGAAGATGGTTAAGTATGACAATCCTGCACCTACTTCATTACGACCTATCGAAATGCTTTGGCCACCAGCCAAGCAATCCATGGGTTTCATGCTCAACGCACATTTGGCATCAGCTTATGATTTCTTACAGTGTGTGGCAGAAAAAAAAGAATCAACCATAAGTTTCAAAGAAGCACTGGTTTCCCAAGAGTTGCTTGAAGCTGCATATCTATCAGCATCTCGAAATTCAGAGCGGATTTACTTACCATTGAATTAAAAGACCACAGGAGAGAGTATTTCATGAAAATCGCTATTATAGGCTCAGGAGGAATTGCCACAAAGGCTTATCTGCCCTTGCTTTGCTCCTGGCCAGAAATTGAGGTTACTGGCATCTTCAGCCGCACGCAGGAAAACGCACAAAAAATCGCTGCCCAATGGCATATCCAATTAGCCACAAATGACCTGGATGAAATCCTCAAAAGTAAACCCGATGCGGCCTTCGTGCTTACCAATAACGCCACTCATTTTCCACTTGCCCTTAAACTATTGTCAGCTGATATAGACGTATTTGTCGAAAAACCCATGGCGGAAACCACCGAACGGGTACATCAATTAACAGAAACAGCAGAGAAACATCAAAGGATTCTCATGGGTGGTTTCAACCGGAGATTCGCACTTCTCTATGAACAGGCACGGCAGTTCTTTATAAATCGACCTCTATCCATGGCTATATTCGAAAAACATCGCAATGTAATTTCACATGTGAGTTTGTATAACAATTACGTGGATGACACCATCCACCAAATCGATCTGATTCGTCATATCTGCGGAGAGGTTTTACCACTCCACACACAATCCCAAATGGAAAACGGGAAATTGACTGGAGCTGTGAGCCTGATGAAAACGGCTGAAAATGGACTAGTAATTCTGCTCACCAGTTTAAAAGCGGGATCCTGGCAGGAACGAATGACCCTGCATGGTGAGGCTTTCACTGTCGAAGTAGATGCATTCCGTCAGCTGAAAGTAAAAGGGCCTGAATATGATCAGCTTTATGGGGTGGATCGTCCGGGAAAATGGATTGAGGATATGAAAGAAAGGGGGTTTTTTGGTTCAGTGGAACATTTCATTGATTGCGTACGGACCAGAAAACAACCTATCACCAATGGTTGGGATGTTGAAAAAACACATCAGTTGATCGATGAACTTGTGGCTCTAACAGATGAAGAACAACATCAGCTTGACGGTGATTGGGATAATATAAAACGCTGGTCATGATGTGAGCTTAAATACCCGTAACAAACATTGCTATTTCAATAGATCAATTAGAGTATTCTTTTTCATACCTTGGAATAATAGACAATCTAACCTATAGGTATCTTGATACAGCACTTAAATTTAACAATCGACGCAGATATTATTTACTAATTTCTCGAGCAACGTCTTCCAACGTAGAGAATACCCCAATTACCAGTGATTTTATTTTTTCTGGGATGGGAATGATATCCGGCACCAGGAATACGGGCATTCCTGCGGCAATAGCGGCTTCCACTCCATGCGGGCTATCTTCTAATACCACACAATAATTAGGGGCCATTCTCAATTGATGCGCAGTTTCTAAAAACAAATCAGGGGCGGGTTTTACTTGCTTCACTTCGTCACCGGTCACAATGGCTTCGAAACGTTGAATGAGATTAGTTATCTTAAGTCTCTTCTCAACCTGTGTTCTCCCAGTGGAGCTGGCTACTGCTTTTTTTATTTGGTGTGAATCTAAGAGTTCAAGCAAGGATATCAAACCAGCTTTTAGAGGAATACCCTTTTGCTCAGCGAATTCATTGAATAACTCAACTTTGCGATCCCATACTTCCGCAAATGGGTAGTCTTCCCCAAACAATTGTTTCTGGGTTCTTTCAAAAACTGATAATGCCTGACCAAGGCATGGGATAAGCGCACTTTCTGGCAGCTTATATCCAAATTCACGAGCGGCTTCCACCCATGCCCAATTACTCACCCGCTCGCTATCCAGCATCAAACCATCCATATCAAAAATGAATGCATACTCTCCATTAAGGAAATTTCTTTGAATCTTACTCATCTCAATTCAGGATACTCAAGGGTGTATTTAATACTTACCCTCAAGCTTGGCGACAAACAACTCTGTAATTTTTTGAGGATTGGTGATAGCCGTACCGACCACCACCGCATGAGCACCACACTCGATAGCTTGTAGCGCTTTCTCTGGTGTATTGATTCGTCCCTCAGCAATAATGGGGATATCAATCCTGGCTTTTAAATCTCGAATTAATTGATAATCTGGCTCCTTAGGTGGAATATCTCCCAGCTGCCCATAATGCGGTGAATAAGGAGTGTATCCAGAAATTGTGGTAGACACCCCATCTATTCCCCATTGAGCAGCATTCACTCCTTCTTCCACAATTGAAATATCACCCAAAACAGTGATTGAGAATTGATTATGAATGGCTTGAATGAACTCTTCCAAACTTAGATTATCAAAGCGTGGCCTCCGCGTGGCATCAATCGCCACTGCATCGGCACCTGCCCTGACAATCTCCTCTACCACCTCAAGCGTGGGTGTAATGCGCATTTCTTCGCCTTGAAAGACTTTTTTAATACCTATGATGGGAAGAGAAGTGATTTGCCTAAAAAGTGGAATCCATTTCACATTCACCCGGATGGCAGCTGCCCCACCCGCCTGCACTGAGCGCAGTAGGGCAGCCATGACCTCGGGCGAATTAAATTGCGGATTTTGTTCTTCGGCTGTATAACAGGAAACAATTAACTTTCCCTTACAGGCTTCCAGAAAATGTTCCATTACCTCACCAGTTACGAATTCGCGGCCAATAAGTATCTAACATCTTTTGATTAAATTCCATCCCGCCATCTAAATTGCCATACATAAAAATTGGTGGCTCCATGCCTTTGGCTTTTATGCGAAAAGCTGCTTCGAGCAACATGGCATGAATCAAATAAATCCCGGTCACACCGGATGCTGGACCCAAACCCTGTTGCATACCTTCTATTTTCACCACCACATCTCCCCAGGGTCCCTGATTATCTAGGATGACATCTGCATAATCCAATAGGCGTTTGCCTGAGGAATGACGTGATGGCTGGCTGAGACTAAACTCAGTGCATGTTTCAGCAATTACTTTATGCCCATGGGCTTTTGCTTCGCGAGCCATTTCGATAGGAGCTGCATTGCGGCCGGAATTGGATATTACTAAAAATGCATCCTCGGGTTTTGCATGGGTATGGTTATATAAAATCGGACCAATACCTTCAAGTCGCTCCATATATGCGCTCTTCCATGCGTTTACTGCACCTGCAAGGGATAGATCTAAGATCTGATTGATCGGCACTAGTGAACCTGCCCGGAAAAAGATCTCTTCTGCAATGCAATTGGAATGCCCTGCACCATATACATGTAGCACTCCACCGTTCACAATTGCTTCAGCAACAATTTCAGCTGCCTTTTCTATATTATCTGCTTGCGTCTCACGAATCTTTTTCAAAATCTGGTCGATCGCATCAAAATACATCTCGTACCCTTTTTCTACCATCTTGCCTCCGTTGTGTTTATTTTTTTAGTTCAGGTTCCTGCCTTCCAGGTGGAAGGATGCTGCCCAAGATACTCTGCATTGAACTCGGTTCATCCGGATTCATACCACGCGATATAGTCCAGTAATATGCAAAGAATTGCACAACTGGTAAGTATTGTAACGCAGCTAAAAATGGATCCGATGGCTCAGAGAGAACAATCGATTTCTCGCAATAATTGCTGAAATCCATTCCTGTTGGATGAACTGCTATAGCATGCGCACCAAAATTAACTATTAATTTCAATAACTCTCGGGTCTGTGCTTCATCCTCTGCCATAGCCAAGGCTAAAACCAGCCATTCAGCATCCAGTGCGCCTACGGGTCCCTGCAACAAACCTGCAATACTGTCACCACGGGTGGTGATAAAAGAAGCCTCCTGCACTTTGACAGCTGCCTCTAGCGCCACACCGTAATTGCTACATGTGCCCACCACATTCAGGTTCTTATGCGAAGTGATAAATGGTAATAAATCTTTAACCTGTGGTTCAATTACTTGAATGTTTTTCTGTAAGCTTTCGTGGGAATTGGCAAGCATTTGAATGCGCTTAACAGCCATTTGATCCTTGCCATCTGCCAGGGCTAAGGCCAGGCGCATGAGTATACCCGCACAGGTAGTGACACTTTTTGTTTTCGGAAAAGTAATCTCAGGTCCTTCCTGAGTAATCAAGGTAATCTGAGAGTTTTGAGCCAATAGGCTATCCGCCACACCAGTAACTGCAATACCCAATGACCCTTTGGAATTTGCCAATTTCAAGGTATCAACTACCGCTCCCCGCTCACCAGAACGTGAGACAACCACCACCAAGGAGTGGTCATCAATCCATCGATTAGCATAATAATTGGTTTCCTCTGCATTTACTACAAGACAGGGTATTAAACTGTGAAGATAAAAAAGTGGAGCAGCCATCATCGCTGCAGTATATGAACTTCCTAAACCTGCCACAACTACTTTATTGATTTTACGTGAGAGAACATCTGCTGCAATTTTTCTCACTTGTTCTTCATTTGCCTGCAACGTCATGCGCAATGCTTCAGGGCTCTCGTGGATATAACCCAACATATGATAAGGTTGGTTCATTTTATCTCCTCGTCAATTGGTTTTTTAATTCACAAGCACATATAGCAGACTGAACAATATCCACCACTGAAATGTGATATTTCTTTGCTAGATAATCAACAGTACCGACCTCACCAAATTGGTCTGCTATACCGATACGAACAACGGGCACGGGTTGTTTTTGGCAAACCACTTCGGTAACCGCGCTACCCAAGCCTCCATATATAGTATGGTTCTCAGCAGTGACTATGCAACCTGTTTCTTGAGCTGCTTGCAAAATCGCTTCTTCGTCCAGTGGCTTTAAACATGACATACCAAGAACCCGCGCCTCAATACACTTCTCACCTAATAAGTTTGCAGCTTGCAAGGCACGCTCAAGCATCATTCCACTGGCAATGAGGGTCACGTCTTTTCCCTTGCGTAATAAATATGCCTTGCCCGGTCTGAAGGGAAACTGCTCACCATCGATCAATATCGGTGCAGATTTGCGAATTCCACGTAAATATGCCGGACCAGGTTTTTGAGCTTCATACTCCATGATCGCACACAGGTCAGTAGCATCAATCGGATCATACACGCGCATATTGGGCAACGCCCTCATAATTGCCAGATCCAACATACATTGATGAGTAGCGCCGTTAGAACCAGAAGTTAATGCCGCTTCAAAACCACATAGTTTAATATTGGTATCCATATAAGCTGCACCGATAGATACCTGATCCCCAGCACGTTGGGCAACAAAACCAGCAAAACTTCCACAGAACACTGTCTTGCCACTGAGAGCCAACCCTGTCGCCACCCCCACCATATTAGCTTCCGCTACACCAACATTAAAATACCGCTCTGGAAAACGATTGGCAAACTCATCGGTATCACACACCCGTTGTAAATCCGCATCCACCACGACCAAGTCTTGATTCTGCTCACCGAGTTTTACCAATGTAACCCCAAAGGGTTTTTCCATCATGGTTATCATGATTTAATTCTCCCCATGTTCTAATTTCAAATTCATTGCATCTAAATGAGCAATTGCTTTTCGGTATTCTTCCTCAGTCAATCCTTTGGCATGCCACTCCGCTTTACTCTCCATGAAATCCACCCCTTTACCTTTTATTGTATCGGCAATAATTAACTGTGGCGCTGTGTGGGTTGCTTTTGCATGAGATAATGCATCAATCACCTGTTCCATTTGATTTCCATCCACCCGCTGCACATCCCATCGAAAACTTGACCATTTTTCCATTAACGGTTCAATATCCAAAATATATTTAGTAAATCCGTCTACTTGCATTTTATTGCAGTCAATGATGGCAATTAGGTGATTTAGTTTCTGAAACCCGGCTGTCATGGCTGCTTCCCAGACCTGTCCTTCCTGCACCTCACCATCTCCTAGCAGCACAAACACATAACGATTCTTTCTATCCAAACGGTCAGCCAGAGCCATACCTACTCCTATGGATAATCCCAAACCCAAGGAACCAGAAGAAGCATCCACTCCCGGTAATTTACGCATATCAAGGTGTTTCTGCAATCTTGTGCCATCATGGCAGAAAGTTCTTAATTCCTCCCTGGTGATGAATCCCCGCTCAGCCATCACCGAATATAATCCCGGTGCGGCATGACCCTTGGATAGAATAAAACGATCCCGTTCAGTCCAATTGGGTTTTTGCGGATCAATCCGCATGAATACAAAGTACAATGCCACCAGGACTTCTACGCAGGAAAGTGAACCACCCAAATGGCTGGCTTTGCCGTAATAGGTAAGGTCAAGGATATTTCGCCTTACTTGAAGGCAAATTTTTTCTAATTCAAGAATTTCTTTCATTGGGTAATTTTTGACCGTCAAAACTTTTCCTTGATACCAAGTGATGATGATGTTATGATGTAGTTACATCTGAATTTTAGTCCAATGGAATTTCCCTGTCAATTTATAGGAACAAAAAGTTCATTTTGTATAATCAACGAAGATTTCAATTGTGAGTAATTTTATTTAACCATCATAAATTGGAGGTTATATGTACTTCTCAAAATCAACTGCTGATGTCTATGTACCCGATGGTTCAGCAAATGAAATCGCTTTCAAGCGCACGACCCATCTTTCCATCGCGGCTCACCCGGATGACAACGAAATGCTCGCCTATGATGGAATCCTGCAGTGCTTCAATTCCACAGACTTGTGGTTCACCAGTGTTACCGTAACCAATGGCAATAATGCACCGCGCGACTTTGAGTATGCCAATTACAGTAATGAACAAATGCGTGCCACTCGCCTGTGGGAACAAAAAAAAGCCGCCGTGGTCGGGAATTATTCCGCTGCCATCCAATTGGACTACACCAGCCCTGAGGTTCGAGACCAAAATTCCTCGGTGTCCGCAGATCTTGAAAAACTATTTCAGCTGATGAGGCCAAAAGTGGTTTATACCCATAACCTGGCAGATAAGCACGACACTCACATCGCTGTGACGCTGAGGCTAATTGAGGCGTTGCGCCGAATACCCTCAGAGGGACAACCCGATCATTTATATGGATGCGAAGTGTGGCGGGACCTGGATTGGTTGGTTGATGAGGATAAGGTGGCTTTTGATGTCAGTGGGCATCCCAATATTGCTACCGCATTGATTGCTGTACACGATACACAAATCATCGGTAGCAAACGCTATGATATCGCGGTGCCTGGCAGGCGCAGCGCACAAGCAATCTACCACGAGTCGCACGGCACGGGTGGTGCAACCCAGATGATCTTTGCCATGGACCTCACACCCTTAATTAAGAATTTAAATCTAAATCCAATTGACTACACGGTTGCATTTATCGATCGTTTCAAACAGGATGTAAGTGAACGCATCGCAAAATTTTTATAAAAATGATATCAAATAGGTAGCATAATGAATTTCCTGATTGAACATGGTGAAATATATACGCCTGAGGGGATAATTAGAGATGGTGCTGTGTTAGTAAAAGAGCGTTTAATTCACACTATCGGAAAAAGCGATGAAATTACAAAACCACAGACTACTCAGGTTATTGATGCGAGTGGCAAAAAAGTAATCCCTGGTTTAATCGACACTCATATTCATGGAGCAGGCGGCTACGAT
>Ga0067045_1030142_pt1 | contig 16543 bp, 19 predicted proteins | sample TerdegcTABiofilm_FD_59184 | JGI IMG/M metagenome (GOLD analysis project Ga0067045, IMG submission 59184) | Combined Assembly of (Gp0054472, Gp0054536) Wastewater bioreactor microbial communities from Singapore -Terephthalate degrading...
ACTCGAGGGCGGGGATCATAGTGGCGAAGATTCCAAAAAAGAGGATGGCCACCTCCTTTATCGGTTCGAAATTGAAGTCGTGGTCCTGATGGATGGAATGGGGGGTGAGAAAGTAGGAGGCTATAGCCGCTCCAATCATGATCAGTTCTCTTACGGGCGTGGGAAGAAAGACTGCCAGAATGATCAGTGCTAAGAATAAGAAATTTCTCTTTCCCAGAAGGATTACCCCGCGCTTGCCTGCAAAAGCTGGCTCATCCAGACCTTTTCGGTTCCGAAAATCGAAAAAGAGAAATGCCGCAAGTACCAGCACAATCGTGAAGAGCCAGATAAACCAGACGTGTTCTACAAGCCAGAAGAAAGGGATCCCCTTGAGATAACCTAAAAAGAGAGGCGGATCCCCGATAGGGGTGAGCGCTCCTCCGATATTGGAAACGAGAAAGATGAAAAAAACAACCAGGTAGGGCTTCAGGCGCGTTTTGTTCAACCTCAGGAAGGGACGGATTAGAAGCATAGAAGCTCCGGTTGTACCTATGAAATTGGAGATTACAGCACCGACGAAGAGCACTAGGGCGTTCAACCAGGGGGTGGCCACTCCCTCAATGCGAATCAGTATTCCCCCTGTAACCACGAAAAGCGAGCCGATCAAGGAGATAAACGAGAAATACTCCAAGGCTGTGTGCCATACAGCCTCCAGGTCCTTGAACATTGTAAGGTATAGTACCAGGCCCAAAGCACCCAAAAAGATAGCCACAAAGGGGTAATTTTTCTCCCACCAGTGGTGATTAATCAGGGGGATAATAGCGATGGACAAAAGCATCAGTGCGAAGGGCACCGAGGCCCAGAGAGGAATTTCCATTTTACTTCAAAAATCGTCTCCCAGTCATATAAAAAATATTACCATGGACTGAGGCCCACTTTCCCAAAAGGGGGTCCAAAAATCGTGGAATTGTCTCCTGAACATGTGCATCGTCCTAGGTAGCGGTGATCCTTGCGGTAAAACTCCAGGCCCACAGCCTAAACATCGGAGCGGTAGCCCAAGCAACAATCGTTAATCTGACAAGTCTGACATTCTGGAGGCAAGCTCTTCGCATTCCTGAAAAATTGAAGTATCAACTCGGCCCGGTACTTTTCAAAGATGGTCATCAGGTCTCCGTCCTCGTAAAGGTCGGGAGCGCCAGCGGGCCTGATTTTAGCACAGGCAATTATTTGTTCTGACCTCAGCCATCCCGGAAGGAGGCGAGACAAAGCGGGCCAGTTCACCTGGAGGGTTCCTTTTATAATTGCTGCCTCTACTCATAAATAATCCACTGTTTGATTCCGTCTTATTTGAAGGTATGCTAATATCTAAAATCAAAAAGAAGGGAGTGCGCCTTCTGGTAAAAAAGGCTTTATATATCTTTCTGCTTTTAATATTTTGCCTGGCCTTGTTTCCTCCTTTGCCTCGGGCTCTGGGGGAACAAAAGGGGTATGTAACCGGGGAAATCGCCAACTTGCGCACCGGTCCAGGGACGGAATATGAGCTCATCTACACCTTAGAGTACGGCACCGAGCTTGTAGTGGACGATCAAGCTACAGACACCGAAGGAAGGCTATGGTATCACGTTTACGTTCCTTCCTTAAATCTCGAGGGATGGATTGCCTCCTGGCTGGTTACCCTGGAAGAAACCCCTTCCAACCAGCCGCAGGGTAACACTGCCATAATCAATAGCTTTTCTAACCTTCGCTCCGGACCGTCGGCGGATTACGAGCTAATTGGTACCCTGGAGGAGGGGACTCCGGTGAAGGTGGTAGGATCGGCCTGGACTAGCGCCGAGGAACTCTGGTTTCAGGTTGAAACCCCGGCTGGAGACTCAGGATGGGTTTACCAGGATCTGCTTGAACTATCTCCTGAAGTCACCACCACCTCCACCGAAGCCGCGGGCAAACTCCTCAGGATTTCCCAGCTTGCCCCTTTCAGAAAGGGCCCCGGGCTGGAACATGAAGCACGGTGTAACCTGCCTCCTGAATCCGGCGGAAAGGTGGTTGGCGTGGCCCTGGACTGGAGACAGGACACATGGTTCCAGATAGAACTCCTGGATGGGGAGAAGGGGTGGGTAGTGAGCAATCAGACTGAGTTCGTATCCGAATGGCCCATCGCCACGGTTGAAGGCTTAGAGTGGAAAATGCAGGATGGCACGCTTTTTATCACCCTTAAAGGGAAGGGGTACCTCACTGGTACCCCTACCATTCTGGGAAACCCTGATCGCGTCGTCCTGGACCTTCCTTATGCTCAATTTCCCCAGGAGGGGGCACTTTATTCCATAAAAAGGGGTGATGTGCTCCGCGCCAGAATAAGGGCCCTCGAGGGAAACAAGGTTCGCTTGTTCGTGGATTTAAAAAGGCCCCTGGAATTTTCTCGAATCGATAATGTTCCGGGGCAGCTCACTTTGAGTATTAAAGCTCAAGCCCCGCATATCGTTGTGGAGGGGTCAGAGCTTCCTCAAGAGGTGAACTATCTCAAAAAGGGACCCCAGATTTACATACCCCTCTCTCCTCTCTCAAGCTACCTTTATGCCCATGTGACGATGGACCCCAATTCCAATTCCGCCTCCTGGAAGATGGGGAACCAGACCATCTATTTTCTCAACGGGGACAACCGGGCGCTTTTAGTACGGGGCTCAGAAACCTTCATTATCAAAATGAATCAGCCCGCACTGGTTTTAAACAAGGAAGTCTACATCCCTATGGAGTCCTCTAATGAAGTTCTGGGGCTGATGCCCAGCTGGAATTCCCAAAAGGAAGTGATCAATCTTGATCCTCAGATTACCAGGGTTGAAGCTTCAGAGAGTCCCGGGCCGGACGGAACGGTCAGATCCACAGTCCGCCTGGAAAGTACAGCCCCTCTGCTCTTCCAGAAGAAATATGACCAGGAGAGCAACCTACTTTACCTGACTGTCCCCAGGGCCTATTTCCTGCCTCAAACTGTGAGTTCCACTGGAATGCTGGTAGATGTGACCAGGACTACCACGACAGGCGCGGGTCCTGTGACTGTTACTTTAAATCTGGGACGGGCGCAGACCTACGCCATAAACGTTCCTGAAGAAGGATTTGGACTGGAAATTAGCGTGGAAAGGCCTGGAACTATAACCCCCAATCCTTCTGGAAGGAGAGTGGTAATTGATCCAGGTCACGGCCGAACAACTCCTGAGGGCTATTATGACGGTGGAGCGATTGGCCCTTCCGGAACAAAGGAGAGCACCATCAATTTAGATATAGCACTCAGGCTTCGTTCCCTGCTTGAAGGAGCCGGTATTGAGGTAATTATGACCCGCACTGCCGAAAGGGATCCTTCTACCCCGGACCTTCCTGGGAGGGTGGCCATCGCCGAAGCCAGTCACGCTGATCTTTGCCTCTCCATTCACAACAATTCCACTACGAACCCGGAGGTGGGAGGGACGGAGACTTACTACGCTTATCCCAGGGCCCTTCCTCTGGCAAAGCTCATTCAGGAAGAATTGGTCAATGCTCTGGGGAGAAAAGATCGAGGCTACCGAATTCCTACATGGAGAATGGCAATGGTACAGGATGTAAAATCCATTCCCTCGGTCCTCACAGAGATCATGTTCATCTCCAATCCTGAGGAGGAAAGGCTCCTTCTTGATCCCAATGTGAGACAGAGGGCAGCCGAGGCCCTTTTTAGGGCAATTATGCGCTATTTGAGCACTCTATAATGAGGAGAACGCAAATGAACAATAATGCACCGATTGGTATCTTCGACTCCGGAGTTGGAGGATTGACCGTAGCTAAGGAGATCATTTCTCTGCTTCCAGAGGAACCCATAATCTATATTGGGGACGATGGTCGTTTTCCCTACGGACCTCGCCCTAAAGAAGAGATTCAGGAATTCGCCTGCCAGATATCGGACTTCCTTATAAACCAGGGGGTGAAAATGATCGTTGTAGCCTGTAACACCGTTTCCTCTCAGGCCCTGGACCTTCTGGTCTCTCGCTACTCTGTCCCGGTCTTGGGAGTAATAGAGGACACTGCCTCCTATGCCGCTCCCCTAAGTCGGAAAAAGAGGGTCGGCGTGCTCGCAACTCCTGGTACAGTTTACAGCAACGCATATCCTGAGGCTTTTTCCCGCATTGATCCCACAATCAAGGTGGTCCAGGTAGCCTCTCAGGCCCTGGTGAACCTGATTGAAAATGGTTCTGGTGGAGAAAACAGGGTGAAGGAATTTGCCTCCAGGGTAATCTCCCCTTTCAGGGAAACGGGGGTTGATGTATTAATTCTGGGATGTACTCATTATCCCTACCTCACGAAGTTGATGACCGAACTTTTAAGCGACCAGGCTCAAATTGTTGATCCTGCTGTGGCTGTCTCGATTCGGGTACAAAAAGAGCTCTTAGAAAGGAAATTAAGTGCCTCGGGAGGGAACCCCGAGCGAACCTTTTATACCACCGGGAACCCGGTACTATTTCTTAAAGTTGGTTCTCAGATCTATCCTGGTTTAAAGTCCGTTAGGGAACTAAAATTAGAGGGGAATGAAAAGATCCGACGGTAGGGAACAGTTTCAAATTAGGCCTCTCGAGATCAAAACGGGAGTTTCCGACTTTGCCGAAGGCTCTGCCCAGGTGATCCTGGGAAAGACGATCGTGCACATTACGGCCTCGGTGGAGCAGAAGGTACCTCCTTTTTTAAAGGGAACTGGACAGGGATGGGTTACGGCAGAGTACGCCATGCTGCCCCGTTCCACCCAGGAGAGGACGGGTCGCGACCAGGCGCGTTCGGGCAGGTCTCTGGAAATTCAGCGCCTTATTGGCAGAGCAATGAGAGCCTGTGTGGATTTAACTCAGTTTGGCGAAAGGACCATTACTCTGGACTGCGATGTCCTTCAGGCCGATGGAGGAACAAGGACGGCAGCGATCACCGGGAGTTGGGTGGCACTGGTGGAGGCTCTCCGCTGGATGAAAAATGTTGGGTTATTGACTACCCTTCCACTATTAGAGCAAGTGGCTGCTATTTCCGTTGGTATCGTCAGCGATCAGGTGCTCCTGGACTTGACATTCGAGGAGGACTCCACAGCCCAAGTTGATTTGAACCTGGCCATGACCGAAAAGGGGAAAATCGTGGAAATCCAGGGAACCGGAGAGGGTAGACCCTTCAGCAGAGAAGAGCTTGATCAGATGATTGAGCTCGGGTGGAAGGGAATTCAGGAAATTTTTAAGATCCAGAGGAACGCCTTAGGGCTCAGGTGACCTTACTCTGTGCTACCAACAACGCCCATAAACTCAAAGAAATCAGAGATATTCTCTCCAGCCTTCCGATAAAGATTCTTTCTTTGAACGATTTTCCCAGACTTTTTCTACCCGCAGAGTGCGGTAGCTCTTACGAGGAAAACGCCCTATTTAAAGTAAGGCAGGTCTTCTACTTCACCGGGATCCCCGCTCTCTCTGACGATACAGGTCTTGAGGTGGAGGCCCTGGGAGGAAGACCCGGCATTTTTTCCTCTCGTTACGCGGAGTCCGACGAAGAAAGGAGGAAGAAACTTCTTGGCGAATTACACGGCATACCCTGGGAAAAGCGTCGGGCGAAATTTGTGTGCGTCGTGGCTTTTAAAAGTGGCAAGGGCGAACACCTTTTCCGGGGAGAGGTACAGGGCTTCATTGCCTTCGAGGAAAGAGGAACCAATGGCTTCGGCTACGATCCCATTTTTTTCCTTCCGGAAGTTGGGCGCACTTATGGGGAGATGCCGGAAGATGAAAAGAACAGACTCTCTCATCGCTTCCGCGCCCTTTCCCAGTTCTGTGACTGGCTTAAAAAAAACCAGGATCTCCTTTTATCCTCCTCATTTTCAGGCCCTTGAATTAGTCAGCGATTCATTTTATATTTTCACATGCCGGGGCGTGGCTCAGTTTGGGTAGAGCGCTTGGTTTGGGACCAAGAGGCCGGAGGTTCAAATCCTCTCGCCCCGACCAGGTAAAAGTTAGTCGACTTCTGCCAGATTCAATTTTTCAAGAAGCCCCTTATCCTTGAGCAGCCCCTCAGCTCGACCCTCTGCCGCAACCTTCTTCTCCTCGGAAAGGAGATAAACCCTGGAGCAGATTTTTGACATCAGATTCAAGTCGTGGGTGGAAAGGAGGATGGTCTTTGCGGAGGATAGCCCCGAGAGGTAAGAGGTTAGCTCGGAGGCACTTCTGGGATCTAAATTATCGGTAGGCTCGTCCAGGAGGAGTATTTCGGGGTCCAGAACAAGAAGGGAAGCCAAAATTACTTTCTTCTTCTCCCCTCCTGAGAGTTTGTAAGGATGGCGCTCCTTGAGGTGCTCGATATGAAAGAACCTGAGCATAGCATTTCCCTTGTCCTCTGCTTCCTTCTGATCTATCTTTAGCTGCTGGGGGCCGAAAAGGATTTCTTGCCAAACGGTGGGAAAGAGAATTTGAGACTCTGGGTTTTGAAAAAGAATGGCCACCTTGCGGCGAAAATTTTCCCGAAAGAGCTTTTCTTTAAATCTCTCCTCAGAGAGAGCTTCCCCCATATATAGGACTTCTCCTTCCTGGGGAAAATAAAGGCCAGCCAAAATTTTAAGCAGGGTGGATTTCCCCGAGCCATTGGGGCCAACAATTCCCAGACACTCACCCTTATTTAAGGAGAGAGAAACACGAGATAGCCCGAGTGTGCCATCAGGGTAGCGGAAGGAGACATCATTCAGCTCAAAAATCCGCATATCCCCGTGCCAGCATTGCTTCGTGGACCTCCTCAGTAAATTGTAAAGTCTTGATAAACAGGGATGAGAAGAGGTAGGCAACCACTCTCCTTCCCTCTTTGCCTTTAAGGTTGATAGCTCGTGATTCAGCTCCCTCCCAGGACTCCCTTGCTACTTTAAAAAGAAGCATGATGAACCGTGTGCTCAAATCCAGAAGAGTAAGAACCAAGGAAGGGACCTTAAGCTTTCTAAGGGCAAAAAGTACTCCGTGCCACCCCAGGGAAAGAACGAGAAGAAGAGCACAGGCAATAATTAAGAAGGAACGACAGGCCAGAAAAAGAACCTGCCAGATATCCGTTCCCCAGAAAAGCGAGGGGAGAAAAAGGAGGAAAGTGAAAAGCCCCAGTAGACCAGCCCGAGCGAGCAGCTTGTCCCAGGCTACTCGTAAAAGAAGGCAAAGTAGTAATACCAGAGCAAGAGAGGATACCAACGCAGTCCAGCTTTGGAGGAAGCTGATTGAGAATGCCAGAGCTAAAGAGGCGGGAACCTGCCAAGGAAAGCCAATTCCTCCTTTTTTCAAGCCATGGGAAGTAAAAGCCAGCTCTCCTGAGGAAAGCGCCTGACGAGTTTTTCTGATAAAGTTAATGCCCACGCGCTGAGATCGCCCACCCTATTAGATAGATCAATCCCCCGGCCAGGAGAATCCCCAAAATGGCACTCAGAATGTAGGCTAAATAAGGGTTAAGTTCTCCTGCAGAGTAGTCAGGGAGCGGTGCCTGATAAACGCTTGATAGCTTCTCCATCCCTTGAGGAACATATCCAATTTCCTGGGAGAGGTCCTCCGGGCTCCACTCTCCCCAGGCATCCCCGGCCTGGAGTTTCTCGGGCAGGTATATTCCGATAGGCGTGAGAATCGCCAGCACCAGTATTACGAGGAAAAAGGGTTTAAATTTCTTCATACTTTTTTCACTCCTTCTTTGCCAGAGCAATTAAAGAAGCATCATATTTTTGAATAAAGAAAAGGGCCAGGGCTGTTACCACTGCCTCCACCCAGCCAAAGACAATTAAGTGCTCCAACCCCATGGCCGGAATGGCAACTGAGAGAGGGTAGGGGGCATAAAGGGCCTTCCCGTCTGCAGTGTGATAAAGGAGAGGCTGGATTCCCAAAAGGAAGGCTGTGGCTAAAGCCGCCAGATTAAGTGCAATGTAAGCCGTAATCCCGCCGGTAATGGGAACTCGGTAAGGACGAGAAGGGCTCTTTCCGACCAGGAGGCGGAAGAGGGCCCAGGTGGAAAAGGGAATAATGACCCCCATGGTGAAGCAGTTGGCCCCCAAGGCCGTGATCCCTCCATCCCCGAAGACCAGAGCCTGAATTAAGAGGACGAGGCTTGTAGCCAGAGAGGCCGCCCATGGTCCCAGAAGGATAGTCACTAAAGAAGCGCCCACGGCGTGCCCCGTAGTTCCTCCGGGGATGGGAACATTGAACATCATAATGATGAAGATGAATGCCGTGCCTAAAGCCAGAAGAGGAACCGCTCTGCTCTTTAGGGCTTTTTTGAGTTTGGCGAGGCTCAGAACCCAGAATGGGGCGCTGGCTCCATACATCACGAGATAAGTGCTTGGTCCCAGATAACCGTCGGGTATATGCATTTTGCCCTCCAGTAATAAATTTTTTAAAAAAATAACACCATAAAGGGAAAAAATCAAGGAATCAAGGAAAAAATTTTTCTATTCAATTTTCAAATGCATACTATTACTCGGGAGCGCTGGAAGTTGGAACCGACTATCCTTGAACAAGTAGTGGAGAAAATCTCCTTGCGCCTAAGAAAACTCCTTCTTGTCAAACTACAGATACTTCCGCATTTGGGACAATAGATTCTGAGGAGCAAAAAGATGAAATTGGGGTTTTAATGATAACCCTTTTTCTACTTTTTCTTTCCTTCAGCTATACTCACACTCAGGCCTATCCTCCTTCCTTAACCTTGGAGATCGTAAAAGCGATCCTGGTTTTGAGGCAAGCGAGCCAATGAGTCCAACTTTGATAGACTCAAAGAAGGCTATGGAGATTGCCCAAGAATATAAAATGAGGAAGCCAAGGAGATCCGCCTCTTTTCTGTTTTCATCATGTGGCCCTTAAGGTGGTTTAATCCCCAAGCTTTATAGCGTTTTTTTAAAAGACGAGTTATTTGTTTGCCTAAATGCCCAACACTGGGTTTCACCATCGTCCCATGTTGAATATCTTCTTTCATCAATGTCCTGATTTCGCTCTCTTGCGACTCTTGGCAAAGATTCAATTGGGGTTAAGTAGTAAAATCTTAAAGAAGTATTTTTTAAGGCGCTAAGAGAATAGAGGTGATGACTATAGCTTTTAAGGTGGTTTTTGTTGCTCATGCTCCCGATGCCGAGCCAGAGAAGCACAAGTGCCTGATTGAGACCCCAAAGTATAAACTCTTCGCGCAAGTAGTTCGAAATCAATCCCAAGCAGTGGAAGCCTGCCAAAGACTGGTAAAGGAAGAAGGAATCAGTGCCATTCTCCTTTGTCCGGGATTTAGCCATAAAGATGTTGCAGAGCTGGTAGAGGCTGTGGGGAGAAATGTGGGAATTTTCGTAGCCAGAGGCGATTCTTTAAGCAATAGAGTAGTAGCAGAAGTAATGGAAAGGGAAGGCTGGTTCTCAGAAAAAAAATAAGATAAATAGGAATAAATCTGGTAAAGGATTTTATTTATTTTCCACTATTCTATTTTCCTTCAAGCCCCCAGGATTGAGGAAGGACGAGATAATGCCAGAGGCAGACCCATTTCCGTGGCTACTAATGGTAATAGGGGGAACTTCCTTATTTACTCATTGCGCAGAGAATAGGTTTCAGATAAGATGCAACAACCAAGGATTTTGTTGAAATTTGAAAAACTTCAAATATGCCGCATTAGAAGGAGGGTCAATCGCTTCTTAGTAGAAGTGGAAAACGATGGGCAAGTCCTTCTGGCGCACCTGGCAAACTCAGGCAGATTAGAACAATTCTTGAAACCCCAGGCCCCTTGCCTTTGCCTTCCTCAAGAAAGACTCGCAAAAAGTCAGCTAAGGCTTATTGCTTCCGGAAAGGGCGAATACTGGAGCATCCTTGATACGCAAATTCACATGTTGGCCTTCCAGAAAGCCATGGAATTGGAACTCCTCCCCTGGCTTAGGGGATGGAAGCTGATTCGGAGGAATGTCAGGATAGGGAATTGCTTGATCGACTGCCTTTTGGGGAAGAATGGTCAGGAGCTATTTTTGGAAGTCAAAGGGGCCGTTATGAGCAAGGGCGATCTCGCTTTGTACCCGGATTCCCCTTCCCTCCGGGGGCGAAAGCATATCAAAACGCTTCTGGATCATAGAGGAACAGGCGGAAGGAGCGCCATTGTTTTTATTTCCTCCTTGCCTGCTGTCAGGGCTTTCTCCCCTAATGAAGAAGTGGATCCCGGGATCGCTCTACTTCTCCGCCAGGCCCAGAATGAAGGCGTGATCATTCGAGCCATAAACCTGGTTCTGGATTCCAGGAATTGGGAAGTACTGCTTTTAGACCAAGACCTCCCCGTTTTCCTCGGAAGTTGAGATGGGGTACTGGTTAGAAAATGGATTTTTTCATGTCTGTCAAAACTGATAAACTTGTTTGAAGGCAGTTCTCCTTGAAAGGAAAACCTCGATAGTAATTAAGTTCCAGGATTCGCTCTAAGCTTTAGTATCTCTTGGGCCTTGCCCCGAGAGCCACTCGCTACTACCTTGATAGAGAACAAAGAACTGAAATCCAGAACCACGGGATTTTCAGTGCATTTTATGGAATCCATAATGGTGCTCTGCAACAATTTTTGATTAGCTCTTCCCCTGCCTTTAATCCCTATTTAAATCTCCTTACACCCAATCTTCCTAATTCAGAAAAGGATTTCACCTTTGCAATTTTTGCTGGTCCTTCCGGCCTTCAAGATACTGCTTATTCAAGGGTCAATTTTTTGACATCTTCGAGGAATCATTGGGAATTTTTCTGACTCCCCGACTCTAAAAATTTTAGGGAATGAGCACAAGCTTTAAGACTCTGGGCGCTTATTACTAATTAAGGCAACCTCTGGTCCTCTGGAGTAAGACAGTAGAAATAGTGGAAATCACAGAAGTCATTCCCCTCCATGATCGTGTGCTTACATTCCAGTTTAATCTGAGGGTTAAAGCCCTCGATTAGTGGAAAATCTCTCATACAGGAAAGGATCACGCCCCATTTTTTAAGCCCTAGGGACTCATATAGTTCGGCATAAAAGCAGCGGTGGACGAGGTAGGCGTACTCCTTATCCGTATCTTTTATCACCTCGATTTCCACGGCTCCTCCTTTTTTCCAGGCTTCTTGAGCTTTTTTGAAATGCTCCAGAGAATTTCCCCCCATTTTTTCTTTGAGCTCTTCGCCCTGAGATCTGGCAATTGTTTTAATTGTTTCCTGAAAGACATTCTCCACTTCCTCTTCAGGAAATCTTTTGCACAAACCTTCAATTAAGGGGCCTAAGATGCGCGCTTCAATTTCCCGCCTTAAAATGATTGGAACCTGGTCTAAACTTAAAGAACCCTCTTCTTTGCCCATATCTGCTCCTTATTGAGAAAATGAGTTATTCAATGTTGGTAAAACCACATTAAGGTTGTGAGCTAATTTTAGCACAAGACGCCGAACTCCCGTTCTCAAAAGTTTTGGTAAAACCATCAGGGGATCTAAGGCATCACGAAGGCCATTCCCCAACCAGTTCACGGAGAGAATTAAGAGGATCAGAGTAATCCCTGGGTAGAAAAATTGGAATGGTCCATATCCGGGTGCGAAGAGGATTGACCTCCCTCATCATCATATTTCCCAGAGAAGGCTGATGCTCTTGAATTCCCATCCAGCTTAGAGTGGCCTCTGCCAGAAGGTTTTGGGCAACGAGGATGGCGAAAGAGGGCAAAATAATGTGGATAGAATTGAGGAGCAGGTGACGGAACTTGATTCTCCAGGTGGTCACTCCCACCGATCGTGCTGCTTCCACGTATTCTGAGCTCTTGAGCGAAAGCGCCTCCCCCCTCGCCAGACGAGCTGTGTTCATCCGGCCGAAGAGGGAGAAAACCAAAATCAAGGGTCATAAACCCCAGCCGATAATGCGGAAGAGAAGCCCTCCAAACACCATGTAGATGATGAGCCAGGGGACGGAAAGCATGAAATCCAAAAGGCGCATCAAGATAAAATCCCACCACCCTCCATAGAAGCCCGAGACTAAACCTACAAATACCCCAAAGAAGGTGGAGAAGAAAGAAGAGGTGCCACCTCCACAGAGAGTTGTCCCCCTAACAGGAGGCGAGCCAATAAATCCCGCCCTTGATCATCTGTCCCTAACCAGTGCTGGGGGAAGGAAAAGCGTAACGATTCAAAACGTCGATAGTGTAGGGATTAGACCCCGTAATCCGGAAGTAAAGGGGTTCACTTAGGAAAAAGGTCAAAATCAAAAACAGCAAACAGGCAAAACCGAAAAGGGCCAATTTGCTCTTTTTAAAAACGCTATAGAAAGTTGACCAAATAAGGTGAGAAGGCATACTACTTGGCTCCTAAAGCCCTTTGCTCTCTTATACGAGGGTCCAACCGCCAATAGAGGGTATCGGCAACAAGATTGCAGAACACGGTGAGGGCTAAAAAGAAAAAATCACCATTTGAAGCACGGATATGTCGGTAGGGTAAAAGAAGGATACATAGAAGAGTCGACATAAACCGGGGTAAGTAAAAATGGCCTCCACGACGATTGTCCAGGTAAAGACCCAGGGAATGGAACCGGCCACAGTCGTAACAAGGGGGATAAGAGCATTGCGCAGCGCATGCCCCCAGATTACCCTTCTTTCCGGGACCCTTTTGGCCCGAGCAGTGCGGATGAAATCTGACCGGATCACTTCCAGAAAGGAAGAGCGAATGTAGCGGGTCCAGTTAGCAATAAAGATAGCGCTTAGAACCAAGACGGGTAATGCAAGGCGCCAAATACGATCCCAGAAGCTGCCAGCAAATGGTTTACCGAAAGAGATAATGTTTCCAGCAGGAAACAATGAAAAGCCGAAGGACCTGTAGGGGACTATGCAGAAAATCATGATAGCCAGAATGGCCAACCAATGGGGAGGAATGGAGAGCCCGAGGGAAGATAAAGTCATGGAAATTCTATCAAAACGTGAATTCTGACTGCATGCAGCCTTAACTCCTATAAGAACAGAAACAATGAGGGAAAGCGTGATGGAGGGAATAATCAGCCATAGGGAGTTGGGCAAAAAAGTTGAAAATAATTCTGAAGCAGAGCGATTGGGGTACCGCAGGGACCATCCAAATTTACCCTTAAACAACGCTTTCAGCCAGTAGAAATACTGGATCAGCATTGTCGGGGCTTTCCATATTGGTCAATCAACCCCAGTCTCACTGATTCCTGGAAGACGTTTTCCGAAGTGATATTCGGATTTCCCATAAGGAGATACTCTGCTGGAGACCTTCCCAAAGCGCTCTATAAAAGAAAAATGATAATAGTGATCAGAATTAGAATGGGGAGAAGAAAAAGTATTTGCTTGAGAGTGTATTTAAAATATCCCATTTGGCTCCTAAGATTTTTGCCCCTTTTCCTTTCGATAGAGACCTCTCCTAAAAAAGAAGAACCAACCTCCCAGACCTAAAATCCCAGCAGCGCCGCAACCGATGAGTACCCAGCCCCACCAGGGAAAGCCCTGATTGATGTATTTCCTTACAAGCTCGGGAGGAACCTTTGCTTCCAGTTCAGCTAATTGATTATCCACCCAAGAGAGATAAGAGGAATTCCCCAGGCGAATCAAATTTTCCCTCAATTTCTGAAAGTCTCGATAGGAGGCCTCTAATTTTCCTAACTTGGCCTCATCCTGTGCCAGGCGAGCTAACTGGATAGTTTGATCTACTATTTCGGCAATTTCTTTGAATTTCTGAAGAGTTTGTTCCACCTTGTCAGGGTTAGAGATCGGTTCAGCCGGTAGCCCGTAAGGACCTGTATCCACAAGGTTGCCCATTTCAGCAAGCACAGACTGCAAGACTGGAAGCTCAGAGAAAGAGACAGTTACGCCATCAAATCCTTCCTCTTTGGCCCGATACCATTCCTTCTTCTTTTCTGGCACGATCCCGTGGAGTTCTGAGATAACTTTAATTGTGTTCAGCCATTCGTTAGAGATTGGCGTAACTTCTAAATGTGTTTTCCATTCCTGCTCAAGAGAGGACAGTTCTTCACCATAAGCGCTTAAGACGGCTGCCTGGGTGTTCTCCAGAACCGTTTTGTGCAGATCTGACTGATATCTCCAGAGCTTGGCGAAACAATCCCAGCTTCGATTCTGGAGAAGGTAAAGAAGAAAAGAGATCACGGGCTCTACGTCTCCGGAACCTTTAGAAAGAGTTTCTTCAAAAGAGAATCCCTTTTCTTTCACAAGCACTGCGGCAAAAAGATGGATGGGCAGAGTCGGCCGGATGAAATAGAGGTCGAAGGTAGCGACGGTCAGTTCCTCGAATTTATACCGAGATCCCAGATCATCGACAACATTAAAAAGAAGCATAGGAGGTGGCCCCAGAAGATCTTTGAGTATGATATGAAGGGCCTCGTGGCAGCTAAAACGAAATAGGGGTTTCGACGGGTCATACATCTGAAAGGCCATTTGGTCTCCTGCTTGAGAGTAAATATAAGACCCCAAATAGAGCTGAACTTTATCTTTTAACTTACTGGAAAATTTCTCTTCCAGGGTGCTGGCAACATTTTCATAAAAATTGATAATCTCCTGCCTTACTTCCTGGCTGGGCTCGTTTTCAAAATGAATAACGAAATGCGCGCTCGCTACACAGTTCGTTTCTTCTGCTAAAGCTGAAGGGTCTAAGGGAAAACAAGCCAATAACACAAGAATAACGATAAACGTAATTCTAATTGGTTCCTTTAACAGATTTTTCCTCCTTTTATCGGCTACCATAATCTCCCTTATAATTTGTTTTTCCCACCCATTAGCTATCTTTAACAATTTTTAGCTATCGATAACCAGCGGTAGGTTAGTTATTGTTAGCTATCCACGCTTATGCCTACTCATCGTCTTTTTAGGGTCCTTGATAAATGTCGCAGAAATGCCACGGGCTGCATCCAGATAGCTCATCATCAGAAGGACATTGGCGAAAACAAGTCGATCCTTCAGCACAGATCCAATCTGGGCTAGCGTTTATACCTATACAGAGTCCATATGCAGGTTTTACTAACCAAGTCACTTCCTTCACCCCCCTTCTGTTTTAGAATACAAGTCATTGATATTAGCAGCAACGTAAAATAAATAATCTTTCAAATTATATTTCCAAGGAGGACAATTATCGCTTGGCTTTAACCAGCTATACTTTTGAATTTGGTGATAAGGGCAAGACCCCATGCAAATTGGCAAAACATTGCATCTTTTACAATTTTTGAACTTGAGAGGGTTATAATTTAGCCATTTTGCTGAATTGGGAGTCAAGACTTTTGGATTGTCTAAATAGCCAACAACTTCTTTCTCTATGCCTACAGTTTCCCAGCATTTGTATAATTCTCCTTTAGGACCAATAACAAAGAAAAAAGGAGAAACGGAAATGCAAGGGATAGTAACAAGTTTAGGGTAAATCAACGATTGGAAACCAAACTCAGAAAGTGTTTTATAGATCTGAAATTGCAAATTTGAATAAGTTTTTGGATCAAAGCAATTTTGCATATAGTCTTTGCAAACAATTGTAGGTGCAGAAACCCTTCCAGGTGCCACCATGATTCTCTGTTTAAGCCCGATCTCATCCAATATATTTATAAGATTTGGAATAAATAAAACATTATTTTTATCAACATTTACTCTAACCGCAACCCTAAATAAATTAACGGCGGCTAATAGGTTTGAAATAATTGTATCAAAAGTTGCTCCCCCTCCCTTTAAAGGTCTTCTTTTGTTATGAATATCAGGGGGTCCATCCAAAGTAATTTGAATCCATTCAACCCTGGCCTTTTCCGCCAAAAGCTTTGCCAACGAAGGAGTTAATAAATAGCCGTTTGTTACAATTCCAGCTCGGAATTTAATATTATTGTTGTTGCAATGGTTAACAACCTTTTCCGAAAGGGCCAGAATAGTGTCTTGTTCCAACAATGGTTCTCCACCGTACCACGTGACTGTTAAGCGTTTGAGGTTATCCCGCGATTGGATAAAGGAAATAATTGACTCAATGACGCTGTCTCCCATTGATAAATTGAGCTTCTCTTCAAAGCAGTAAACGCAACGAAAATTGCAATTTAAAGTTGGGACTATCGTCAGACTTAATATATCCGGGGCAAACTGGGCTAAGTGATACCTCGCTTCCAAGAAAGCCAGCTCATCCACATCATCCTCGATTAAGAAGCCGCCTTCAATTAACTTCTCCTTGATATCCGGATCCAAAGCAGAGAGATTATTTTCGCAAGGATTTTCGAGAACTTTCTCGATGAGATCAACATTCTCTGGTAAAACCTGTGCCAGACCGCAGGTTACAGCATTGAAGAGAAGGCCATCCTCCTTGAAGAAGAAATTATATCTTGAAGCTTTCATCTTCCTCTACCTCCAATTGCAATTTAGCATTTTTTTTTTTTACATTGTCAAGAGAATTAGAAAAAATTCTGGGGTGAGAGATTTGAGACTGGCCATTGAGACCAGGGAGTTAACTAAGACCTTTGCTTCTTCCCGGAGAAGGATTACTGCCCTCTCGGGAATCAACCTGGCCATAGAGGAAGGTTGTATCTTTTCTCTCAGCGGGGCTAACGGCTCAGGGAAGACTACCTTCCTGCGACTCTTAGCCTCTTTGCTTTTCCCCAC
>Ga0067045_1030145_pt1 | contig 16533 bp, 12 predicted proteins | sample TerdegcTABiofilm_FD_59184 | JGI IMG/M metagenome (GOLD analysis project Ga0067045, IMG submission 59184) | Combined Assembly of (Gp0054472, Gp0054536) Wastewater bioreactor microbial communities from Singapore -Terephthalate degrading...
GGGTGGCCCCAGCCCGAGCGCTGACCGCTGGTGGGCGAGCCGATGCTGCGCGTCCACGTGGCGGTGCCCCAAACCAGGGCTAGTCGATGCTCCAGTATCCACCGGCGCGGCGGCACGGGACCTGGACGATGCGGTCCTCCTCGAGCAGGTACGCGCTGAGCTGATGGCCGTACACGCATCCCGTGTCCAAGCCGACCAGGAACGGGGTGCCATCGTTGCGCCGGCGGACGACCAAGCCGCCGGGAGCGTCGTGGCCGAACACGAGCAGCGGCACGCGCGGCGTATAGTACTCGTGCCAGCGCGGGCCACGGATGCCGTCACCCGGCGGCCATAGGCGGATGTCGAGGAACTGCTCTCGCGTGGTCCCCGCCAGCCCGAGCTGCGGGTGCACCCCGGCGTGCACCAGGGTGAAGCGGGGTTCGCGGACGAACAGCGGCAGGGCTTCGAGCCACTCCAGCAGCTCCGTGGCCACGGGTGCCAGCACCTCCAGGGTGTGCTGGTGGCGGCGGCGCCGGAGAACCGGAGGGTCGCCGTCTCGCCGTTGCCGCAGCCGCTCCAACAGCCAGGCATCGTGATTCCCGAGCACCATCTGGGCCTGCCAGCGGCGGATGATCTCCCACACGCCGCGTGGATCCGGGCCGCGCGTGAATGCGTCTCCGGTGAGCAGCAGGCGGTCGTGCGGCTGGCGCAGGCCGATGGCCTCCAGCAGAGCCTGGAGTTCGTCCGCGCATCCGTGCACATCGCCGACGAAGCAGGTGGCCACGCGTGCTCTCCGATCTGGCCCGAAGGCTGGGCTGCGGGCGCGTTGCGCCGGTACGCTGGAGCTTCTATCATACTCCGTCCGTGCGTGCGCGCCAGCCATCGCATCGGCGCTGGGGAGGCAGATGGAATGAGGCGGATCAGGGCGCATACGGCGCGATCGGTCCTGCATCCGGGGCGAACATGAGCGCACAGCAGGCCATAGCGCTGCCGGCCGCGCCCCGCAGCCGTGCGTGCCACGTGATGGCCAAACCCAGCGGGTCCGTCTGCAATCTCGACTGCACGTACTGTTTCTACCTCGAGAAGGAAAAGCTCTACCCGCGGCCCACCTCAGGCAGGCGGATGTCGCCGGAGGTTCTGGAGCTGTATGTCCGGCAGTACATCGAATCCCAGGACGGGCCTACGGTGAATTTCGCTTGGCAGGGCGGTGAGCCGACGCTGCTGGGGATCGAGTTCTTCCGCCGGGCAGTGGAGCTGCAGCAGCGCTACGCCGCCGGCAGGACCATCACCAACGCGTTCCAGACCAACGGCGTCCTGCTGGACGATGAATGGGCGGAGTTTTTCGCCGCGAACCGCTTTCTCGTCGGGCTGTCGATCGACGGTCCCCAGGAATTGCACGATCGCTTCCGGCGCGACAAGCAGGGCCGCCCCACCTTCGCGCGGGTCCACGCCGCGATGCGGGCCCTCAAGCGCCACGGCGTCGAGTTCAACACGCTCACCGTAATCCAGGCAGACAACGCCGAACACCCGCTCGAGGTGTACGAGTTCCTGCGCGCCGAGGGCAGCGGGTTCATGCAATTCATCCCGGCGGTCGAGCGCGTCGCCGTGGGTGCCGACCAAGGCGGGCTGCGGCTGGTGGAGCCCGGGTACCCGGGGCGCGCTCGCCTGACACGCTGGTCGGTATCGCCCGGGCAGTATGGCCGCTTCCTGGTGCAGCTCTTCGATCGCTGGGTCCGGCGCGACGTGGGCCAGGTTTTCGTGCAGTCGTTCGACGTGGCGCTGGGCGCTTGGCTGGGGCAGGAGCCGAGTCTGTGTGTCTTCGCCGAAACCTGCGGCAACGCCCTCATCGTCGAGCACAACGGCGACCTGTATGCCTGCGACCATTTCGTCTACCCGGAGTACCGTCTGGGCAACATCCAGCATACCCCGATTCGCCAGCTCCTGGAAGCGCCGGCGCTGCTCGAGTTCGGCCGAGGCAAACGGGACGGACTGCCGCGCGTCTGCCGCGCGTGCGCCTTCCGCTTTGCGTGCAACGGCGGGTGCCCCAAGCACCGCTTCGGCCGGACCCCGCAGGGCGAAGGAGGTCTCAACTACCTGTGCGCTTCCTACAGGACGTTCTTCGGGCACGTGGACCCGTACATGCGCGCGATGGCGGACCTTCTCCGCCGCGGCCGGCCAGCGGCAGAGATCATGGAACGAGCGGACCGCCCGGAGGCGGCGGGTGGATCCGGCCCTGTCGGGCCAGTGCCCGGCCGCAACGATCCCTGTCCCTGCGGCAGTGGCAGGAAGTACAAGCATTGCTGCGCCCGCTCGGGCGCGCGTGTGGAGCACTGAATGGCACGCGCACCTCGGGGCGCATTCATTCGCATGCTGCTCGGTGCTGGCGCCGAGGCGCCGTCCGACCGAGGCGCGCTGGCTGGCATGACGGCCGGTGCCGAGCGGCGGCCACCTCACAACGGAAGGATGGGCAGAGATGATCCAGATCGAGCTCCAGCCCGCGGAGAGCAAGGCAGTGGTGACCATCGACGGCCGGCTGTTCACCGAGTACCGGTACGGGCACTACGTGTGCCGGCCGTTCTTCTATCCGGTTCTGACGCCGAGCGGTCAGCGGCTCACGCGCGGCTTCCCCGTGGACGATATCGAAGGCGAGGTCCAGGACCATCCGCACCACCGGAGCCTGTACACGGCCCATGGCCTGGTCAACGGCTTCAATCTGTGGGACGAGAACATCGGCCATGGCGCCATGCTGCAGCGCGAAGAGCCCACGGTGGGGGTAGCCGACGAACGCGCCTCCATCGACGGCACGGTGGACTGGTTCGGGCCGGAAGGGCAGAAGCTGCTGGAGGAGTGGCGATGGTACCAGATCAGCGCTGACGGCGATCTGCGCATCATCGATCAGCGCAGCGAGTTCCGGGCCAAGTACGGGCCGGTCGTGCTCGGCGACACCAAGGAGGGCGGGCTGTTCTCGATCCGCGTGCCGACCACGATGAACGCTACCGGAAAGGGCCGCATCGAGAATTCCGAGGGCGACGTGTACGACAGCGGCCAGGGGCACGAGACGACGTGGGGCAAACGCGCGGTGTGGGTGGACTACTCGGGGCCGCTGGCCAATGGCGAACAGTGGGGGCACACGGTGGTCGATCACCAGGCCAACCCGCGCCACCCCACCTACTGGCACGTGCGGGGGTACGGCTTGTTCACCGCCAACCCGTTCGGCGTGCACGATTTCACCGGCGACCGGACCGTCAATGCCAGCATGACCATCGCGGCGGGCGACTCGGCGATATTCCGCTATCGCCTCATCATCCACCCGGGTCGAGGCGTGGACGCGGAGCCGCGGGTCCGCGAGCTGATCGAGGAGTTCCAGGAGTCCTGAGCTGCCGGCCCGCAGGCGTCAGCGGTGCCTGGGTCGGCGGGCCTAGGCGGTGCGCCGAGGGGCCCGCAGGCGCGGTCGAGGAGAAGAGGCCCAGCGGCCTCAGTCCGGAGGCGCAGCTGGCCGATGCGCGAAGCGCTCCAGGCGCCAGCGTCCGGCCAGAGAGCGGCCCAGCGACACGCGCAGCAGCACCTCGTTGGCCTGGAACCGGCGCGCCAGGATGCGGCCGTGGGCTGCCAACTGGGCCAAGAGGCGGCCCTCGCCCTGGGGAATGGCCAGGTCCAGCGTGACCGTGCTCTCGCGGGTGTGCGCCAGGATGCGCTCGCGCAGGACGTCCAGGCCGTCCCCGGTCAGCGCCGAGATGCGCACGCCGTCGCGGCAGCGCGGTGCTGCCGCGTCCGCGGCGAGAACGCCGGCCTCGACGCGGTCGGCCTTGTTGTACACCATGAGCGTGGGACGGTCCTGTAAGCCCAGCTCGGCGAGAACCTGATCGACGGTCTGGATCTGCGTCTCGAAATGAGGGTGGCTCAGATCCACCACGTGCAGGAGGAGGTCGGCCTCCATGGCCTCCTCCAGCGTGGCCCGGAACGAGGCAACGAGGTGGTGGGGCAGTCGCCTGATGAAGCCGACGGTGTCTGTCAGCAGGATGCGCTGGCGGCCCTCCAGGTCGACGCTGCGCGTGGTGGAATCCAGCGTGGCGAAGAGCTGGTCCTGCACGAGCACGTCCGATCCGGAAAGCGCGCGCATCAGGGTCGACTTGCCGGCATTGGTGTACCCGACCAGGGTGACCTTGAAGGCGTCCGCACGGCCGCGGCGGCTGATGGCCAGCTGGGTGCCGATGCGCTCGAGTCGCGCGCGCAGATCGCGGATGCGCTGGCGGATGATCCGGCGGTCCAGCTCCAACTGCGTCTCGCCGGGACCGCGGACGCCGACAGCGCCCATGCCGCGGATGGCCCCGCCGCCGGCCTGACGCGACAGGTGCGTCCACTGGCGGGTGAGTCGCGGCAGCAGGTAGGTCAACTGGGCCAGCTCCACCTGGAGCTGGGCGGTCCGGGTGCGCGCGTGGCGAGCGAAGATGTCCAGGATCAGCCCGCTGCGGTCCAGCACGCGGCGTTCGGTGAGCTTCTCCAAGTTGCGCATCTGCGCGGGACTCAGATCGTTGTCGAAGATGATCAGGTCCGCGGCGTGCGTGGCGGCCAGGTCGCGCAGTTGCGCCGCCTTGCCGCGGCCGACGTAGTACGTCGCATCGATCCTGGTGCGCGGCTGCAGGATGCTGTCGGCGACGATCAGCGTGGCGGTGTTGGCCAGACGCCCGAGCTCAGCCAGCGAGTCCTCGGCTTCCCAGGCCGGCACGGTGGGCAGGCGCACGCCGACCAGCAATGCTCGCTGAGGCGTGGCCCCTGCGGGAGCAGCTTGAAACGTTTCCGGCAAGAATGCGTCCTCTAGATGGCCGGCAGCAGTTTGGGGGCGCAGCGAACGGCGGGGCGTCCCAGCCTGCAGCGCAACGGCTTTTTCAAGATCCCGGGTGCGCTCGTCTGTGTCAAGCGCGATCTCGGACAGAACGAACAGGAGTCAGGCCGTGAGCGACCATCCGCCAGAACCAGCCGAGCAGGAGGGCGCCGATCTGCCGACCGAGGTCGGGGCATTCCCTCTGCGCAGCGGCGTTGTGTATCCGTTCATGCCACAGCAGTTGACCGCTTCGCGCCCGTTCACCGTGCAGGCGGTCGAGGCCGCGGTGTCCGGCAACGGCCATCTGATCGTGCTCGCCCAGCGCCAGCCAGCCGACGAAGAGCCTGGCGTCGAGGGGCTCTATTCGGTGGGCACGTTGGTCAAGATTCACAAGCAGTGGCGGGTCACGGACGGATCGCTGCGCCTCATCGTGCAGGGCGTCAGCCGAGCGCGCGTGGAGGAGGTCCTGCAGACCACGCCGTTCGTGCGCGTGCGTATCCGGCTGCTGCACGACCAGGGCGACCCGGACTCGCTGGCCGTGCAGGCCATGAGGCGCAACATCCAGCAGCAGTTCCAGACCATGGCCAAGATGCTGCCCAATATGCCCGACGAGGTGCAGGTCATGGCCATCAACATCAGCCACCCGGGGAGGCTGGCGGATTTCGTCGCCGCCAATCTCGACCTGCAGTTGGAGGAGCACCAGCGGCTGCTGGAGGAGCTGGACCTGGAGCGGCGCCTCCAGTATCTGACCGAGCTGCAAACGCGCGAGCTGGAGATCTTGCAGGTCGGCCAGAGCATCCAGAACCAGGTGCAGGAGAAGCTCGGCAAGAGCCAGCGCGAGATGTTCCTGCGGGAGCAGCTCAAGCAGATCGAAAAGGAGCTGGGGAGCGAGGACCCGCAGGCCGCCGAGCTCCAGGAGCTGCGCGCCCGGCTGGAACAGGCCAAGCTGCCGGAACAGGCCGCCGCGGCGGTGCAGAAGGAACTGGATCGGCTGCAGAAGATGATGCCGGGCGCTCCCGAGTATTCGGTGGCCCGGACGTACGTGGACTGGATGCTCGAGCTGCCCTGGTCGGTGATGACCGAGGATCGCCTGGATCTGGCCGAGGCGCGGCGCGTGCTGGACGAGGATCACTATGGACTCGACCAGGTCAAGGAGCGGATCCTCGAATACCTGGCCGTGCGGGCCTTGCGCGGCGAGCCGAAGGGGCAACTGCTGTGCTTCGTCGGGCCGCCGGGAGTGGGCAAGACATCGCTCGGGCGCTCGATCGCTCGGGCGCTCGGGCGCAAGTTCGTCCGGATCTCCCTGGGGGGCGTCCGCGACGAGGCCGAGATCCGGGGTCACCGGCGGACGTACGTGGGAGCGCTGCCCGGCCGCATCATCCAGGGACTGCGGCGGGCAGGGACGCGCAACCCCGTGTTCGTGCTCGACGAGATCGACAAGATGGGCATGGATTTCCACGGCGACCCGGCCGCCGCGCTGCTGGAGGTCCTCGATCCGGAGCAGAATGCGACTTTCGTCGATCACTACCTGGACGTGGACTTCGATCTGTCCAGGGTGCTGTTCATCACCACGGCCAATCTGGCGGGACCCATCCCCGGCCCGCTGCGCGACCGCATGGAGGAGATCGAGCTCTCCGGGTACACCGCCGAGGAGAAGGTGCACATTGCGCGCCGCCATCTGCTGCCGCGGCAGCTTGCCGAGCATGGCCTGACGCCGGCGCAGCTGGAGCTCACCGAGCCGGCGCTGCGGCGGCTGATCGACGAGTACACCCGCGAGGCGGGGCTGCGCAACTTGGAGCGGCAGTTGGCGGCCCTGAGCCGCAAGGTCGCGCGCCGATTCGTCGAGGGGCGGCGGCGCCGGATGCGCATCGACGAGAAGCAGTTGGGAGAGCTGCTCGGGCCACCGCCGTTCTTCGCGGAAGTCGCTGGCCGGCATCCCGAGGTGGGCGTGGCCACCGGCCTGGCGGCGACCGCGGCCGGCGGCGAGATCCTGTTCATCGAAGCCTGCTGCATGCCCGGCAAGAAAGAGCTGATCATGACTGGCCAGCTCGGCGAGGTGATGCAGGAGTCGGCGCGGACGGCGCTCAGCTACCTGCGGTCGCGGGCAGACGAGCTGGGCATCGAGCGCGCGCGGTTGGAGGACTGCGACGTCCATGTGCACGTGCCGGCCGGCGCCACTCCCAAGGAGGGACCCTCCGCCGGCACGGCGCTGACCGTGGCCCTCCTGTCGATGTTCACCGGCCGGCCGGTGCGCAGCGATGTGGCCATGACTGGCGAGATCACCCTGCGCGGCCGGGTGTTGGCGGTGGGTGGCATTCGGGACAAGGTACTGGCCGCCCAGCGGGCCGGCATCAAGACCGTGATCCTGCCGCGGCGCAACGAACACGATCTGCGCGATGTGCCCGAGTCGGTGCGCCACCAGCTCGAGTTCGTGCTGGCGGACAACATCGACGAGGTCTTCGCGCAGGCGCTGCTGCCAGGTCCTGCGCGCGCCTCGCAGCGGCTGCTGACAACCCAGCAGCGCTCCCCTGCCGCGGAGCAGAAGCCGGTGAGCGCCACCGCGCCGGCGTCGAGCTAGGCCGGACCGGCCGCCAGGATATCGATACGGCGGCTCGGTGCAGACAGCCGGAAGGTGCCAGCGCTGGCGGCTCGGAGTCTCGATGCCTTGCGGGATCGGGTCTGCCTGGGTACAGTGGGGCGGCATGTCCGTCAGTGCAGAGGGCCGGTGCGCGCCGTGTCCGGGCGCGCCGGCGGGTATCGTGGAATTCTCGAGGGGAGCGTGGGACTTGCTCGACAGGCGTGCGATCGCAGACATCGAGGCCATCGGCGGCCAGGCTCTGGTGCGCGAGCTGGCGGGCGCGCTGCTGGCGGACGTGCCCGCCCGTTTGGCCAAGGCGCAGGCGGCCTGGGCAGCCGGCGACCTCGCCGGCGTGGCCGAAGCAGGGCATTCTCTCAAGTCAAGCCTGGGCCAGGTCGGCGCCAATGCCATGGCGACGGTCTGCGAGCGGTTGGAGGAGGAGGCCGAAGCCGGCGCCCCGCAGCGGGTCTCCGACCTTCTCGAGCGCCTTGTTGCCGAATGGGCGCGGGTCGAGGGCGTGCTGAGGACCTTGCGGAGCGGCACGGGCTGACGCGCCACGCTCCCGTTGGCGCAGGGTGGTCTTGCTCGCGGACGCGCAGGGCTTGGTGCTCGTGTCCCAAAGACGCCCTGCGGGCACCCGAGCCGGCATCGCTGGCTCGCGGCCCCAAGGTTTCCCGCAGCGAGCGGCGGCATCCATGCCCCGGCTGTCGATGGGGCCAGTCCCGCGGCTGGCGGCAGCCGTCAGCCGATCGGCTGCTGCATGAAGGTGATGTACTCCAGAGCGGCGACCCGGCGGTCCAGGACGATCACGGCTGCGAGCAGCGCCACGAAGCTGGCCGTCAGGTACCCGTACCCGTAGTAGGCCACTCCGAGCTGGAGGGTGATCCACGAAGCGGCGACGTTGGTGAGCAGGAAGGCCAGCGTCAGGAGCATGGTCTCCGTCCGGAACTCGAAGTACAGCAGCGCGATGCTCGCCAGCAGGAACAACACCTGCAGGAAGGCCCCCAAGATGCCGATGCGCAGCACCGACAGGTAGGCCCAGTCCAACCGCAGCGGCCCGACGAGATAGGGCGCGGCCGCGATGCAGACCAGCGATACGGTGCCCTGCACCTTCAGCAGCCGGCCGATGCTCAACCGCATGCTGTCCGCCAGCGAGTCCCTCTCCCTGTGGATGGCGGGCAGGCTCCGCTTGTGGACGATCGCGGAGTAGAACCCCTTGTACGCCCGATAGAAGCTCGTCTCGATGCGGATCAGGAACAGCGACATCGACGGCAGGATCGTCAAGTAGGCGAGAAAGATCGGGACATCGTACAGCTCGCACGCGTGCAGAAAGGCGTCCACTTGGCGCCCGGGCTTGCCGAGCCAGAACAGGATCTTGTCGGCCCAGATCGCCAAGTTGTAGGAGAACCCGACGATGGCCAGCGATGGAAAGCGGCGCAGGTAGCGGAGGAAGTCGAAGCTGACGGCCAATGCGGAGGGGAACTCGACCACCAGACGGAGGCTGAGCAGCAGGAAGGTGACGATCTGCCCCAGCGCGAACCCTAGCATGTACCCATCGTCGCCGCGGACGTTCTGCAGCCCGTAGCCCGCGCCCACGCTGACGATGCCGCCGACTACGTAGGCCAGCGAGATCGAATAGAAGTCCTTGGCTGCCGAGACGAAGATGATCGCCACCCAGGTGAGGCTGACCGTCACGTACAGCATGACCGCGTGAGCGGCGTAGGCGAGAGGCCAGTCGGCGAAACCGAACACTGCTGTCGCGCCGATGGCCAGTTGGATTCCGCCGACCAGGACGAGTGCCCCGACGTAGGTCGGCAGATACATGGCGAAGTCGCGGGCGAACAGCAGGTCCGCCAGGTAGCGCGTCAGCGGCATCTGGAGAATGCCCACGACGATGAGCGAGAAGGCGTACGCGTACACCACGGTCGGGCGGAAGATCGTCTGCTCGCAAGACCAGTGGCCCGCTCCGCGCTGCAGCAGGGAGATCGCGCCGAGGACCAGCACGGTGATCAGCCAGGGGCCCGACGAGATCAGCCCGGAATACAGGTACGCCTGGATCGTCGCCAGGTACGACTCCTGGTCCAGCATCTTGCGAAGGCGGAACCCGATCCCTGCCATCAGCTATCGCTCGCGACCTGCGCTCGCCGGCGCTCGGACAGGCCAACGTAGTGTCGGTACAGTTCCAGGTACGCGAAGTTGAGATTCTGTTCGTTGTAGAAGCGGCGGACCCGCTCGCTGCCGGCAGCGCCCATGGCCCACCGACGCTGGTCGTCGGCCAGCAGCGTGCAGATGGCGTCGGCGGTGGCGGCGGGATCCGCGATCGGGGTGATCAGGCCGCTGGGGCCCAGGGCGCGATCTTCGGGCGTGCGGCCGTTGAGCAGTTCGCTGCAGGCCCCCACGTCCGTCGCCACGCAGGCCACGCCGCACAGATTCGCCTCGAGAATCGCCAGCGGCTGCGCCTCGCTGATGCTGGTGAGCACCACCAGATCGAGGCGCGGGTACAGCGCGCGCACATCCACGCGGCCGGTGAACTCCAGGCAGTCCTGCAGGCCGAGCGCGCCGACCATGGCGGCGCACTCCTGGTAGTACTCCGGCTCTTCGTCGTACGGGCCGACGATCGGGAAGCGCGTGTCCGGCCGCCGCTCGTGGACGATGCGGCAGGCGCGGATGAAGGTCTTCACGTCCTTGATGGACACCACGCGGCCGACGAAAGCCACCTGGAACACCTCGGGCTTGATGCCGAACTGCTTGCGCTCTTTGAAGGCCGTCAGGCTGATGCCATTGGGGATGACCCGAGTGCGTTCCGCCGGGGCACCGCTGGAGATCTGCAGCCGGCGGTTGTTCTCGAACAGGGTGATGATCTGGTCGGCATAGGCGTACGTGATCCGACTCAGATGCTCGAACAGCTCGATCCACATCTGCTTGAACGGGCTGACCGTCTCCGTGATGACGGCGCTGTCCACTTTCCGTTCGTAGATCCATTGCGCCTGCTCGATCTCGATGCGCCTCTCGTTGGAGTAGATCCCGTGCTCGGTCACCAGGACGGGCGCTCCGGTCCGCAGTTTGGCGATGGCGGCCAGCAGACCGGCATAGCCCGTGCTGATCGTGTGGTAGACCGACGCCCGTGGTATGGGCGCGTCGATCAAGCGCAGCAAGGGCAGGTGTGAGTACCGCCACGTCCAGAAGAAGTCGACGAAGGAGTCGTCGATCTGGGCGTCCTCGTACGCGGCCGTCAGCATCTGCCAGGTGCGTCTGTGATAGAAGAGCTCTCGCGGGCTGATCACCCGGCTGGCCGGATCGCCCACCAGTCGGTAGAGTTCGGGGAGGCGGCGGTAGTCACGCCGCTTCAGGTCTGCGTAGAATCGGGCCACGACCTCGAAAGCTTGGCGGCGCGAGCCGCGGCAGCGAGCATCTCCCACGCTGTACTCGTGCACGAAGCATTCGGTCACCGACAGCACATTCTGCGGCACCTCGTACCGGTACTCGCGCTGGGTCTCGCGGGAGGGCAGCACGGTCAGCAGCGAGAACCGCACGCGCGGCAGAGCACGGATGAGGTTGTGCACCCAGGTGGACACGCCTCCGGCGATGTACGGGTAGGTGCCCTCCAGAATCAGGCAGACATCGGCCATGGCCCAGTCTACAAGCCGGTGACGCGCCGGACCAAGGCGCGCAGCTCGGCAGCGTGGGGCGTGTCCGGCTCGGCCGCGATCCGAGCGATGAGCGGGTCGCGCGTCCAGCGCGCATTGCTGGCCGCCGCCTGCCGGGCCGCCGCCAAGACCACCTCGGGATCGTCGTCCGCCAGAAGCTGGCGCCACTCCGAGGCTTCGTCCGGCGTCTCCAGGCTGCCGAGGTGCTCGACCCATTCCAGCGCCAGCGTCCGCCGCCATGGGTTGGCCGTGCTGGCAGTCAGGACGTAGCGCTTGCAGGCAGCGGAGGCAGCGCGGAAGACTCCGCGCGCAATGTCGCGCCGGAACTGGCCTGCTTCGGCGGCGCGCTCGGACGGGCACTGCAGAGTGCCCATCAGTTCCAGGGCGCTTTCCGCGCTGGCGCTGCCCCAGGTCAGGCCGGCCAGCAGGCGCGCCACCCGGCACATCCCCTCTGGATCGAGCTTCCCGGACCTCAGCACGTCCAGCACCGGGGCAGCGTCGCCGTCGAGGACCTGGTTCAGCGACTCCTGCGCCGCAGCGCGCACGTCGGCGTTGGGCTGATCCAGCGCGGCCCGCAGCAGCGGCTCGACCAGTTCGCGCCGCGCACGGTACCGGCCCAGCAGGATCGCCGACAGATAGGCCACGTTCTCGCTGGGGGCGTCGAGGTTGCGGACCAGGGCCCGGAGCAGCTCCTCGTCGTCGTGCTTCCACGCCAGGGCGTCGATCATGTACTGCAGGATGATCTGCTTCAGCAGGCCTTTCTGCTCGTCGGGGCTCATGAGCAGGTGCACCAGCGCTGGACACTCGTCGAGTCGGCTGATCAGTTGGACGGCGGCGAGCGTGGCCACGTACGCGGCCATCGGATCGTCGCTGTCGATGAAGGGGAGAACGGCTTCGAGGTACTCCCGTCGGCCCAAGGAGCCCAGCCCCTCCAGTGCCGCGTACCGCACCCGCATGCTCTGGCTGCGCTGGAGGTGTCGCCTCAGCACAGGACCGCAGCCGGGCAGTCGGCGCGAGCCCATGCGGGTCAGGATGTACGCCTGGACCTCGTCGCTGGCTCCGGGGAGCATCTCCTCGAAGGTCCGCTGGAGGACGTTCTCGTCGACCTCTTCGAGGACCCAGGCCGCCGAGCGGCGGAGCTGCGGGCTGGGATGCGTAGCGGCGATGCGGGTCAGCAGCCGGACCGCTCGTCGGTCGGCGCGCAGGGGCAGTCGGGCGACGATCAGCCTGGCTACGTCTTCGTCTGGCTCCTGTTCCAGCCTCGCCAGCAGCAGGCCCGAGGCGCGCCGGTCTCCCTTCCGGCTGATGCTTTCCACCGCGGCGCGGCGGACGCGCGCATCGTCGCGATCCAGGCAGCGCCGCATGACCTTCCAGCCGCGGCACGAGGCCATGCGTCCCAGGGCGGCCAGCGCCGCGACCTGCCGCCACGGCTCGGGAGCGTCCAGATGGCGCGTGATGGCTCGCACCGAACGCGGTTCGTCGATGCGCTGCAGCGCCGCGAAGGCCGCCTCGGCCAGCGCCTGATCGTCGCTGGCAAGCAGTCGCTGGATGGCGTGGATGGCGGTCGAACGCCGGTGCAGCCCGAGCTGGCCGAGAGCGTGCAGTTGCACGTCTCGGTACGGGCTGTCCAGCAGGTCTATCAGGGGCTGCACGCGCTGGTCGATGTGGAGCCTGTCGAGGACGGCCAGGGCGCGGGTGCGGCTGGGCTGGTTAGGCGAACCGGCCAACCGTTGCAGGTGCGGCACGGCCAGCTCGGCCGGCAGGTTGCCCAGGTACTGGCAGAACAGGGTCTCCAGGCGCGGGTTTTCTGGCCGCGCCAGTTCAGCCAGCGGCTCGAGCAGGGCCGGATCGCGGCTGCGCGCGACGAGGTCGAATGCCTCGGCGCTGGAGTGCGGATCGCCGTGCTGGAGTCGTGCGAGCAACTGAGCAGTATTCACGCCACCGACTTCTCCGTTCGACCTGAGGTCCACACGCCTGCGGCCCCGATGCCGAGGTGATCGGGCGGCGCCGCGCTCAGAAACGATTCGGCTGCCAGCCGCAGTTCGGCAAAGCGGCGCTGACGGAACAGCAGGCTGCACAACTGGGCCAGCGTCTCGCAGTGCCCCGGTGCCCGCGCGATGATGCTCCTGTAGATCTGCTCCTCGCGCTCCGCATCGCCGCGCAGGCGCGCGAGCTGTCCCTGCAGGGTCATGAAGGGGAGCCAGTCGTCTGCGGCGATCGTCTCCGGATCGCGGATGGTGTCCATGATCGTCGCTGCCTGGCGGACGAAGTGCTGCGCCGAACTGGCGTCCAACAGCCCCGAGCGGGCGTAGTCCAGATAGGCCTGGACGAGCCGGATCGCCAGCCCTGTCTGGAGAGGGTCGGTCTCGTACTCCCGGCGCAGGCTCTGGATGCGTTCGTTCATGACCTTCTCGATCGTCGCCAGCGCCGTGGCCGCGTAGGAGCGGATCTCGTACAGGGGGTCGCGCAGGCCCTCGTGCAGCAGCGCCACGGCATTGGGCGTCCATTCGCTGAGGATGCGGGCGATGAGCGCTTTCTTCAGCCGCGGGTCGTGCCCGTGCATGATGTCCAGGAGCGGCTGGGCGCTGAGCTCGTAGCGAACCAACTCGGCGACAGAACCCTGGACCGGGAATACGGTGCGAGTCTGTTCTCTTTCCGCCTCGACATACTGGACGTAGTCAGCGACCACGTTGGTGCTCTTGCCGCAGCGGTGGTATGCCCAGATGCCCAGACTGCCGACCGCCCCGTACCCGGGCAGCAGCAGGCACAGCGCGAAATACAGCCAGAAGAACAGCGCGATGTTCGCATGGCTCAGGCGCGCCAGACCATAGGCCAACGAAGCAGCCCCAACGAGCGCGAGCACAGGCCATAGGGGCAGCAGGTGCGCGCTCGATCTCCACAGGAGCCCAGCGACGTACAACTGCGCCGCCGCGCCCACCAAGACGAGGCCCCAGTCCCACCGGCGCCCCCGATCCTGCTGGCGGGGCGCGGGCTGCCGCACGTCGCCGCGATCAGGTCTGCGCGCCGCCATGGACCTCTCCCTCGAGTCGGTTCTCGGCCAACGCCAGCAGCTCCTCGCAGGACTCCATGCCAATGGCGTACTCCGCCAGCCCCCAATGGAGGCGCAGGCGCCGCTGCGGATCGGCATACGGGTGGAACTCGTACCGCTCGACCTCGCCATGGATGGCGCGCACGCGCGCCTCGACGTCCTGCGCCATGGCGACGGGGAACAGGACTGCCAGAGTGCCGGGCCGGTCTCCCTGCGCCGCCAGCTCCAGTTCGGTGACGTTGTGCCCGATGATCCGCGCCAGCACCGCCAGCAGCTCGCCGAGCTTGTCGGGCGGCACCTGTTCGGCGTCGGCGATCCGGAACAGCGCCACGGACATCGGGATGGCGAAGCGGCGCGCCCGCGCGAATTCCTGAGCCAGACGGCCCCGGAAATAGCGGTTTCTGAACAGACCCAGCTCCTGCGAGAAGATGCTCCGCTGCTCCATCGCCTCCAGCCGCATCGCCTCCTCCAGAATCACGCCCCACCACTCCAGCACGATGCCGAACAGCTTGAAGGTGTGCGGGTTGTAGTCGACGAAGTCGATGCTCTCGACGCTGAGCAGACCGATGGCGGCTCCGTCCTTGGTGCGCAGGGCACCGGCCAGCAGACAGCTCTGCCGGTACCGATCCAGCTCCGCACGCTCCGTGAACTGGCCCAAGTGCGACTCGCCGGGCGAGGCCAGTGCCCCGGCCAGGATGAAATCGGCCTGCGGGTCCGGCACGAAGGATGGTTCGTCCAGCGACACTATCTGGCCGGAGGCCTGCAGCCGCAGCGCGGGGCGCAGCCGGCCGTGCTCGACTTCGTAGTAGGTGGCCTGCTCGACGCCCAGGAAGCGGCGCACGACACCCAGAAGGCGGCGCCGGATCTGGGTCGAGTCGGCCTGCTTGGCTCCGGCGGCCTCGGCGAACAGATCCACCACAGTAGCGGACTGACTGGCGATGCGCCCCTCCAAGCGCCGGAGTGCCTCCCCTGAGGCCAGCACCTGCTTCCGCAGCTCGGCCACCTCCTTGGCGCGCTCGCGGATGACGCCACGGAGCGCTTCGGTGCGCTCGAGCAGGTGCTGCGTCCAACTGCTGACGAAGCCGCCCACGACCACGAACAGCAGCGGGTCGCTGAAGTCGGCGAGCAGGGTGAGCGTGGAAAAGCGGAAGGAACCGGCCGAGCCGCCGACCACGAACCCGACATGCGTCCCGGCCACCACCAACGTGGCCGCCAGGCTTTCGACGAACATGTACCGGGAGGCCACCAGCAGCACCACGATCCAGAACGGATGGGGCTGCACGGACAGCCACGCGGGGTCGTTCGGGTGCAGCGCGATCCCGACCGCCACGATGATGCCGAGCAGCGCCACCGTCTCGACCAAACTGATCCAGCGGTACCCACGGCGCGGCGGCCGACGCCCGACGAGTCCGCGCCACCATGGGGGGGCGCGCCGAGCGCGGGGCGCGCCTGCTGGGTGCTCTGGCGGTTCCGGGGCGACGGTCTGGGCTGGTCCGTGCATCATCCCAGCAATTCGGTCACGCGCTCGACGAGGCGCATGGGAACGAACGGCTTCGTCATGATCTCGGCACCCAGGTCGAAGATCGCGCGCCGCTGCTCCTCGTCGAGGCGCTTGGCCGTCAGGACCGCGCAGCGGGTCTTCGCATCCGGGCGGATCTGCTTGACACGGCGCAGGAACTCGATGCCGTCGATGTCGGGCATCATGATGTCGACCAGGATGACGTCGAAATCCTGGCTGCGCACCAGCTCCAGTGCCTCCAGAGGATGGTTGGATTCGACCACCGTGTAGCCGTGCATGGTCAGCGCCGAACGGGTCAACAACGTGATATCGCGATCGTCATCCAGCACGAGAACCTTCACAGTGCGCATCCGTCGGTTTCCCCCGTACCTGTCGTCGACGCCAGTGTCGCTGTCGCCGCGACGAAGAGAGTCTGAGAACACCCACAAGTCTGCACCGCTTTACCCGCGCCTCAGTCAAGATAGCGAAATACTCCGGCCGTGGCGTACAGGTACCGACCAGCGCGCGCTTCCAGGCTGCTCTGGGAAGCAGCATATGCCTGCGCGTACACCGATGTCGCCCGGGTGATGTCCACGACGACTTCGCTGCTGCCGCCGACCAGTTCGCCCAGAGCCAGACTGCGCTTGGGATCCATGCCCACCAGTCCGGACAGATCGACACTGGCCAGGCGGCCGAACGAGAGCCTGGCCCGCGCGTTGCCCGTCAGCGTGCGGGTCCGCTTCTGCAGCCGCAGCAGGCTCTCGAAATGCCGCCGCTGATCGACGCGCCCCTCCTCCCATGCCAGCTCGAGGCGGAGGCTGCGCAGCGGGCCCGCCGTGCCGGATGGCAGCCGGACAAAATCGCGGCCCGCCGTGGCGTTGACGCGCAGCTCGTCGCCGAAGTGCTGGTCCTCGCGCACGCGCAGCCGCCGGTACGAGGCCTCGAGCCGGGGGGTTACGC
>Ga0067045_1030147_pt1 | contig 16527 bp, 18 predicted proteins | sample TerdegcTABiofilm_FD_59184 | JGI IMG/M metagenome (GOLD analysis project Ga0067045, IMG submission 59184) | Combined Assembly of (Gp0054472, Gp0054536) Wastewater bioreactor microbial communities from Singapore -Terephthalate degrading...
AATACAAATTCTTTTCGGTGGAAGAGCCTTTTTTATCGGCCATGGGGGCTGTGCCTCGTTACGAAAAAACGAAAATTAATGATAACCAAAGACAAGGCGGCGTAGCCCTTCAGGGACAAACGCCGCCGAGCAAGTCCCGGGAGCCAGTCAGCAACTCCCGGGATCTTCATTGCCGGCATCCGCAAGCCCAATCAGACAGGGGCCTGGGTGCTATGCATTTCAGGAACGCTTGCTAATTACCTGGTCAACCAGACCGTAGTCCTTAGCCTCATCGGCGGAAAGGAAATAGTCGCGCTCGGTGTCGTTCTGGATCTTTTCCAGGGGCTGGCCGGTGCGCTCGGCGAGGATCTTGTTCAGGCGTTCGCGGGTCTTGAGGATTTCGCGGGCATGAATTTCGATCTCGGTCGCCTGACCACGTGCACCGCCCAGAGGCTGGTGAATCATGACCTGGGCATTGGGCAGTGCATAGCGCTTGCCCTTGGCTCCAGCCGACAACAGGAAAGCCCCCATGCTCGCGGCCATGCCGGTGCACAGTGTCGAGACGTCGGGCTTGATGAAGTTCATGGTGTCGAAAATCGCCATGCCCGCCGTCACGCTGCCACCGGGGGAGTTGATGTAGAAGGAAATATCCTTGTCGGGATTTTCGCTTTCCAGGAACAACAGCTGAGCCACCACCAGATTGGCGGTCTGGTCGTTGACCTCGCCCACCAGGAAAATCACGCGCTCCTTGAGCAGACGCGAATAAATGTCGTAGGAGCGCTCACCGCGACCCGACTGTTCAATGACCATGGGCACCATGCCCAAACCCAATGTATCCAATGCGCTCATGTTTTCTCCAGTGCTATGCGCCTACTGTAGCCGCATTCTGAAAAGAAAATGGGGCTTGCGCGCAAAAGCACAAGCCCCGCAATTTAAGTTATCGGAACTTGCCTAGGGCAAGCACCGATAAAAGGTTCAGCCCTTAGGCCTGGCCCATCAGCTCGTCGAAGGAAACGGCCTTGTCGGTGACCTTGGCCTTGCCCAGAACGAAGTCGGTGACGTTGTTTTCGATCACAACGGCTTCCACTTCGGCCAGGCGGTTGCGATCGCCGAAGTACCAGCGCACCACGTCTTCGGGCTTCTCGTAGCTGGAAGCCAGCTCTTCGACATGAGCCTTGATCTGCTCGGCAGTAGCTTGCAGATTGTTGCTCTTGACCAGCTCGGCCACCACCAGACCCAGACGCACGCGACGCTCGGCCTGGGGCAGGAAGATGTCTTCGGGGATCTCAGCCTTGGCAGCATCCTTGATGCCTCGCTGTTCCAGCTCGGCGCGCGCGCCTTCCAGCAGACGGCCAACTTCGGCTTGCACGGAAGCCTTGGGCAGATCCAGCTCGGACACGGACACCAGAGCGTCCATCACGGCTTGCTTGTTGCGGCCTTGAACGCGGAACTTCACTTCGCGCTCCAGGTTCTTCTTGATGTCGTCGCGCAGGGCTTCGACGGAGCCGCCTTCCACGCCCAGGGTCTTGACGAACTCTTCGTTCACTTCGGGCAGGTTGGGAGCTTCCACCTTCTTGACGGTCACCAGGAAGTCGGCAGTCTTGCCGGCCACGTCAGCACCGTGGTAGTCAGCGGGGAAAGCCAGGGGGAAAGTCTTGGACTCGCCGGCCTTCATGCCACGGGTTGCGTCTTCGAATTCCTTGAGCATCTGGCCTTCGCCGACCAGGAACTGGAAGTCTTCAGCCTTGCCGCCCGAGAAAGTCTCGCCGTCAATCTTGCCTTCGAAGTCCACGGTCACGCGGTCGCCGTCCACAGCGGCTTCACCGGCAGCGCGCTCGGTGAAGGTGCGACGCTGCTTGCGCAGGATGTCCACGGTCTTGTCGATGGCCGCGTCGTCCACGCTGGTGGTCAGCTTTTCCACTTCGGCAGCAGTCAGGTCGCCGATCTTGACTTCGGGCATGACTTCGAACACGGCTTCGAATTGCGCTTCGCCTTCGGCAGCGCCTTCCTTTTCGGTGATCTTGGGCTGACCGGCAACGCGCAGATCGGCTTCGTTCACGGCAGCGGCAAAAGCCTCGCCCACCTTGTCGTTCAGCACTTCGTATTGCACGGAGTAGCCATAACGCTGAGCCACGACGCTCATGGGCACCTTGCCGGGACGGAAACCGTCCATCTTCACCGTGCGCGCCACCTTCTTCAGGCGGGCATCCACTTCGGACTGAATTGCCGACAGGGGCACGCTCAGCGTGATCTTGCGCTCGAGCTTTTCAAGAGTTTCAACGTTAACGGCCATGATTTTTCCTAAGAGGGATGAGGACCGTGCAGATTGACTAACAACCCGCACCGTGTTGCGCAAAGTCACAGTGCGCGCACGCCCGGGATCGCCTGGGACATGCGGCACCACAAATTTCCAGAGCCTGCCCCGGTCATTGGCACCCGCGTCTGGCGCCGGGCATTTGTTCAAATCAGGAACAGGCGAAGCCGACCATTATAACGAGGCGCCGCGCAGGCTCCGCCATCGCCCTACAGGGGTTTGCCTTAAAAGCTGACACCGCAGCTGCACAGCAGGGGCCGGGAAAAGAAAAAGCCCGTAACGGCTTGGGGTTACGGGCTTGGGCAGCAGAGAGTGCCTGTATCTGGTGCGCGGAGCCGGACTCGACACACCAAATAAATCAACCACTTAGGCTTCTCAAGCGGGAATTGCGCGGGCATTACCTCTACCTTCCGAAGCCGATCATATCAGGCCGAATGCATGCGAATCCTGCATTAAGGCAGGGCAAGCGGGTCATCAATCCCGCGCGAGAATCCGCCCGGCTGGTGCATCGTCACCCCCTAGGGCATACGGCTCGAAGTCACAGACCGGCATGCCTGCCCATGTGTTGAGTCCATGCTTGATGCGCACCTGCAGGGGCACTAGCTCATTGCGTGCAAACACCTTCGCGGCCTTTTCCACGTCACCAAAACCGCCGGCATTGTTGGGCATCATTCCCATGAGCTGGGGCGGCACCCGATGAGCGGCCAGAATGTCGTCGCGGCTGGAATTCTTGATGTTCAAGAAGTCGTCCTTGGCCGCTACCTCGCTGATGGGGATCAGCTTGATGCCGTCCCCCTTGCCGTTCGGGGCGTAGTAGAAGAGATTCTTGAAGTTGCCGACACCCTTGGTTTTGACGAGCTGGGACCGCATGGCATCAATGTCTTCTTGATTCTGGGCGGGGTCCGTCACATAAAGGATGAAGCCCGCGTGCGAGCCGTTGGCGTAGTAGCGCCGGCGGAACAGCGTAGCTGCCTCATTCAGGAAGGCTGACTGCAGCGCTCCCAGGTACTGAGGCAGGCCGTAAACCTCTTGATGCAGGTCGGGTTCGCGCAGATGGAACACCTTGCCGCGCGGAAACTCGTGCTCACGCACAAAATCCTCAAGGAAAAAATAGGTGTCAAGCTCCACGCCGCGCCGCGTGTACTTGCCAAGAGAGTGGCGCAGCTCCAGCAGCAGGTTGCTGCGGCTGTCGCGCCGTTCAAGGAAGCCATTGCCCAGCACCAGATAATCAAGTGTGAAAGCCTGGAACGTGTCAGCGCTGAGCCAGCGGCTAGGCTTGAACGTGCTTGTCAACACATTGACCTTAAAGCGCAAGGCACTCTCATGATGAGCGCCCACGCGCAACGTGCGGGCCAGCTCGCCGAAGTCCACCGGCGGATCGTAGTAGCGGCCATTGTTCATGCACTCTGCATACTCCATGATCGCGGCCCGGCCGCCAATGACTGGCTCTGGCTCCCCAAAGGAGAACATCTGTGGGCCAGCGCTGGGGGCCGCTTCGTCGGATGTGGCAATGGTCGGCGCTTCGGTGGTGCTCATTCGGATACCTCAAAAAATGATGTGGTTTGCGTGGTGGCCAGGCCGGTGCCCTCTTCCAGAGGTTCATGAGAAATGGCGTGCATCGCTGCCCAGGCCAGATCACCGTGGCCGGTTTGCGTGCTGCGGCCGGCGGTATAGGTCACACTGCGACCGCTGGCGGTCAGCTCTCGTTTGACGGCCATGAAGGCTGCGGCCAGATCCTTGTCGCCGGCGTCAAACTCAAGACGGCCTGCGCGCATGACGGCCTGGGCTTTGAGCACCAGCATGGTTTTGGCCTCTAGGCTGTAATGCAGGCCGCGCACGGCCGGAAAGAACTTGCGCACCAGCTGATAGACGCCATTGCCCAGACCGGTGATGTCGATGGTCATTTTTTCGACGCTGTAGGAGTCGCAGACCTTCTTGATAGCGGCGGCCTGGGCCTCAAAGTCAACGCCGTGCAGCTGCTGCTTGTAGAGAATGCGGAACTTGCCGCCCGGCTTGTCGGGTGGTGCCAGAACCACCAGCGCAGCTTTGTCGCCAGTAAGGCTTGGGTCATAGCCAACCCACACGCGCTTGTAGCCAAAGGGGCGCTGTGCAAATGCCTTGAAGTCCTTGCGCCAGGCGTCCCAGCTGTCCACCATGCACCGCTGCAGGACGGAAAGGGGGAATACGGCAAGCGCGTCATCAACAAACTGGCACATGTAGAGGTTGTTGAAAACATCCTCTGACTTGGTAAGCCGCAGGTTCGCAATATCGAACAGATCGCAGCCGCCGCGCTCGGCGTCTTCCACCGTGACGATATGCCGCCAGATGCCGTCCGCGCCCCGGGCGCCATGGGCCAGGGCTGCGTGCGAAATGTCAATCTTGAGTTTGCGGTCTTCAATGTGCGAGCCATCCCACAGCGAGTAGGCCTGGTGGGTGAGACTGGATGGCGTGCTGAAATACGTGATGTGCCATTTCTTATGCGACGACATGCCGCTGGCCACGTTGTTCAGCTCGGTAAAGTTGTGCGTCCAGAAATACTCGTCAAAGTACAGATTGCCGTGGTAGCTCTGGGCCGTCTTGCTGTTTGTGCCCAGGAAATAGAACGTAGCGCCATTGGGCAGTGTGATGGGGTCCCCCGTCAGCGTGACGCCCGTAACCTCTTTGACAAAAGACGTGATGTAGTGGCGAAACACATAGGCCTGGGCGCGGCTGGCGGACAGGAAAATCTGATTCCGGCCAGTCTCCAGCGCATCAATCAGCGCCTCTCTGGCGAAATACCAAGTCGCGCCGATCTGACGGGATTTCAGGATCTGGCGCGTGCGCTCGCCGATGTTGTCCCACCACACGCGCTGATAGTCGAACAGCGAATCAAGGAATGCGTCCTTGAGTTTCTGCACATCCTCAGGCGATAGGAAATTCTTTGTGGGCTTCTTCTTCGGCCCTGCGTTGCGCGCCTCGATATTGGGGTTTAGGTCGGCTTCACGTCCGCTGCGCTCGTACTTGTGAATGCGCGCCAAGCGCTCTATCTGGCGGCCCAGTAGATCAATCTCCCGGCAGTCCTCGCCGGTCTTCTTTTCCTTGTTGATGAGCTTGATAAGCCGGGCCTCAATCGTGCCCTCCACGCGCTGCGTGGGCGCGGCATCGTCCCAGCCATCTGCCTTGTGCCACCCGTAGAGCGTGGTGCGCGGAATCTTCAAGTGCTCGGCAATGTGCGTGAGCCTCCAGCCGCTCCAGAACAGCCCGCGTGCCTCCAAGCGCAGGCCGGCGGCCATATCCAGAGCGCGGGCCTGTTGGGGTGTCGCTGTCGGTGCGGCCTGGGCTGCATCGACGTGATCGAGGGGAAACGGAAAGGGGTTTGCAGCGCCCGCGCCTTTGCGGGGCTTGGCGTGCTTGGCCACCGCCTTCAATGCAGGGCTTCGACGGCGCGGCTTGGCCTTCTGCAGTTCCTTCGGTTCTGGGAGTTTCATACCCTGCAGTGTGGTCCGCGCGCGCGCGAAAAGCAGCGGGCAAAAAATGTGATTCAGTCAGCCACAGCATGCGCTGATTGCTACAAAAACAGGGGGTGACGAACATAGGAGGTAGATCAATCAACCACCGCGAAAGCAGCACCATGCCCACTAAGTTTTTCCGTGTAGCCACCAGCGGCCCCACCATCGACGGCCGCGAAATCACAGCAGACCAGATCAACCAGATGGCCGCCAGCTACGACCCGGCGAAATACGGCGCCCGCGTGTGGCTGGAACACTATCGCGGCACCCTACCGGACAGTCCCTTCAAGGCTCTGGGCAACGTGCTGGCTGTGGAAGCCCGCGACGTGGAAGGCGGCAAGCGCGGCCTGTTCGCGCAGATTGAGCCGTTGCCCGAACTCAAAACCATCAACAAGGCCGGCCAGAAAATTTACACATCCATCGAAATCACGATGGACTTTGCGAAGACCGGAGAGGCCTACCTGTCCGGCCTGGCCGTGACGGACAGCCCCGCCAGCATCGGCACCGAGGCCCTGAAGTTCACAGCCCGTGATGACAACAACAAGCTGTTTTCCAAGTCCGAGGAAACCGCCATAGATATGGGTGAAGGTCTGGCTGATGACTCGCAAATTGTGGGCCTCATGAGTTCAATCAAGGCCAAGTTCGCCAAGCTGGCAGGACGCCAAAACACTAGCGAAAAGTTCGCGGTAGAGGTTGAAGAAGCCATGCAGGCTGCAGCAGGTGCCATTGAAGCTCTGGGCGAACAGGTGCAGCAATACCGCCAGCAAAACGCCGACCTGGCCAAGCAGCTGAAGGATCACATTGATGCGTTTGCAGTCTTCAAAAAGCAGCTGGACGAAACCGACGGCGACACCAAGCAGCGCAGCTTTGCAACCGGTGTCAACGGCGATGCCGCTGCCTGCTGATCGCCGCCGACAGAAATACCTACCAACTTCAAGAAGGGAAGAGAAATGCATGAAATGACCCGCAAGCGCTGGAATGCCTATGTCGCCGGACTGGCAGCAGTTAACGGTGGTGTGGACGTGGCTAAGAAATTCAACGTCACTCCAGCGACGCAAAACAAGCTCGAAAAGAAGATTCAGGACTCGAGTGAATTCCTGAAACGCATCAACGTGGTGCCTGTCACGCTGCAGATGGGCCAGAAGATTGGCCTGGGGATGAGTGGCCCCATCGCCAGCCGCACCGACACCAAGGCCGGCGCAAAATCGCGCACCACGCGAGACATGTCTGTTCTGGATGGATCGAACTACCTGTGCGTGCAGACCAATTTCGATACACACCTGCGCTACGACAAGCTGGACATGTGGGCGGAATTTCCAGAATTCGCCAGCCTCATCAGCGCTGCCCGTTTTGAACGCTGCGCGCTGGATCGCCAGATGATCGGCTTCAACGGCACACACGCTGCGCCGGATACCGACCTGGCCGCCAACCCCAAGCTGCAGGACGTGAATAAAGGATGGCTGCAGCTGGCCCGTGAGTTTGCCCCCGAGCGTGTCGTGAGTGAAATCGTGCAAGGCTCCGGCAAGATCAAGGTGGGCGGTACAGGCTCCGACTACAAGACGCTGGACGGCCTTGCCTTCGACCTGCTGCAAGCGCTCGACCCATGGCACCGCGAATCGGGTGATCTGGTGGTCATGCTGGGCCGCGACCTGATGCATGACAAGCTGTTCCCCATCGTGGACGGTCAGACCGCACCGACGGAAATGATTGCATCCAGCCTGGTGGTGAGCCAGAAGCGCGTGGCGAATCTGCCGGCTGTGACGCCGCCTGACTTCCCTTCCAACGCGATGCAAATCACCAGCTTCAAGAACCTGTCCATCTACTACCAGAAGCAGGGCCGCCGCATGCATGTGAAGGAAGCCCCAGAGCGTGACCGGGTGGAAACCTACGAGTCGTCCAATGACGCCTACGTGATCGAGGACTTCGGCAAATACGCCCTGGCCGAAAACATCGTACTGGCCGTCTAACGGCACTGCCGTCTGCCTGCTGCGCCGCTATGGCGCGGCAGTCAGCACAGGCAACAACGCGGGGAATACCAACATGACATTGTCACCAGTACAGCGGCACCGCATGCGCGTTCTGGCCGAGAAAGAGGCCAAGGCCGCATCGGTGGCTAACGCCTTCGGCGAAACCCAGGGCACTGCCTACGAGTTGCAGATGGCGCAACTCTATGAATTTAAAAAGCGCCTCAAAGACATGCAATCCATGGAAGGCAAGGCCAAGCTGAAAGCAACCATGTTGCCGGAAATGGCCCCTTATCTGGATGGCGTGTTAGCAGCAAATGCGGGCACCCAGGATGAAGTGCTGATGACGGCACTGATCTGGAGCATCGACGCCGGCGAATACCGCCGCGCGCTGCAGCTGTCCGAATACGCCGTGCGCCACAACCTCAAGATGCCTGACCAGTACCAGCGCACCTTAGCTACTGCCTTGCAAGACGAATTTGCCGACGCCGTGCTGACTGGCGCCCTGGTGGGCGATGAAGCCATGGACATTGCTGGCCAGGTGCTGCAGCTGACCGAAGCGCTGGACAGCCACGATCAAGCCAAGGCCAAGCTCTACAAAGCAGGCGGCTACGCCCTGCTGGGTAAGACCAAGACCAACGGCGCCGACTTCAAGAAAGTCAAGCTGGACGCCTGCCAAAAGGCGCTGCCACTTCTGCGCCAGGCCATGGCCTTGTTCGAAGGCGTCGGCGTGAAAAAAGACATCGAGCGACTGGAGCAACGCTTGAAGGCTGCGGGCCTTGCGTTGACTCAGGAGCCATAACCGAGCGTACCCCGCGCCGTGGCGGCCCCAGGGCAACAGCACTGCACCGCAGCTGCCGCACGCCCTGGGACCACCGCCACACCTTGCGGCCCCATCCCCACAGCTACCAAGAACGCGCGCCATGAATGGATTTGTCATCACTGCCAACCCGCCGGCCAAGACCGACGAGCCAACCGTTATCAATGACGGCTGGTTTCCGAACATGGACCCGGCCAAGGTGCGCGATGCCTGCCGCCTGGACGGCACCGTGACTGCCGCTCGGCTGCGCCCTGCGCTGGTTGACGCCATGCTGAGCGTGAATGAAGAGCTGCAGGGCTTCAAGAGTGCGCAAACGGAAGCCGGTCACGCCACGCTGGAGGCCGTGCCTGCAGCCATGGTGGACGGCAAGAGCGCCAAGCTGCTGCAGTACATGCGCGCCGTCCACTACTGCCTGATGGCCGACCTGGCGGAGGCCTACCGGAACATGTCAAACCTGCCCGACAGCTCGGGCAAGGCCGGACATGTGCTGGAGCGCCTGACGGTGGAAGTGGACGAACACCGGCGCAAACAGCGCTGGGCTATTGCTGACCTCAAGGGCGGCCGGCGCAGCATCGTGGAGCTGATGTAGATGGCAACCCAGATCCGCACCCAGCAAGGCGAAACGGTCGATGCACTGTGCTGGCGCCACTACGGCCGAACCCTGGGCATGACAGAGGCCGTGCTGCAGGCAAACCCTGGTCTTGCGCAACTGGGCCTAGTTCTGCCACAGGGAATGCTGGTCGATATGCCGGATCTGCCAACACCCAAACCCAAGCCCATTGTTCAGCTCTGGGACTAACTACCGAATTCAAACCCACCACAAGGCAAAGCCCTATGTCCGAACCTACCTCTGCTGTCGGCACTTTTGCGGGCTACAAGCTCGCGCTCTTCTCGCTACCGATCATCGCCAGCCTGATCGCCTTTTGGCTGGGCCTGCGCTTTGTCCCACTGCGTGGCACTGACCCCCGCGGCGACCTGCTGAACCGAGTGCTCGCCTGCTTTGTCAGCAGCTTTCTGATCGGCATTCCTGCGCTAGTGGGCCTTGTGCAGCACTGGCCGGGTGCATTTGAGGCTGGCATACGTCTGGCGGAAATGGCGGCATTGCCTGCCATTGCCGGATTCTTTGCCGTAACGGGCTGCGTGCTGGTGGTGTCCTCGATCCCTGGCCCGTGGGTAGTTGCATGGGTCTTTCTGTGGCTCAAGCGCAGCGAGGGCAAAGACCTCGCGGAAATGGCCGGACAGATGCGCGGCGATATAGCCGGCCGCCATGCCGCGCAGAACAAGGGAGATGTGCGATGAGTGCGAGCAAATACATTGAAGACCTGATGAAACGCGAGGGCGGCTATGCCAACAACCCCAAGGATTCAGGCGGTGAAACGAATTACGGCATCACCGTAGCCACGGCCCGCGCCTATGGCTATACCGGCCCCATGCGCGAGCTGCCCTACTCCACTGCCCAGACCATCTATCTGCGCAGGTACTGGGTGGAACCCAATTTCCACAAGATCAACGAAATCTATCCGGCCCTGGCTGAATCTCTGTTGGACTTCGGCGTGCTGGCTGGCCAGCGCACCGCCGCAGCTCAGTTGCAGCGGGTGCTGAATGTGCTCAACCGCCAGCAAAAGGACTATGCAGACCTGGAAGATGACGGCCGAATCGGCACCCTTACCCTGGCCGCACTGCGTGCATACCTGCAAAAGCGTGGCCGCGAAGGTGGTGCCGTACTGTTCGGAATGGTTGCATCCCGTCAATCGGTATATCTGCAGGAGCTGGCAGAGCGCCGCCCCAAGGATGAAGAGTTTGAGTATGGCTGGCAGCGCAATCGCGCTCTTGATCCATTCATCAGCGGCAAAGACTTCTGGCCCGCATGACGCCCGCCGCCATCTTCCAGACCCTGGCCAAGCTGATGCTGCCGCTGGCCGTGCTGGCCCTGCTCTATGCAGTGGACCAGCGGGCCGACCAGCGCGGCTTTGACCGCGCCACGGCCCAAGCGAGGCAATCCGAGATTGACCGCCTGGCTTTTTCCATCGAGCGCAGCGGCCAACTGGCCACCCAGATCGGCCAGATCCTTGACAGCAACCAAAAGGAGAAAACCGATGCAGCGCAAAAAATGGACCGCCTTATCGCTGATCTGCGCAGCGGCGCTCTGCGGCTGTCAATCCGCACCACAGGCCAGGACGGCATCGATCACGGTGCCGCCCCTGGGGCTGAGCAAGCGAGAGCCGACATTGACCCGGCAGATGCTGCAGCTCTTATCAGCCTCACCAATGCAGGCGACGACGCAATCCGCGACCTCAACACCTGCATTGACGGATACAACGCCGTAAGAAGCCAGACCGAGGCCAGCCATGCGCAAGCCGATTGACCTACGCCAGCACCTGACGGCCGCCATACCTGACCTGCAGCGCGACCCCGAACGCCTTGTGATGACTGTCACAGGTGGCCAGCTGCAGGCGACTGCCAGCAGCAAACTGGCCTGGTGCTATGCCTACACGCTGCGCATGATTTTTCTGGATTGGACGCTGCATTCCGATGTCATCATGGCGCCGCTGCTGGCCTGGGTGCATCAGCATCAGAATGAGCTGCTGGCCAACCCCGACAAGAAGGGAATTCGATTTGAGGCCGAATACCTCAACACCGAGGCCATGGATCTGGTCATTTATCTGGATCTGACAGAGCGCGTGATTGCCAAGGAACGCGCCGAGCCGGCCGGCTCCATGGATCTGGTTCATTTTGATGACACGCCCCCTATGTTCATGCCCATGCGTGAGCATTGGCGCGTGTTCATCAAAGGGGAGCTTGTTGCGGAGTGGGACTATGCACCGGGCCAGCCGCCTGGCACTGTTGCCCCGACCGCATAAACCATGGCCGACGATCTGCAAAGCCTGGAAAACTGGCTTACCCCATTGCTGCACCGGCTGCAGCCGGGTGAGCGCCGCAAGCTGGCCCGCGAGGTGGCCCGCATGGTTCGTGCGGCCAACCAGAAGACCATGGCGGCCCAGACTGGCCCAGAGGGAGACGCCTGGAAGCCCCGCAAGAATCGAAGCCGCGACGAACGGGGAAAGCTGCGTCAAGGGCCGATGTTCCGCAAGCTGCGCACCGCGAGATACCTCAAGGCACTGGCATTTTCTGATGCTGCCGTGGTGCAGTTCATGGGTCGGGCCGAGCGCCTGGCCAGAGTCCACCATTTTGGTTTGCGCGACTATGTGAACCCCGGCGGCGCTCAATACGACTACCCCGAACGCCCATTGCTCGGCATCACGCCGGCACAGATAGAGCAGATCCGCGATGTGATGCTGGCCCACATTGCAGGGGCTTCATGATGTAGTCTCTGCCGCCACAGGCGCGCGCGCTGGCGCATGCGCGTAGGCCTGGGCAACATCGTCGGCATGTCCTTAGATATGCCCGACCAAAGCCCCACAGAGCAATTGCGCATGATGGCCAACATCGTGCGCACGGGCCGCATCGATGCCGTGAACGTGCAGACAGCTCGCTGCCGTGTGCGCACCGGCGAGCTGCTAACCGATTGGCTGCCATGGCTCGCGCTGGCCGCCGGCGGCGCTGACCAAGCCCGTCACTGGCGCGCGCCTGCCATCAATGAAGAATGCGTGCTGCTGGCCCCAGGCGGCGACCTGGCCCAAGCCCTGGTGCTGCCGGGCCTGTTCTGTGACGACATGCCGCAGAACGCGGCAGCTGCTGACATTGAGAGGCACAACTACAGCGGCACCGACTTCTGGGAACACAATCGAAGCGCCGGCGAACTGACTTTCAACATTGCGCAAAAGCTCACCCTGCGTGTGGGTGGCTCTACGCTGACCATCACCCCTGACGGCGCCACGCTTAAAACTGATCTACACACCGTAGACGCCCCATCGACCAAATTCACCGGGAATGTGTCCATCGCTGGCGGCCTGGGTGTCGAAGGGACGGCGGCCGGCGGTGGCACGTCACGCATTCGCGGCAATTTCGACATTGAGGGCGGAACACTCACCCACAACGGCACCAACATCAGCAGCACGCACCGGCACCCGGATAGCCACGGCGGCACCACCGGAGGGCCGCAGTAATGATGAGCCGTATCACCGGGCGGCGACTGACGCCCATCGAGCACCTGCATCAGTCAGTCGAAATCATCCTCACGACGTTTCTGGCTTCGCGCCTGGCACGCCGGACCTTTGGCAGCTTGCTGCCTGGGCTGATCGACGCACCGGACAATGCTCTGACGCGCATTCGCTGCTATTCGGCCATTGCATCGGCCATCATGAACTGGGAGCCGCGTTTGCGCGTGACCCGCGTGCAGATGGAGTCCGGCGAAGAACCCGGCCAAGCCATCATCACGCTTGAGGGTGAATTCCGCCCCACCGGCGGACGCGTCAGCTTCTCAAAGGCACTACAGCTGCGAGGTGCCGCATGAGCAATGCCCAGATCATCGACATGAGCAAGCTCCCTGCACCGCAGGTGGTGGTGGTGCCGGACTTTGAGGCCATTCTTTCCGAGCTGAAGGCAGACCTTGTGGCGGCTATGCCTGAGTCATACCGCGCAGATGTTGCCGAAACCCTGGGCCTTGAGTCCGAACCACTCACGATATGGCTGCAGCGGCTCGCCTATCAACTGGTGGCGGAGCGCAGCAACCGCAATGACTCGGTGCATTCGGTCATGCTTGCGTATGCGAAGAAAAGCGACTTGGACCAGCTCGCCGCGTTCTTTGGTGTGCAGCGCTTGGAAATCAAGCCCGCTGTTCCCGACGCGATACCGCCTATTGATGCGGTTATGGAAAGCGACGACGAGTTTCGTGCGCGCATCCAGATGGCGCCGCGTGGCTACAGCGTGGCCGGGCCGGCGGGTGCCTATGTCTTCCATGCACGCACCGCAGACGGCCAGGTGCTGGATGCCGCAGCCACCAGCCCCACGCCTGGCACGGTGGTGGTTTCAGTGCTCTCCCGCGATGGAAGCGGCATTCCGAATCAAGCTCTTCTGAACAAGGTAGCTGCCGCCGTCAATGCAGAGGATGTGCGGCCGCTCACCGATGAAGTCCTGGTACAGGCTGCAGGCATCGTCAATTACCAGATCGTGGGCAAGGTCTACACCCTGCCCGGCCCCGATTCATCCAGTGTGCTGGCCACTTCGCTGCAGCGAGTGCGCGACTACGCAGACGGCATGCACAGGATCGGCCGGCGCCCCACGCTATCCGGGATCTATGCCGCGCTTCATATCGAAGGCGTTGCACGCGTGGAGCTGACAAGCCCCGCTGCAGACGTGGCCGTCGGCAATACACAAGCCAGCTGGTGCACGGCCGTCAATGTCACATATGGGGGCACGATTGACTAAGACCCTGTTGCCGCCCAATGCCTCGGCACTGGACAAAGCCGCCGAGGTGGTCATAGATCGCCACTTGTCGGCCATCCCGCAGCCGCATCGCGCGCAATGGAATCCCGACACTTGCCCCATCGAGACATTGCCCTGGCTGGCATGGCAGATGGGCGTAGAGGCCTGGCGCAGTGAATGGCCAGAAAACATCAAGCGGGCCATTGTCCGTAACGCCATTCAGGTGCAACGCCAGCGCGGAACCATCAAGAGCGTGCGCGACACCGTTGAGAGTTTCGGCGGAGCTATCTCCATCCGGGAATGGTGGCAGACCGCGCCGCGTGGACTTCCGCATACCTTTGAACTGGTGCTGACCATGAGCGGGCCAGGCGGCGAGCAGGCCTCTGCCGCATTCGTGGATGACGTGATTGCAGAAGTCTCGCGCGTCAAGCCGGCCAGATCCCATTTCACGTTTGTGCAAGGCATCACGGCCTTTGCTTCATTGAAACCTGCGGCTGTGGGGCGCCCCGTTGCTTATGCGCGCCTCGACATGGAAGTGCTGTAAAAAATGGCTGGAATCATCTTCAAACTTACCGACGCTGGGCGTCAAGCTCTGGTCAACGCACAACAAAACGGAACGCAAGCGCGAACGCTGCTCAGCGTGGGCGTCACTGCGGTGGCCTTCACGCCTACCGCGCTGCTTGCTGCGGTTCCCAATGAGCTAAAGCGCCTGGCGGCCATTGCCGGCGACGTGGTTGCCAAGGACACCATTCATGTCACTATCCGCGATGACGGCACAGGCACGTACTCTGTGCGCGGGCTTGGGCTCTACCTTGATAACGGCGTGCTGCTGGGCACCTACAGCCAACCCGCCGTAATCGTTGAAAAGTCCGCCAATTCCATCCTCTTGCTTGCGACAGATCTGCGCGTGATGGATGGCGGCGTAGACATCAGCACGCTGCAGTTTGGTGAAACCAATTTCATCAACCCACCGGCGACAACAGACCGCCAGGGTGTTGTGGAGCTGGCCACGCTGCCAGAAACCGCAACCGGCACCGATGCCGTGCGCGCTGTGACCCCGGCCGGGCTTAAGCCGCTGCTGGATGGCAAGCAGCCGCTTGATGCCACGTTGACCGCATTGGCAGGGGTCGTCACCGCTGCAGACCGGTTGATTTATGCGACGGGGGCCGATCAGTTTGCAGTCACGCCGCTGACCGCTTTCATTCGCACCTTGCTGGATGACGCCGACGCAGCTACGGCCCGCAACACCCTAGGCGCGGCCCCTCTTGCATCCCCAGGTCTGACCGGCACCCCGACGGCGCCGACGGCCGCAGTGGACACCAGCACCACACAGCTGGCCACCACCGCATTCGTGATTGGCCAGGCAGGCACCGCTGCGCCCAAGATCGATGGCGCCGCTACCGTGGGCACCGCCACCCGCTTTGCCCGTGAAGACCATGTGCATCCCACCGACACCAGCCGGGCGCCGCTGGCATCCCCGGGCCTGACCGGCACCCCGACCGCTCCCACGGCGGCCGTGGGCACCAGCACCACGCAGCTGGCCACCACTGCATTCGTGATCGGCCAGGCCGGCACCGCTGCTCCCAAGATGGACGCGGCAGCAACGGTGGGCACTGCCACCCGCTTTGCCCGTGAAGACCATGTGCATCCCACCGACACCAGCCGGGCGCCGCTGGCATCCCCGGGCCTGACCGGCACCCCGACGGCACCGACGGCCGCCGACGGCACGAACACCACCCAGCTGGCCACCACTGCCTTTGTGCAAAACGCAGTGGGCGGCTACCTGGCCAAGGGCGTGACGGGCGGCACCGTCACCCTGACCGAAGCCGAGGCATCCAATCCGGTGATTGCCCTCACGGGCGCTCTGACCTCGGCGCTCAATCTCGTCGTGCCTGTCACCGTCAAGCGGATCTGGGCCATCTTCAACTCGACAACGGGTGCCTTTGGCGTCACGGTCAAGACCGCCGCCGGCACCGGTGTGGCCGTGGCCCAGGGCAAGCGCAATCTGGTCTATACCGACGGCACCAATGTGTATGACGGCTTCAACGACTTTGACAGCATCGCCATCACGGGCACCAGCACGGCGCCCACGGCGGCCGTGGGAACCAACACCACGCAGCTGGCCACCACCGCATTCGTGATCGGCCAGGCCGGCACTGCAGCACCCAAGATCGATGGCGCCGCTGCCGTGGGTACGGCCACCCGCTTTGCCCGTGAAGACCATGTGCACCCCACTGATACCAGCCGGGCGCCGCTGGCATCCCCAGGGTTGACCGGAACCCCAACAGCTCCCACGGCAGCAGCAGGAACCAATACCACTCAGATAGCAACAACTGCCTTTGTCGTCACACGTACTCAGGCTGCGACCGAGACTGTTAGCGGGGTTTCAGAGATCGCAACTCAGGCTGAAACCAATACAGGTACAGATGACGCCCGCAGTGTCACTCCGTTGAAGCTCAAAAACTGGAAGGGAGTCACTTCAAACATTGCTCACTTCGTTGCCAATGGCAGCTTCACAGTGCCTGCGGGCGTCACCAAGATATTCATTACTGCCATTGGCGGCGGTGGCGGTGGCGGGGGTGGGAAGTCAGGAAATATTGGAAACATTGAGTACCAAGGTGGTGGCGGCGGGGGTGG
>Ga0067045_1030148_pt1 | contig 16527 bp, 14 predicted proteins | sample TerdegcTABiofilm_FD_59184 | JGI IMG/M metagenome (GOLD analysis project Ga0067045, IMG submission 59184) | Combined Assembly of (Gp0054472, Gp0054536) Wastewater bioreactor microbial communities from Singapore -Terephthalate degrading...
CCTCGCAAAACTGTATGCTTATGTTTTGCTGCGGACTTTCGAGTCCTGACGCAAGCCAAATCGTTGGCTTGCTCCTGGATATGTAAAATAAAAAATCCCCACTCTTAACAGTAGACAAACTTAATATTACGCCGAAACAATCACGCTTCTGATAAAAATGTTTAAATATCGCAGAAAAGGCACAATTATCGTATTCGGAGAAGATTTGCCAGAAAAACCTGATAAAAGTTCAACAAAATGAAACATCTATTTTTCTATGTCCTATAATTTTGAATTAAATCAGGTTTATTTTTATACCCTTCACACATTTCGTTAATAGGACACTCCTTGCATTTAGGATTTTCATGATTAAGACAAAAATTGGTGCCAATATATATTAAACCGTCATCTAATTCTCCAATGCCATAACCAGTATCTAACAGTAAAGCATTAGGTATCTGTTGGATTTCTATTGTTCGTGGTCTATTCTTTGTACCAAGATGTTCTATGCAAATTATTTTGTATCTTTCAAAGAGATCACTATCTTTTAGTGCTGCATCAGATTTTTTTCCTCTGATATTAGTCACTCTGATATAATTCGTTCCACCTTTACCGTTTCCTTTTTGAACCACTTCCCATTCTATGTAGTCGTTAATATTTGCCCAATTAAATAAAAAACCGGAACGAAAGAGTACGCGACCGGCATTACTGTCAAAAGGTATTTCAAAAGATAAATTTTGCCAATTTTTATCTTGTCTTTTTACCAACTTTAAACTATAGACATACCACTTGGCAAAAAGATGCCCTGCTTTATCTCCTATTGCTTTACCAAGACCATATCTCTCATTATCTTTAATTTCCTTACTCATCAATTCAGCAGAAGGACATTTTTCTAAATAATCAACAAGCGTTTTCCCATCTTTTTCCAAAATTAAAGGAACGCATAATGGAACACCCCAACGGAATACTGCATAATTTAAAACTTGTTTAGAGTTGTCCATAAATAAATTGTATTTTTCAGGATTAGATTGATTTTCTTTGGCCCAGATGGGAGCACGTACTTTTTTAATCCCCTCATGAACAGTGCAGATTTTATCTATAGAAATGCCTATTTCTTTAAAAAAATCCAGTGGACGATGAAGTATTCTGACTTCTTTACGATAAAGTTCATTGGTAACTTTTATCAACATCTGACGAAGACCTTCAATGTCAGGTCCCTGATCAAGTACTGCATTTAAGAGTAAGAACCTTGTAACAATTTCCCGGCGAGACCATGCCCCATCTTGTTTATCCAATTCTTTAACAATTAAATTATTATTTTTATCAAAGAAATGATTAAATGGTTCTAATAAATGCACATTTGGTTTAGAAAAATATTTCTTGCCTAATTGAGCAATATTAACTAGTAATTTTTGGCTTTTAACTGAAATATCTGTAAACATTATTTTGTTCCATTTATATTAAATAGTTCTAATGGGAGGATAGTGTTTTCTTTAAGATCGGTTTTAATTCGGTAAATATCCTTATCTAATCTTTCCTTAGCGAACTCATAATATTCTTTTATAATCTCAAAACCAATATATTGACGCTTAAGCATTTTACTGATAACTGCCACTTGTCCTGAACCTAAAAATGGGTCTAAAACCACATCGCCTTCTTCGCTGGAATACTGTAAAATTTTCTTAATTAATTCTGCGGGCAATTTTGTAGGTGTTTTTTGGTCACCATTCCAATATTCCCTTTTTATATACCAGACATCTTCTTTATCTTGATAATGTAAACTTCCTCCTGTAGATTTTTTGTCGCCTTTGCCAAAGCGCACGTAAGGGAAAAATTTTCTTCTCTTTTCATTTTTACAGACATATAAACAATGATAATGTGAGGTAACAAATTTCTTTTGAGTTACCACTCCAAATTGGTACTTCCAGATAATATGATTAACTGTAATAAAACCAACATTATCAAGCGCATTAAGGATATCTTTAAGATTATTCCATCCTGAAAAAACATACATACTACCAGATTCTTTCAGGATTCGATAAATTTCTTTCATCCATTGTAAAGTAAATTCGTAGTACTTATCTTTAGAGATTTCTTGATAACCTTCTAAAACACGCGATTGTGTACGATTATAATTACTTCGTTTTGCTTTGAATCCTATGGCAAAGGGTGGATCGGTGATTACCAAATCTATACTATTATTTGAAATTTGTTTCATACCTTCTATGCAATCCATATTATAAATATTGTTAACCTTTGGACAATAAGCCAATGGGGATATCGTCTCTTCTTTCACACAGAGTTGTTTCCTTTTATTTTGCTTATATTTTACTTTTGTTTTCATGTTTTATCTTAAAAATATATATCAAACCCAGAGTTCGTCTAATCGTCAAGTCTGGCTCCCCGGGCAGGACTCGAACCTGCAACCTATCGGTTAACAGCCGACCGCTCCACCATTGAGCTACCGGGGAACTATTTATAATAATTTTATATCAAATTTTGATTATAAAATCAAATTTGGCAACTATAGAATTTCAAACTCCCGACTTTCCTGTATCTTTATTTTCTTAACCTCTTTCATCTTTAAATAAAACCATAAATTCGATATTAAAACCCATAATCCGCATAAAACAAAAGTATTGGATATTCCCATTTTATCGGCGGTATAACCCCAGACCATATTTCCAACCGGGGCAAGACCCATAAAACTCAGGCTGTAAATGCTTATAACTCTTCCGCGCATATCGTCTCTTACTAAAGTCTGTATTACGGTGTTTAATCCTATCGCCTGCCTGGATGTCCCGACACCGGCGACAAAAAGTATAATTAAAGAAAGAAAAATATTTTTAACAAAAAAAAGCGTCAATATCGCTAAACCGTAGAGTATGGAAAAATAACTTACCATATTTATATAATTTTTAGGATTTTTTTTCGAAGCCATCTCAAACCCCGATATAACCGCCCCTACCCCTATCGAGGATATAAGCAAACCCAATGTTTGAGCATCTCCGTTTATTTTCTTCACATATACCGGAAGCAAGGTTATAACCGGCATTATTACGAAGCTTAAAAGAAACATAAATGATATCGGATATTTTATATGCTTTGTTTTTCTTATATATTCTATCCCTTTTAAAAAAGATGTTTTCATGTCCGATTCTTCCTTTACCGCGGAAAAAGGAGATATGAAATATAAAGCTATTATTATAAACAAATAAGAAAAAGAGTTTATTATAAAACACCACCCTTCGTTGCCCGCATATTTTATAATAAACCCGGCTATTGCGGGACCCAAAATCCTCGAAATATTAAACATCATCGAATTTAAAGCTATGGCGTTATGAAGAAAATGTTTGGGAACTATTTGAATCACAAAACTTTGCCTGAAAGGCATATCGAAAGAGCCGACAATTCCTAAAGTAAATCCGATAATAAATATGTATTCTATTTTTATTTTATGAGTTACCGTAATAACTCCGAGTATTAAAGCCAAAAACATAGCCAGGCTTTGAGTTACGTAAAGACCTTTTTTAATGTTTGTTTTATCGGCCAAAACTCCGGCGGGATATGAAAAAATAAGCGGAGGTATCATATTTACAAAACCCATAAAACCCAACATTTTCGGCGATCCGGTAATTCTATAAACAAGCCATCCTAAAGCGGTAGATTGTATCCAGGTTCCGGTCAATGAAAGAACCTGACCCGAAAAATAATATCTATAATTTTCGACCGAAAAAACTTTTATTAATCTTGAAATTCGCTCTTTCATACAATTTTATTTTATCATATTAAAGCTTTAGTCTTAAAAATGGTAAAATATAGTTATGGAAATAATTTATTTAAGGGAAAGAAATAAAAAAATAAGAAAATTTTTTAAAGAAATGTTCGGCTTCGACAGAAACAAAAGAAGTTTTTTTTTTGAAATATATTTAAATTAATGTTTAAAACTTTTTATCTTATTTTCTTTTTTCTGATCTTCGGCTGGCGGTTTTTACTTTGCAAAGAAACCCCCAAAAAAGAAAACGATTTAAATAAAAAAGTTTCTTATCTTGAAAAAAAAGTAATGGCACTTGAGAAAAAAATATCCATACTTGAAAACAAAATAAAATCGATAAACCAGGAGGAAGCGGAGGTTAAATTAACCGTAAAATCGGTTCAACTTTTAAAAGGAGCGACCAAAGAAGGATTAAAGTTTGAAATAAATATAGATAATCTCACCAATCAAACTATCGATTTTATATTCGGAAACATAAAATTTTTAGACGGTTTTAATAACGAAGTTCACTCCGAAAAATTTTACTTCGACCAACCTATATCCCCTTTATCAAATTCTCAAACCATAATAATGATAGAATCCTCTTCGCCTAACTTTGAGAAACTAAAAAAACTGGAAGATTTTAAAATAAAATTTATACCTTCAAAAATTATCAAAAAGGAAAAAAACAAATGAAAGAGTTTATAAACACATCCTTTCTTACTTTTCTTACTTTATTCCCGATATTAAATCCCCCCGCCATGGCTCCGATATTTAACGAGCTTACTTCGCATTTAGACGAAAAAAGACAATACAAAATAGCCTATCTCGTATCAAAATATTCTTTTTATCTATTATCGGTTTCTTTGCTAATCGGAAGCTGGATTTTAGCCATATTCGGAATATCCGTTATGATTATTAAGATTGCCGGCGGAATACTTTTATTCAACACCGCGTGGAAGATGTTAAACGAACAGCCCAAAATATCGGAAAAACAAAAAAAGGAATGCATTAAAATAGACGAAAAAACCGCTTTTTATCCGATGACCCTGCCTTTAACCGCGGGAGCCGGAAGCATATCGGTAACGATAAGCTTGACCCCTTCAAAATTATCTTTATCTTTAAATACCCTATCGGAAATATCGGCGATAATTTTGGGAATCTTTTTATCCTCGATAAGCATATATGTTTTTTACAGATACTCTTCTTATATAATTAAAAAAATGGATTACTCAAAACAACAGATAATTTCAAAGCTATCAGCTTTCATACTATTGGCCATAGCCATAAAAATGAGTCTTGACGGAATAAAATACGTTTTATTGTAAAATATATTATATGGAAATACATAAGTTAATACTCGAAAATTTAACAAGCGGAATAATAACCTTAGATTCTTACGGAACCGTTTTGTATATAAATCCGATGGCCGAAAAAATTCTTCATATAAACCATAAAAAAATAATAGGCAAAACCTACAATGAAGCTTTCGGCGTGTACTTTGAACTTGAAAATTTAATAACTCAAATGATAAAAGAAAACAAAACGGTAAGAAGAGGAGAAATAGAAATAGGCCACGGAAGCATAATACTAAAAATAGGTTACAGTTCCATGCCTTTGAAAAACGAAGAAGGAAAACATTTCGGATACAATATAATATTCCAGGATCTGGACGTAATTTCCGCATATGACAAATAAAAATATTACAAAGATATTCGTAACAAACATAATTTTGATAATCATAATCGTGAAAATTTTAAATCACGCGTTAAACATAGAGGAATATAAAATAGAAAGAATCGCGTCTATCTATTTATTATTATCTTCTCTCTTTTTCTTAATTTCAATAAACAAAAAATCCAAAGAATAAGTATGCCGGAATACAAAGATTATTACAAAATATTGGGAGTGGAAAGAACCGCTACTGAAAGCGATATAAAATCGGCTTACAGAAAATTAGCGATGAAATACCATCCGGACAGAAACCCTGGTAACAAAGAAGCGGAGGCGAAATTTAAAGAAATAAACGAGGCTTACGAGGTTTTATCTGACTCTCAAAAAAGAAAATTATACGATAGCTTGGGAGAAAACTGGCAAAACGGCCAAAACTTCGAGCCCCCGCCTGATTTTAGAAACTTTAATAAAGGAAACTTTAGATTTCACACCGGCTACGGTTCCAACGAAGATTTTAGCGATTTTTTTAAAACCATTTTCGGTAATTTCGGTTTTTTTGATAACGACAACGATAATTCTTATAGAAACGTTTTTGATGAAAACGATTTTTTCGAGTCCGCGGGAAGAAAGAGGAATTTAGATATTAATTCCGAATTAAATTTAAGTTTATACGATATTTTAAATCCCTCCGTCAAAAATCTAACTTTAAAAACAAATAATCAGACCAAAGAAATAAAAGTAAAAATTCCCAAAGGAATTAAAGACGGCTCCGTCATAAAACTAAAAGGCGAGGGATTAAAATCCGGGAACAAAACCGGAGATTTATATTTGAAAATAAACATATTAAAAGACGAAAAATTTCAAATAAACGATTACGACGTATTAACCGAAATAAAAATATACCCGCATCAGGCGGTGCTCGGCGACGAAGTCGAAATACCTTCCCCCGACGGCGGATTTATAAAAATAAAAATTCCGCCTATGACTCATACCAATACCAAGTTAAGAATAAGAAACAAAGGGCTTTATAAACAAGACGGCACAAGAGGCGATTTGTATGTAAAGACCGTTATAGATATTCCCCCGGTAATAACTCCTTTGGAAAAAGAAATATACAAAAAATTATCTAAATAAGATAAGCCGTATCAAAAAATTTCAAACAATATTATTTAAATAAAAAAAGCGGCCGGTTTTGGCCGGCCGCTTAATTGTTGGGATAAGCGTTTTTATTTTACCGCTTCAACTTTTTCTCCGACATCGCAGCTCATTTTAGCTATCTGCTCGTAAACCGACAATCTCCATCTGTATTCTTCTTCGGCTAACTTAGCCAATTTTTCGGCTATCTCGGGCTTAGACTGAAATAAGGATTTGAATCTTATTTCTCCCATAAGATAGTCTCTCAAAGAGTAAGTCGGTTTGGTAGGAGAATCTATTATAAGAGGATTTTTCCCTTCTTTTCTAAGTTTGGGATTAAACCTGTAGAGTATCCATCTTCCGCTTGCAACGGCTTTTTTCTGCTCGTTCATACCCTCGTTCATCGGTATTCCATGAGCTATGCAATGGGAGTAAGCTATGACTATGGCCGGTCCATCGTACTCCTCGGCTTCTTTTAAAGCTGTTAAAGTTTGCTGCATATTGGCGCCCATCGCTATCTGAGCGACATATACGTTACCATATGTCATCATCATCATGCCCAAGTCTTTTTTGGGTAACGGTTTTCCTCCGGCAGCAAACTGAGCTATTGCGCCCAAAGGAGTAGATTTTGACATCTGTCCGCCGGTGTTGGAATAAACCTCGGTATCCAAAACTATGGCTTTTATATTTTTACCGCTTGCCATAACATGGTCCAAACCGCCGTAACCTATATCGTAAGCCCAGCCGTCTCCGCCGACTATCCATACCGATTTTTTTATAAGATAATCAGCCGCGTTTAATAAAGCTTTCGCTTTATCGCTATTTTTAGAAGAAAGGATGTTTTTAAGCTCGTTAACTCTTCCTCTCTGTTTTTCTATCTCGACCCAATTATCTTGTTTTGAGTTTATGATTTCGTCTACTATGGGCTTGTTAATTTCGGTTTTAAGTTCTTTCAAAAGATTAATCGCATATTCGTATAAACTATCGTAAGCAAGCCTCATACCGAGCCCAAACTCAGCGTTATCTTCAAACAAAGAGTTTGACCAGACCGGTCCTTTCCCATCGTTTCTAACGCAATAGGGGGTGGTCGGAAGATTTCCGCCGTATATGGAGGAACAACCGGTGGCGTTTGCTATGGTCAAATGGTCTCCGTATAACTGAGATAAAAGTTTAACATAAGGCGTCTCGCCGCAACCCGCGCATGCTCCTGAAAACTCAAACAAAGGTCTTACAAGCTGGCTGCCTTTAATGGTAAACCTGTTTGTTTTTTCGCTTCCTTTATCTTGAATTTTAAGGAAGAACTCCCAGTTTTTCCTTTCGGTTTCTCTCAAAGGAATTTGAGGATGCATATTTATGGCTTTTTTGCCGGTCTCTTTACCGTCTTTTCTTTCTTTTGCCGGGCAGTTATAAACGCAGGCTCCGCAACCCGTACAATCTTCAACCGAAACCTGAACGGTAAATTTAAGACCTTTCAAATCGCCTTTTCCTTCCGCGGATTTAAAAGTGGAAGGAGCGTTTTTTAAATCGGATTCTTCGTAAGCTTTAAGCCTTATTACGGCATGAGGACATACCAGAGAACAAATACCGCATTGTATGCAAAGCTCGGGTTCCCAAACCGGAACTTCTAAAGCGATGTTTCTCTTTTCATACTGAGTGGTGGCGGTAGGATATGTTCCGTCAACCGGGAATTTTGAAACCGGAATATTGTCCCCGTGATAAGATATCATTTCGCATGTTACGTTTTTTACAAACTCCGGCATATCATCGGTTAATCTGCAAGGAGAAAAAGGTATGCTGGATGTCACTTTTTCCGGATATTTAACCTCTTCTATCGCGCTAACCGTTTCATCCACAGCTTTCCAGTTCTTCTCGACCACATCCATGCCTTTTCTTATATAGGTCTTTTTAATAGATTCTTTTATCGCATTTATCGCTTCGTCCTTCGGAAGAACTCCGGATATGGCGAAAAAGGCGGTCTGCATTATGACGTTTATTCTCGAACCCATTCCTACTTTTTTGGCTATCTCGGAAGCGTTTATAACATAGAATTTGGCTTTTTTATCTATTATGATTTTCTGTACATGAGCCGGTATTTTATCCCATACCTCTTTAGAGTTATAAGGACTGTTTAATAAAAACACTCCGCCGTTTTCAAGTTTATCCGCCATCTCGTATTTTTCAAGGAAAGAAAACTGATGGCAGCCCACAAAGTTGGCTTTGTTTATAAGATAAGGCGCTCTTATGTATTCTTTACCGAATCTTACGTGAGAAACCGTCAAAGAACCGGCTTTCTTTGAGTCGTAAACGAAATAACCCTGAGCGTAATTTTCGGTTTCTTCGCTTATTATCTTTATGGTGTTTTTATTTGCGCCTATGGTACCGTCCGAACCCAAACCGAAAAATAACGCTTTAAAAGTATCTTTGGATTCGACGTTAAAATTATCGTCCCAATCTAAACTTAGATTTGTAACGTCGTCTTTTATGCCGACTGTAAAATTATTCTTAGGTTCTTTAGAATTTAAGTTATCGTAAACCGCTTTCGTCATAGCCGGGTTAAATTCCTTTGAACCTAATCCGTATCTTCCGCCTATTATCAAAGGCATATTTTTTATTTTACCTTCCATATACCCTTTGGTAACCGCATCGACTACATCCAGATATAAAGGCTCTCCGGTAGCTCCGGGTTCCTTGGTTCTATCCATTACCGCTATTTTCTTTACGGTTTTCGGAAGCGTATTTAAGAAATGTTCTACCGAAAAAGGCCTGTAAACTCTAACTTTTATTACTCCTACCTTTTCTCCTTTTTTATTAAGATATTTTACGGTTTCCTCTACCACATCCGCGCCGCTTGCCATTATAACTATTACATTTTCGGCGTTAGGATCTCCTACATAATCGAAAAGGTTATATTTTCTACCTGTAAGTTTTTCAAATTCCTTAAATGTTTCCTCGAATATTTTGGGCATATCGTTATAAAATTTATTTACCGCTTCTCTTCCCTGGAAAAAGACATCCGGATTTTGAGCGGTTCCTCTCATAGCCGGCCTTTCGGGATTTAGTCCTCTTTTTCTATGCTCGGCTATAAGATTCTCATCTAAAAACTTTCTCATATCTTCAAACGATATGACATCCACCATATTAAGCTCGTGCGAAGTTCTAAATCCGTCGAAGAAATGCAAAACGGGAACTCTCCCTCTGAGAGTGGCTTTTTGAGCTATTAAAGCGAAATCCATCGCCTCTTGAGGATTTGCGCTTGCAAGCAACGACCACCCTGTTTGTCTGGTCGCCATAACGTCGCTATGGTCTCCGAATATAGATAATGCGTGAGTCGCGACCGCTCTTGCCGAAACATGGAAAACGGTAGAGGTAAGCTCTCCCGCTATCTTATACATGTTGGGTATCATCAAAAGCAAACCCTGAGATGCCGTAAAAGTTGTCGTCAAAGCTCCGGATGTCAAAGAACCGTGAACCGCGCCGCTTGCTCCTCCCTCCGACTGCATCTCTATTACATTTGGAACAAGACCCCATATATTTTTCTCGCCTTTTGCCGATTTCAAATCCGACAATTCTCCCATGACGCTTGAAGGAGTTATAGGATATATGGCTATTACCTCGTTTGTCGCATGCGCTACATAAGCGGTGGCGGTATTTCCGTCCATCGCCTGCATATTTTTGGATTTTGACATTTTTCCTCCTCGAAAAATACCGAAAAAAATTTTAGCTCAGCAATTATTTTATCATTTTTTGCAAATATTGTAAAATAACTGGATAAGGTTTTATTTTAGTTTTTATATTAATATTTAATATTAAGGGGAGGAAGTATGAATAAACCCAAAAGACCGAGCCCGAACTTAAAAAGAAACGAGGGAAGACATCAAGATCCTGTGGAAAGAACCAAAAATTTCGAAGAGGTGGCTTTGGGATTTAATATGGAAGAAGCTTTGACCGAGGCGGCAAGATGCTTGAACTGCAAAAACAAGCCCTGCGAACTGGCATGCCCGGTAAATGTAAAAATTCCGGAGTTTATAACCTCTCTATATCAAGAAGACATTCAATCTTCGGTCCTAAAAATATACGAAACGAGTTTATTCCCGGCCATATGCGGAAGAGTATGTCCGCAGGAAGAATACTGCGAAGCCGCCTGCGTTTTAAAGGATAAATTCGGCTCGGTCTCGATAGGAAGGCTTGAGCGATTTGTGGCGGATTACGCAAGGAAAAACAATATGCTTAAATTACCCGAATGCGATAAAGATAACGGACTGAAAGTAGCATGCGTAGGCAGCGGCCCGGCATCTCTGGCAGTTGCGGCGGAACTAAGGAAAAAAGGATACGACGTAACGGTTTTCGAAGCGCTTCACGAGTACGGCGGAGTTTTAAGATACGGCATTCCGACCTTTAGATTGCCCAGAGAAGTAATAGATTTTGAAGTTGAAAATTTAAAAAAGATGGGAGTTAAATTTATAAAAAACGTTTTAATAGGAAAATCGATATCCTTAGACGAAATAAGAAAAGACTTCGATGCGGTTTTCATCGGTAGCGGCGCCGGGCTTCCGTCTCCTTTGGGAGTTAACGGAGAAGACCTTATAGGAGTTTATAGCTCAAATGAATTTTTAACGAGAATCAATTTGATGAAGGGTTATAAATTCCCCGAGTACGACACCCCGGTTTATGTCGGCAAAAAAGTAGTGGTGGTAGGCGGCGGAAACACCGCCATGGACTCCGCAAGATGCGCTAAGAGATTAAATCCCGAAAGCGTTACGGTTTTATACAGAAGAACCAAAGCCGAAATGCCGGCAAGAGCCGAAGAGATAGAAAACGCCATAGAAGAGGGAATTAAATTCGAATTTTTAACGGCGCCCGTAGAGCTTGAAGGAGACGAAAAAGGAAGGCTAAAAAGAGTCAAATGCATAAGAATGGAGTTAGGAGAGCCGGATTCAAGCGGAAGAAGAAAGCCGGTTCCTATTAAAGGAAGCGAATTTTATATGGAAGCCGACGTAATAATAGCGGCAATAGGCCAGAGCCCCAACCCTTTAATACAACAAACTTCAAAAATAGAAACCAATAAATGGAACTGTCTTGTGGTTAACGAAAAAGGACAAACTTCAATCGAAGGGGTTTTTGCGGGCGGAGACGTCGTAAGAGGCGGAGCTACGGTGCTACTTGCGATGAAAGACGGAAAAATAGCCGCAAACGCGATAGACGAATATCTTAAATCTAAAATATCTAATAAAAACTAAAACGGAGGTTATTTATGTACAAACCGCAGGAAAGATATGAAATAATCGAAAAAAGAGATTTGTCGGATGTAATATCCGAACATATTATCTACGCTCCTTTAATAGCTCGATCGACCAAACCGGGACATTTTGTAATACTTATGAAAGACGAAAACTCCGAAAGAATACCGGTTACGCTTGTGGATTGGAATAAAGACAAAGGGACGATAACCGTAATTATTCAGTCGATAGGAAAATCGACCGCCGATATAAATTCTATGAAAAAAGGAGATTTCTTTTTAAACGTATCCGGACCTCTTGGGACTCCGGTGGAGGTTAAAAAAGTGGGAACCGTGGTGGGGATAGGCGGAGGAGTCGGAATAGCCGAGTTATATCCCATAGCTAAAGCTTTTAAAGAGGCCGGGAACAAAGTCATATCCATACTGGGCGCCAGAAACAAAGACCTTCTTATATTGGAAAAAGAAACGAAAGAAATATCCGATGAAATTCTTATAACTACCGACGACGGAAGCTACGGCAAGAAAGGAGTCGTAACCGACGCATTAAAAGAATTATATGAAAAGGGAGAGAAGATTGATTCGGTATTTACCATAGGCCCGCTTATAATGATGAAATTTGTGGCGCTTGCGACAAAACCTCACTCGACGCCGACATACGCGAGCTTAAACCCCATAATGTTAGACGCTACCGGTATGTGCGGTGGTTGCAAGGTCGAAGTTGATGGAAAATTCAAATTCGCATGCGTAGACGGACCGATGTTTGACGCACATAAAGTTAACTTCGAATCGCTTTTAAAAAGGAATAACGCATTCAAAGAGTTTGAAGAACAAAGTTTAAAAGAATTCGAAAAAAAACATAACTGCAAAATCGGGCTTCATTAAAAAATTATTCGGTCCATTTTTCTAAAAGCTTTAGCGAAACTTCAAACGATTTTAGCATCGAATCCAGAGATATCCATTCGTAGGGACCGTGATAATTATAACCTCCGGTAAATATGTTCGGAGTGGGAAGCCCCATAAAAGAAAGACGAGAACCGTCGGTCCCCCCTCTCACCGGCTTTATTTTATAATCTATACCGACATCTTTAATTGAGGATATCAGTTTTTCCATAACTTCCGGGTATTTATCTATAACCTCTTTCATATTTCTATACTGCTCTTTAAATTCCAGCTTTATATCCGCAAGAGGATACTTGTGCCTTTTTTCTTCAACTATTTTCAAAAGAAGGTTTTCCATATATTTAAGTTTTTTTATGTCGTGTTCTCTGACTATGCCGCTCGCCTTGGCGTAACTTACATCTCCTTTTATCTCGTCGAACATTATAAAACCGTCGTAATTTTCGGTATTTTCGGGCGTCATATTTTCGGGCCATGATGATATTATATCGGATATTATCCTAACCGCGTTAGCCATCTGGTTTTTTGCGCTTCCCGGGTGAACGCTTTTACCCTTAACTTCTATACTGACACCGTCCGCGTTAAAAGTTTCTTTTTCTATGGTACCTTTTAGATCTCCGTCTAAGGTATAGCCGAACTCGGCATCCAATTTTTTCAAATCCAATTTTTCAACCCCCTTTCCTATTTCTTCATCGGGGGTAAAAAGTATTCTAAAATTCGGATATTTTATCTTTTCCTTATTCTTTAATATATATTCCGCCAATGTCATTATTATCGCTATTCCGGCCTTATTATCCGCTCCCAACAAAGAATATCCGGAAGCCGTAAGGATGTCGTCGCCTATATGATCGGAAAGAGGCGGACAATTTTTTTCGTCTATATATATTCCATTTCCTACGTTTATTTTTCCCCCTCTGTAGTTTTTGTGAATCTTAACCTTAACATTTTTACCAGAATAGGCCGGAGCCGTATCCATATGGGCTATAAAAGCTATTTTCCTTCTTGAACCGCAGTTTGAATCTATTTTTCCAAAAACATAAGAATATTTATCCATAAAACTATTTTTAACCCCTATTTCTTTTAATTCTTTCAGTAATTTTTGGGCGAAATCTTTTTGGGTTTTTGTTGAAGGATATGTCGAAGACGCGGGGTCCGATTGAGTATCTATAGCGACGTATCTTTTAAATCTTTCGAGCATTTTCTCTTTTATAATTTTTTTATCCATAAACTCCTCCGTATCGATTTTTTATTACCTTATAAATTATATATAATTTTATTATACGAGCCTAACGGAGGTAAAATGGCCTTAATACCGAAAGAAACCAAATTCTTCGATATGACCGTGGAACAGATAAAAGTAATAGAAGATTCTGTCAACCATTTAAAAAACATAATTAAAAACGAGGACTTTTCCGAAGATTCCATTAAAAAAATCAAAGAGATGGAACAGCACTGCGATACTATTTCCCATGAAATAATAGATGTTTTAAACGAAACATTTTTAACTCCAATAGATAGGGAAGACATACACAAGCTCGTAAACGAGATAGACGATATAATGGACTTAATAAACGTTTTGTCGAATAGATTATACATATATAAAATAAAATCGGTAAAAGATACGTTTCTCCCGGAGTTTATAGAAAACATATCCGAAGCGGTAACCGCGGTCGGAAACGCCGTAACAAGTTTAAAAGAAATCAAAAAAACGAGAAGAATACTTGAGTATTGCATAGAAATAAACAGGCTCGAAAATAGCGGCGATTCCATAAGAGAAAAAGCCATAATGAACCTTTTTGAAAAGGAAAAAGACCCGATAAACGTAATCAAATGGAAAGAAATATACGAGGTCTCCGAAACCATACTCGACGCGTGCGAAAAGGTGGCGAGAACCATAGAAGAGGTTTTGGTAAAAAATGGATAATAATCTAATAATAGTATCAATTATAATATTCATAGCTCTGGTTTTCGATTTCTACAACGGAGCTAACGACGCGGCAAACTCGATATCGACTATAGTAGCCACAAAAGTTTTAAAGCCTTTTCATGCCGTTTTATGGGCCGCTTTTTTTAACTTCATTTCCTTTTTGATACTCGGAACCGCCGTTGCAAAAACGATAGGAAAAGGAATAATAGACATAAACATAGTCGATAACACATTGATAGCTTCGGCGATGATAGGCGCGTCTTTGTGGACTATGATATGCACTAAAATAGGGCTTCCGATAAGCGCGTCTCATTCGCTGGTTGGAGGTCTTGTCGGCTCGGCTATCGTTAAAGCAGGGACAAACTCGCTTATAACCTCCGGAATATACAAAATAGCCGTATTTATAGTTCTTTCTCCCATAATAGGATCCATATTGGGTTCAGTAATAATGATATCTCTTTTTAATATATTTAAAAAATCAAAACCGTATAAGGTTGAAAATATTTTTAAAAAAGGTCAGCTTGTTTCCTCCGCCTTATACTCCATAGGCCACGGCGGAAACGACGCTCAAAAAACCGCCGGCATAATAGCCACTTTGCTTTTCAGTAACGGATACTTGGGAGATACTTTTTACATACCTACATGGGTGGCTTTATTATCTTATCTAACGATAGCTTTAGGAACCCTTGCCGGAGGCTGGAAGGTGGTAAACACATTGGGACATAGACTAACCAAATTAAGACCGGTTGATGGTTTTGCCGCCGAATTTGGAGCGGCAATAACACTACATTCGGTAACTTTGCTTGGAATTCCCGTTAGCACCACGCATACCATAACGGGATCTATAATAGGAGTAGGGGCAATCAAAAGAATACATTCGGTAAGATGGGGAGTGTCTAAGCAGATAATATGGGCATGGGTTTTAACCATACCGGGAAGCGCGCTAATTTCTTCTCTCGCGATATATGTTATAAATTTTTTCAAATAGAATTAAACTCTATAAGGAGGAGTTATGGTATCTTATAAAGAATTAGGGTTTGTAAACACAAAAGAGATGTTTAAGGACGCGATGAAAAACGGCTATGCCGTTCCCGCTTATAATTTCAACAATATGGAACAACTTCAAGCCATAATTACGGCCTGCGTAAGGTCCCGATCTCCCGTAATACTTCAGGTTTCAAAAGGCGCAAGAGATTACGCAAACTCCACTTTACTTAGATGGATGGGAAAGGGAGCTATAGAGATGATGAAAGAAATGACCGACAAACCCATACCGGTCGCTCTTCACTTAGACCACGGAGATTCGTTTGAACTATGCAAATCCTGTATAGACAACGGTTTTTCTTCGGTTATGATAGACGGTTCTCATCTCCCATACGAGGAAAACGTGGCTCTAACTAAAAAGGTTGTGGAATATGCCCATAAATACGACGTAACCGTAGAAGGAGAATTGGGAGTTCTGGCCGGGATAGAAGAACATGTTTCAAGTGAAAAATCTCATTACACCAACCCCGACGATGTGGAAGATTTCGTTAAAAAAACGGGCGTGGATTCGTTGGCGATATCCATAGGAACAAGCCACGGAGCTTATAAATTTAAAGTAAAACCCGGAGAATCGGTCCCCCCTCTCAGGTTCGATATACTTGAAGAAATAGAAAAAAGAATTCCCGGTTTTCCGATAGTTCTTCACGGAGCTTCGAGCGTTTTACAGGAATATATAGAAATGATAAATAAATACGGCGGTAAAATGGACAACGCCGTAGGAATTCCGGAAGAACAATTGAGAAAAGCGGCAAAATCGGCCGTATGCAAAATAAACATAGACTCCGACGGAAGACTGGTTATGACGGCGATAATAAGAAAAATATTTGCGGAAAAACCTCAGGAGTTCGACCCGAGAAAATACTTGGGACCGGCAAGAGAAGA
>Ga0067045_1030143_pt1 | contig 16524 bp, 16 predicted proteins | sample TerdegcTABiofilm_FD_59184 | JGI IMG/M metagenome (GOLD analysis project Ga0067045, IMG submission 59184) | Combined Assembly of (Gp0054472, Gp0054536) Wastewater bioreactor microbial communities from Singapore -Terephthalate degrading...
TTCGCCATCGGCGGCGATGCGCTCGCGCAGGGCGGGCTTGCCCAGGTGGTCAGTGTAGGCCAGGATCAGCGCGTTGAGATCCAGCCCAAGCGCGGCAAGGGGCATATCGCTGACGGAAGATTCCGTCAGGTTACAACGGATATTGGCGTAGCCAACCTGTTCCGGCGATTCGATTTCGATAGGCATTCTGCGGTAGTCCATACATCCTCTTCTTTGGGTAGTGAATTTTGTTGTTCCGGGGGGCGTCCAGCAATTTTGGCCGCCGGGCTGGCAAACCTGATTACCAGACGCCTGGGAAAATGCGGTAGCGCACCCGCCGGGCGTATTCCTGGTAACCCGGCAATTCTGCCTGCAAGGTTCGGTCTTCAAGGAAGGTGCGGATGACCAGCAGGAGGACGTTCAGAGCGCCGAGCGCGAGCGCTCCCCAGGAGGCAAGCAGGAACGCGACCGCCAGTTCGTATAGGGAGGCGCCCAGGTAAGCCGGGTGGCGAACGGCGCGATAAGGCCCCTGGCTGACGACGGTTTGCCCCCGCTCGGACTGGATGCGAACCACCTGCGAGAAAAAGGCGTTTGCAGCGGTGGCCCAAACGATCATACTGTACCCCAAAATACCTAGAGCTAACCCAATCAATTGAACGGCAAGAGGAAATCCCCCTGTCCAGCCAAAGCGGTGATCGAAACCGGCAACGATATAGCGCGCCAGTTGCGAGAGCCCCAGGATACCGAGGAGGACGGTATCCCACGATTTGGCTCCCTTGCGGGGGCCGAGGCGCTCGGCCAGAAGGTCTGGATTGGAAGACAGGATGACCCAGGCCGTCGCGATCACCCAACCCAGCGTCAGGCCTGTAGCCGCCCAGGCAGGCCACCAGGCGGTTTCCCCGGCAGACCAAAACAGCGCTACAGCCATGATGATCACTCCCAACGTTTCGCGAACAATGTACCGTGCAAGCAGCTTTGTGTTCATCGGATCCTCGTTTCTTGTTTTCCTCCTATCATAGCATGAGATCAAGCAGGGGGGCTTCGCATATCTCATTTTGAATTGCCTACTTGTAATTTGAACAAAAAAATGTACAATATATACAAATAATATGTTTGAATGAACGTAAAATGAACAGTGTAGAGCAAAGAAAAAAGCACATAATTGAAGAAATAGAGAGAGTTGGCTCAGTATCGGTTCCGAATCTCGCCAAAGCTTTAGATGTCTCGGATATGACAATCCGCAGGGATTTGACTGAATTAGAAAAAGTGGGGTTGATTCGCCGAATTCACGGGGGGGCAGTCAATGCGCGCGGACGCAGTTACGAGCCTCCGTTAGCATTACGTAGCACAGAAAATAAAGCGGCAAAAGAACGCATTGGCCGATATGCTGCTGAGTTTGTCGCCGAAGGAGACAGTATTTCTTTGGATGTGGGCTCAACAATCTTTGAGGTAGCTTTAGGTTTGGAGGGCATTCGGAATATCACGATCGTCACACCCAGCCTTGCGATTGCTAATTTGTTCTTAAATCGTTCAGATGTGCGCTTGATTGTGCCGGGTGGAATTGTCCGTCCTGGTGAAACCTCATTGATTGGCGATATTGCTCATCGTACTTTAAAGGATATTTTTGTTGATCGCTTATTCCTGGGGGTTGGAGCAATTGACGCAAAAGCTGGTTTGACCGAATATAACCTGGACGATACCTCTGTCAAGCAAGTTTTAATCAATAACGCTAAAGAAGTGGTTGTTTTGGCCGATTCCTCTAAATTTCAAAAAATTGCGTTTGCGTTTGTAGCTTCGTTTGAGTGCATTCATCATTTCATTACGGATAGAGAACCCCCAAAAGCGTTGCTAACGGCTTTGAAAGATCACAAGGTCGTCATTCATGTTGTTACGGAAAAGGAGACAACAATTATCTGATTTTGGGTTTGGCAGATAAGTCTTCTACACAGAGATATACGCCTTTGTTCAACTTCCGGGTGATCTTCCCCGGGTTTTCAAATTTGGAACCTTATAAGATGTGAAGCGCGATTGCTGCGATTGGGATTTGACCAGCGATGTGTTTTCAAAAAGCCAGGTTTTTTCTACTGTCGTAAGTTAAAGAAAGATCTTGTTTTTTACTTTCTGAATAATCTTTGCAAAATTCTTTTTGATCACTGATAGAAAAACTAATAAATTACTAATTGCGAGGTGGAATTTATGAATTGGATAAAAGAGTTGTTTGGAACACAAAAACCCATCATCGGCATGTGTCATTTAGAGGCTTTACCTGGAGATCCGGATTACGATCCTCAGAAGGGATTAGAGTGGGTCGTAGAACGCGCTCGCCATGATATGTTCGCTTTGCAGCAGGGCGGTATTGATGCAATCATGTTTTCGAATGAACGGAGTCTCCCTTATATGACCCGGGTGGAACCGATCACTACGGCCTGTTTTGCAAGAGTTGTCACCGAAATGAAACAAGATTTAAGAGTTCCATTTGGGGTAAATGTGTTGTGGGATGCCACTGCTTCGATAGATTTGGCTGTTGCTACTGGCGCAAGGTTTGTGCGAGAAATTTTCACAGGTGTTTATGCCAGTGATTTTGGATTGTGGAACACAAATTGTGGGGAAGTAGTCAGGCATCAATACGCCATTCATGGGCAGCACATCAAACTTCTCTTTAACATCTTTCCAGAGGCGAGCGTTTACCTTGCAAACCGTAGCACAGACAGCATTGCCCGATCCACAGTTTTTAACGCCAAACCCGATGGTTTGTGCGTATCTGGTCTGACGGCTGGAACTGAAACGGATCCTGAAATCCTGAAGATGGTCAAAAATGTTGTTCCAGATACCCCGATATTTGCAAATACTGGGGTGAATATCCTGAATGTAGAAAAGCAGTTAAGCATAGCGGATGGCGCGATCGCTGGCACGGCGTTTAAACGAGATGGATATATCTGGAATGAAGTTGACCAAAAACGCGTCAAAGAATTTATGGATAAAGTGAAAGCTTTTCGAAGCAGAATTTCATAAGGAGAAGATTATGGTAAATCATCCTGCAATTGAGCTGGTGTGTGAACGTATTTCAAAGGACTTGATTGGAGGCGCGGCTGACACAGCAAAGGAAGTGATGAGCGCGTTTGCCCAAGTCGTTTTAGAGAGTAAGGCCTCATCACTTGAGGCTTTGTATAAAGAAATGGATGCCGCCAGCCTGGCCGTACTAAAAGTATGTCCTTCGTTTGCCCCACCAATCAACGTTTTACACATGATGATGGGCACAATCGAAAGCGACCTTGAAAGTCGAACAAGTTTAGAAGAAGCCAAAAAACATCTGAAAGAGACTGAAAAAAGTTTTAACGCCTTCATGGAGACTGCTTTTGAGAAAATTGCAACCATCGGCGCCGAGCTGATCAAAGAGGGCGACAAAGTATTCATGTTTAGCATGACTTCTTCTGTTTGGAAGGTTTTGCGAAAAGCAAAAGCCCAAGGAAAAAATTTTACCGTCCTGGTGACAGAAGCGCGTCCAGGAAACGAAGGCCTCTGGACGGTTGATGAGATGCATAAGAGCGGTATTCCGGTTGAAGTGAGTATTGACGCCTGTCTCGGCGAGTTGATCGCGCAGAGCAATATTGGGTTTGCCGGTGTCGATTCGGTTGCGGCGGATGGCTCGGTTTTCAATAAAGCCGGAACCCTTCTTTCTGCTTTGGCGGCTCGTGAATATGGCGTTCCATTTTATTTTGTGACCGATACCTTAAAATTTGATACCGCCACATTACTTGGCTTGCCGTTCAGGTCAGAATTGGTCCATTACCACGAGATTTTTGGCGACAAAAAATACGATACTGGCGTAAAGGTGGTGGGAAGTTTATTTGACATAACTCCCCCTCGGCTGATTACCGCGATCATCACCGAACTGGGGCCTATACCCCCTTCGGCCTGCATTAATGTGATGTGGAATATGAAGCGCAGCAAGCGGATCAGCGAACTTCTGCCGGATTGGGCGCACAATAAGCTCTAAAAAAATCGGAAACGATTCAATGATAGCTCGAGAGGTTGTTCAACTAGCAGATCGTTTCCAAAAATTGGAACTCCATGCCGCTCGCGGCGGGCGAGAAGTCCTGCGCGTTCTTTTGGAAATAATTGCGGAGAGACCAAAAAAGTCCGTTCGCGAGTTGGCTGACGAGGCGCGTGAGAATATTGCCTACTTGCTTAATTCACTTCCGCCCTATGCGCCTCCGCTCAATAGCATTAACCAGGTTCTGCTCATTCTAGAAGAAATGGAAACGATGCCTGTTGACCAACAGGAAGTAAAGCGGCGGTTGGCGGCGCTTCAACCGGATTCCCAAAACATAACTTTATTGCATAGAAAAATTGCAGATGGTTTAGCGGAAATTCTTCCACCCGAGCCAGCGATTTACACCCACACGCTTTCTGAGACCGTGCTGGGCGTCTTGTTAGAACTTCATCGGCTTGGGCGTCTAACTCGAGTAGTGGTTACCGAGTCTAGACCTAACAACGATGGATGGACTACAACGCGTCGCCTGGCAGATGAAGGTGTAGATGTTTCCTTGACGATTGATGCGGCTATGCCGGCGGCTATTGAACATTCCCACTTAATGGTGTCTGGATCTGAAATCATCCGCCCTGATGGCTCGATTGTCGGGAAGATTGGGACCCATCTGGCCGCTATGGTCTGTCAGCGTTATCAAAAACCTCTATATGTAATTGCCGATAGCAATAAGATCTGCCCTGTTCCCTGGAAGAATTATTTTCTTAACCAATTCACAGAGGCAGATTTGGGAATACCTGCTTCAATCACTCCGCTCCAGGTGATTGGAAGTTATTTTGATATTACACCTGCCCACTATATTTGTGCGTATGTGACCGAGAAAGGTTTGTTATCCTCTCAAGAGATAGCAGAGAAAGTTAGAGAGATGAAAGTTAGTCAATGGTTAATTCGAAATCTAGAAGAGGGCTAGCGAAAGAGAGGCTTTTATGATTGATCCAAGATGGCAGAAACTGGCCGACGTTCTGGTAAATTACTCAACCGCTGTCAAGAAGGGGGATCGAGTATTAATCACGATGATGGAAATTGATACTTTTCCACTCATGCGGGCAGTGTACGCTGCCGCTGTTAGAGCTGGGGGATTGCCATTTGTGGAATTTCAATCGGCCTATTTAGAAAGAGACCTGATGAAAGAGGGAACTGACGAACAGGTTGATTGGATTTGTGAAATGCAGAAGATGGGAATGGAATGGGCTGATGTATATATCGGTTTGCGCGGCGCTCGCAATCCCAATGAATTTATTGATATTGCTCCAAAAACTCTTTCGGCCCACAAAAAAGCCTTGGGGCACATTTCGGCTATGCGGAATGAGCTTACGCGCTGGGTTTTAGTTCGGGTTCCCAACGAGTCGTTCGCCCAACAGGCTTCGAGCAGTCTGGATCATATGATGGAATTCTTCTTTAGCGCGACGCTGCGCGATTGGCAGGCAGAAGCGGAGCGTTGGCGGGAGATTTGCCGCGTTTTCCAGTCCGCTGAAAACGTAAGAATCGTCGGATTAAAAACCGACATCACCTTTTCGACAAAAGGCCGAATTTACGAAGTTGCTGACGGACACATGAACATGCCGGATGGAGAGATTTTTACCGCCCCTGTGGACGACAGCGCAGAAGGGCAAATCTATTTTGAATTTCCGGGCGTGTATATGGGACAGCTCGTGCATGGCATCAGCCTGGAGTTCAGAAAAGGAGTCGTGGTAAACGCGCATGCCGAGCAAAATGAAAGTCTTTTGCTCCAGTTACTGGACATGGATGAGGGTTCACGGCGGCTTGGAGAGTTTGGCGTGGGGGTAAATTTTGGTATTGATCGTTTTTCTTACGACATTCTTTTCGATGAAAAAATTGGCGGAACGATCCATTTAGCGCTTGGGCGAGCCTATAAAGAGTGTAATGGAATTAACCAATCTGCGCTTCATTGGGACATTATCAAAGACTTGCGTGAAGAAGGGGCGATTTATCTGGATGGGAAAAAGATTTTTGAAAATGGGCGTTATTTCATCTAAGCCTGGAGGAGGTGATTCGCAAGATTGAAAGAACATTTGGGTTCAAGAAATGTATTTTATGACAAATTAGGAGGAAGAAATGTTCAGAAAAATCGGTTATTTCACAATTGTGGTCTTGGTTGTCTGCGGTGTGCTTCTTGCTGCATGTCAGCCCCAGGCAACGCCAACCGCCGTAGCGGAGAAAGAATCTCCCACAAAGGAAACAACAGGCGCCACAGAAGCAGTTGCTCCCACTCAAGCGCCTGCTGCCGAGGTGGTTGAGATTACGTATATGCGTCAGGCGGATAACCCAGATATCGAGCTTGATTTTGTGAAGGAATTTGAAGCTCAAAATCCAAATATTAAAGTAAAAGTTGACAGCGTGCCTGCTAACGACAATTACAACAAATTGGTGTTAACAACGAACGCTGGCAATCCACCAGATGTATTTATGTCCTTCTGGACTGCTTCTGCAGTGTCGAACAACCTGATCATGTCGCTTGAAGATTATGTAAACAAAGAGGACTTCAATAAGCGATTCACCACGGCTGGTCAAAGCTATGCAAAATATCAAGATAAGATCTATGCTATTCCGTGGCGTGCGGGAGCTTCGGTCTTTTTGTTGAACTGCAAAATGTTTAAGGAAGCAGGGGTTGAGATACCGAAACTTGGTTGGACGTGGGATGATCTTACCGAGATTTCTAAGAAGCTGACAAATAAAGAGAAGGGCACCTATGGCTTTGGTTTAGTAGGTTCTTCAACCGACTATGCCACAGAATGGCAGTTCTGGCCTTTCTTGCTTCAGGCAGGAGGCAAGATTATCGAGAACAATCGCGCGGCATTCAACAACGAGGCTGGCGTCAAAGCCTTGGAATACTTGATCAGCCTCAAGCCTTACATCCCAGAAGGCTTTACCAGCATGGATCTCAACCAGCTGGTAGACTTGATGGTCAGCGACAAGGTGGCCATGTTTCAAGATGGGCCATGGTTTATTGGCATCATTCAGAGCGGGCATCCAGATTTCGAGATATGCGTTGCACCTATGACCGTTGGCGCTGTTCCAGGAAACATCACCGGCGGGACTGCTTTGGGGATTTCCCCGCTTTCTAAGCATAAGGATGAAGCCTGGAAGTTTATCGAGTTCATGACCAGCGACGATGTATTAATCCGCTGGAATGAGGCGACGAATAATATGCCGCCAAATGTGGCCGCCTTAGAACGCCCTATGTTCAAGGAAGGTCCTTTGTCGGTAGCAGCTCAAGCTGTGGTCCAACCGGGCGTTATCCCTGCGAACCAATATCCAGAGAGCGATGCGCTTAATGCGATCATGCGCAACTATCTCCAGGCGGCCTATCTTGGCCAGATGACGCCCAAGGAAGCGCTGGATAAAGCCGCACAGGAGTGGGACGCGATCCTTCAAAAATATGATTAATTAAGATCATCGTCTAATTATCAAAAACCAGTAGGGGCGAAAGTATTTCGCCCCTACTACAAAAACCTTGCCAAAAATAAAACTATGCCAAGATTAAGAATATCTTCTGCCTATTGGTTCATTTTGCCTGCCATGTTTTTCTTTACATTGCTGGCAATATATCCTAGTTTTTTTGTTCTCTTTCTAAGCTTCTTTGCGCATGGTAAGGGAGCAAATATTTCCGTTGCGCTTCCCAATCTTTCAAACTTTATTGCGGTTTGGAAGGATCCAAACTTCGGAAAAATTTTATCTCAAACGCTTTTTTATGCGGGCGGCGCAACGATCTTACATATTCTGTTAGGCTTTACCTTTGCGCTTTTATTAAACATATTGCCCCTCAATCCGTTTTTCATTCGGACAATGAGAACTGTATTTCTAATCCCGTGGGCAATCACTCCTACGGTTGTGGCAATTTTATTTCGGCTTATTCTTCATCCACAAGTTGGACCGATTGCAATTTTTCTTAAATCCATGGGGTCGCCGATCATGTTTGGCCCTTTAGGACAACCGGCGTATGCATTACTGTCTGTGACGCTTACCAATGTATGGATGTTTACGCCTTTTTATATGTTGATGATTTTATCAGCTTTGCAGGCCATTGATCCAGGATTGTATGAGGCTGCAGTTGTAGATGGCGCCAGCGGTTCCCAGCAAGTATTTTTTATAACGATCCCAATGATTAGGAATACATTGTTGACGCTCGGAATGTTCGATTTTGTCTCAACAGCCGCATATTTTGACCTGACCTGGATTATGACGCAGGGCGGGCCGGTTAGAACATCCGAAATTGTCCCGACCTGGGTCTATCGAACGGCCTTTCAGTCTTTTGAGTTTGGCAAAGCTTCGGCAATTGGTTTGATTCTGTTTTTGATATCAGTGACTGTATCCATTATCGTCCTGCGAGCTTTAGATAAGGAGTAGGCCATGTTAATTTCCCGTATTCCGGGTTGGCTCAAAGTAGTTTGTTATTGTGGTTTGTCATTGTTGGCTGTAATCTATATATCCCCTTATCTTTGGATGATTATGTCCTCATTCCGGCCGTCCACGGAACCATTTGCTTTAAGGATAATTCCTCGTTCATGGACGATCATGAATTATATTAACACGCTTCAGGACAAAGAGTTTTTGACCTCTGCGTTCAACAGCTTTAAGGTCGCCTCGATTTCTGCCAGTTTGGCGCTTTTACTTGGGATCCCTGCCGGTTATAGCTTTGCCAGGTTTCGGTTTTCTGGTCGTGATCTCATGATGAGTTTTTTGATGGTCGTTCCCACCTTCCCTGGAATCCTGTTGGCAATTACTCTGTTTGTGATGGCTGTGAAATTAGGGCTTTATGACACTCACTATCCGTTAATTCTCGCCAACACATTAATCAATTTGCCTTTTACCATTTGGAATTTAAGGACAGTATTTGAAGCCACTACGCGTGAAATTGAAGAGTCGGCGATGGTGGAAGGTTGCAGTCGTCTGCTGGCCCTCATCAAGGTGGTGCTGCCAATTACCTTGCCAGGACTGGCTTCTACTTTTGCATTTGTTTATATTCTTTCATGGAATGAGTACCTGTTCGCGACCACATTTATCTCGACGGGTGAAAAACGGTTAATCACAACTACGATGGCAGCTGCAATTGGACAATTTAATGTAAATTACGCCAAACTTATTCCAGCGGCAATTCTGTCTACTCTTCCATTAATCGTCTTGTTTATGCTTATTCAGCGCTACATTATCAAGGGCCTTGCGATGGGAAGCACAAAAGGATAAGAAAATGCCCATTAATATCGCCACGCTAAATTCGGTGTATCGTTCTTCCTTGCCAAAAACCACAGGAGAGGCTAAATACGTCAGCGATTTGCACGTCCCAGGGGCTCTCTATGGCCATGTAGTGAGAAGCCCCTATCCTCACGCCCGAATTGTGAACATTGATGTTTCTGCTGCTAAGCGCACCTCCGGCGTTCATGCTGTGATCACTGCCAAAGATATTCCAGGAGTCAACCGAATTGGCAAGACCCGACTAGACCAGCCGATATTATCTGACGATAAAGTGCGTTCTTACCTGGATGCCGTCGTATTGATTGCAGCGATTGATGAAGACGCTGCCCGGGAGGCCGAAAGTAAAATCAAATGGGAGTTTGACCCACTGCCGCCGTTGTTCTCCATAGAAGATGCGACTGCACCTGGCGCGCCTCTAATCCACGAAGATTGCCCACAAAATATTTTGAAGCAAATAAACTTATCAAAAGGGGACGTGGAAATTGGGTTCCGGGAAGCTGATATTGTCTTTGAGAATTCTTATAAAACGCCTGCTATCGAACATTGTTATTTAGAATTGGACAATGGGCTGATATCGCCAGATCCTTCTGGGACATATGTCATCTGGGTGGGGTGTCATAACGTTTACTCAGAAAGATTAATTGCTTCTACGGTGTTAGATATTCCTGAAGAAAAAGTTATGGTAATTCAACCTTATACGGGTGGATCTTTTGGGGGAAAGGACGATGGTTTGGTTACGGCCTATTTAGCGCTTCTTGCTTGTCATTCTCAAAAACCAGTTCGCATCAATTTCACCCGTGAGGAAGAGTTCATCGCCCATACCAAGCGTCACCCCCAATGGATTAATCTGCGGATGGGGTTGCGCAAGGACGGAACGATCACCGCTGTTCAATTTGATATTAAGACCGATACAGGAGCGTATGCCCATTGGGCGGAGGGTATTTTTTCGTTTGCCTCGATTGGCGCAAGTGGTCCCTATCGAATACCTCACCAGAAAGTAGATACAACGATTGTTTACACCAATAACATTCCAATGGGGGCTATGCGAGCCTGGGGAATTCCTGGCGTAACCTTTGCTATGGAAAGTCACCTCGATCAGGCTGCTCATCTCCTGTCAATCCATCCATTAGAGTTGCGCTGGAAGAATGCGGCAATAGAAGGCGACACCATGATTACTGGTTCTGCTTTTCCTCCTGGAATTCACATTAAAGAGGTAATTAAAGCTGCCGCTGATAGCGCAGGCATTATTCTGTCAGGTCAAAGGTGACGAATGAAGAAACGCGGGATTGGATTTGCCTGTTCTGCCCAAGGGGTAAATTATCACTTTGGACATGAAGATGTGTCCAAAGTTCAATTGTTGGTTGATAGCGATAATGTGCTACGAATACGCACAGCGGCATCGGATATTGGACAAGGGCTGGAGGCCATTCTTATAAATATCGTTTCTGTTGCGTTGAATGGCTTTCCTCCAGAAAAGATTCGTTGGGAAGGGTCAAACACAACTTCTCCTGAAGCAGGCGGGACTGGCGCCTCACGTCAAACCACTTTGACAGGCAATGCATTGCATCAAGCCTGCGAGCATCTAAAATCTCTTATTCGTTCAATTGCCGCGGAGCATTTCGATTGTCCTCCAGATTCAATCGAAATTCACGGAGAAAACGTACTGTCAAAAGACAAAATCATACCCCTATCTGAAATTTTTCTGCAAGCTCGTGATTTGGGGATGTCCCTGGAAGTCACCGGAAGCTTCAAAGCCCCGATGACAACAGCTCTTTCTGAAGATGGAAGAGGCTTTCTCCCAGTTAACCAGTTTGGTTATGCAGCTCATATTGTGGAACTGGAAGTGGACACAACCACAGGAGAAGTTACGATTTTGACTGTAAAAGCCTTTCATGATGCAGGTACGATCTTGAACCCAATAGGAGCGGCTGGCCAGGTGGAAGGCGCGTGCGTAATGGGTATGGGTTTTGCTTTGTGTGAAGAGTATGTTCTTGCTGAGGGCAAACCAGTCAATGTTGGATTTACTAATTACTTGATCCCCAGTCTGGCGGACACGCCAAATATCCAGATAAATTTCCTTTCAATTCCATCTCCCATTGGCGATCTTGGGGTAAAAGGGTTAGCGGAAGCGCCCACGGCTACCATAGTCCCTGCAATTGCAAATGCGATTTTCAATGCAATTGGGGCGAGAGTCACTCACCTTCCTGCCACACCTGATCGTGTCTTATCCGCCATAAAGGAGGCGCAAGAATAACCTTTATGGGTAAATTGGTTATTGGGCTTGATTTGGGAACAACGCTATGCAAAGCCAGCGCTTATGCTCTTAATGGCGATTTAATTGGTTCAGCTCAAAAGACGGTATCTACCTTCAGACCGCATCCGGGTTGGGTGGAACAAAACCCCGATGAATGGCGAGAAGCCATTCTTACGGTTCTGAAGAAGCTTGTAATGGACCTTGGGGAAAAGGCTGAAGGCGTCACGGCGATCGGTTTATCCACCCATGGACCAAGCGTCATCCTTACAGATGAGAGATTTCGTCCATTGCAGCATTGCCCTATTTGGCAGGATCAACGTGCAGCTCATCTGACCAACGATTTGATAGAAAAAGCTGGCATTGAATGGATAGGATTGGGAACTCCGGAATCATCGTTTGGTGTCCAACTTTATTGGTTAATATTGAATAAACCTGAAATCTTAAAAAAAGCTGCTTATATTCTCGATGTTAAAGGTTACGTTTTAGCCTGCTTGACAGGACGAGCTGTTGATGAACCGAGTAGTAGCCCTGACAGCGATGTTTCAACTCAATCTCTATTTAAAACGCTGGATATTGATCCCGACAAATTAGCAAAGACGCAACCTTCGCTGTCTGTGGTGGGCTATCTAGTGCCGGAAATTCAAGAACAAGTAAAGCTTCCGGCAATGGTGAACGTTGTAGCAGGATTAAATGACGGCGCAGCCGCCACATTGGGCGCTGGAATTGTGGATTTGGGTCAGGGAATTGTTAGTCTGAGCACGAACGGCGTAATGCGGACGACAGTTCAATCTAGAATGCCCGGAAAAATTTTGATCGAGAATTCTATGTTTTGTTATTCATACGTCAATGACATGTTTGTCACTGGCGGCATGACAAAGTGTGGAGGAGACAGCGTAAGTTGGTTGATAGAGACCTTTTATCAAGACCGCAGAAATGACCCAAGCATATTTGATGAGGTGGCGCGCGAAGCATTGCAATGCCCCCCTGGCGCAAATGGGGTGATATTCATGCCCTATCTGGTTGGGATGGGAACCCCCACACCAACGAATGTGCCTCAAGGCGCATTCGTGAATCTTGGCCGCCATCATAACCGGGCAGCATTTACCCGGGCGCTTTTGGAAGGCGTTGCATTTGCTTTGCGGGATATTGGTGAGAAGTTTGATGAGCTTGGACTGCCTTGGGAAAACCTCCGTTTTAGTGGAGGAGGTAGTAAGAATTTAACCTGGCGGCAAATTGTTGCAGATATTCTCGGAAAACCGCTTTCACCAACGCGCGCCGACAGCGTTCTTGGGTCGGCAATAATGGCGGCTACTGGCGTTGGCTTCTTCGATAATGTTAAAGATGGGGTTCGATCCATGGTGCCAAAGGGGACGATCGTTGAACCGATTTCAGAAAATACCCGGTTTTACGAGCAATTTTATGAAAAGTTCAAGCGTACAAAAAGGGCGCTTGAGCTTATTTAAAACCACTTAGAAGAGTCCGATGATGTGGAAACGATACTACACCCCGAAAAATCTTTCTGAAGCGCTTGAACTGAAGGAAGGTTATGGAAAACGAGGCCGAATCATTTCAGGTGGAACTGACCTTGTTATTGACTTCTCGAAAAAAGGTGTTTCATCAACTGAAGCAGTCATTGATATTTCCTCAATTCCTGATATCAGGAACATCTTTATACAGAACGGAGAGCTTTACATTGGTTCAGCAGTTACGTTTTCGGAAATTCTTCACTCAAGCGTAATCAGGGAGCATGTTCCTGTTCTAGCGGAAGCTGCTCGTCAAATTGCCGGACCTCAAATAAGGAATCTGGCTACAATTGGGGGGAACGTTGTGAATGCGTCTCCTGCTGCGGATGCCATTCCGCCCTTGTTAGTTTTGAATGCCATGGTTTCAATTATAGGCGCTGGGGGGGGCTCTCGAGAAGTGTATTTGGAGCAATTTTTACTTGGGAATCGCAAGGTTGCGTTAGAGCCGAATGAAATTGTCACCGGTTTTCATTTTCAAATACCTTCAAAAAATTGTTGTCAATATTTCCGAAAAGTCAAACCCCGCCAATCAATGGCTATAGCGCTATTGAACCTTGCTATTTGTTTATGTGTAGAGAAAGCTCGAATCTCCGATGTGAGGATAGCGATGGGAGCGGTGGCCCCAACAGCCTTAAGAATTAAGACTGTAGAAAACAAGTTAAAAAATCTACCGACCGATCTTGCCAAGAATCCAGAATGCTACCAGGGAGTTCTTAGCGATATTGATCCAATTACCGATTTTCGCGCATCCCGACAATACCGTTTGAGGGTGGCCAAGAATTTATTGTATGAGGCGGTTGTAGGATTACTGGAAGGGTCAGATCAGAATTGAGGTGTAGTAATGAAACTTGAATTCTATGTAAATAATCAACAGGTCTCCCTGGAAATTGAAGATAATGAGATGTTGGTTGATGTGTTAAGGGAGCGCCTCGGTTTAACGGGGACGAAAATCAGTTGCCGCGAAGGCGAATGTGGGTCTTGCACAGTCTGGTTAGATGAGAAGCCTGTGAATTCTTGTATTCTGCCAGCGGCAAAAGCTCAAGGGCGTCATGTTATTACTATTGAAGGACTAGGGAATTTAGAAAGTCCGCATATCGTTCAGGAACAAATTGCAAGATTTGGCGCAACGCAATGTGGTTATTGCACACCAGGGTATGTGATGGCGGCAGCAGCTCTGTTAAGAGATCACCCTCATGCAAGTCATGATGAAATCATGCAGGGCTTGTCTGGAAATTTGTGCCGCTGTACGGGGTATACCCGAATTATTGCGGCAGTAGAATCGCTCGTTGATTCGTCTGTTGAAATTCCTCTTCCCAAGGAATTGCGATAAACAAATTTTGTAGTTTAGGGATGGCGCTGAAGACGTTCGATTTCTCGTCCACTTTCCTTTCCTACAACATTCGCCAGTCCTTTCCAGTCCGGGCGCAAACGGTATAGAACTCGGGTTCCTTTCCCCCGGCGATTGTCTGTTATAAGCCGTGATTGTTTGTCATTGATTGCAGATGGTTTTAGACGGGCGTCAGCCTGGTTGGTTGCTCGCGGGAGTATAATAAGGCTTCTGCCTGAGGGCAGGTCAGTTTTAAACAAAGGTATTCTATGCCATTAACCTTTTTTACATGGCTGCTGGCTTTTTTGCCTGTCGCGGTGGTGTTGGCGCTGATGCTTGGGTTAAAGTGGGGCGGCAGCCGCGCTGGCGTTGCTGGATGGACTACGGCGTTGCTGACGGCCGGTTTGTTTTTTGGGGCCGGGGCGCGCTTGCTGGCGTATACGCAGGTCAAAGGAACGTTGCTCACGCTGGATGTGTGTTATGTGGTATGGGCAGCGTTGTTGTTATACCACGTGGCAAACGAAGCCGGGGCGGTGGATGTGATCGGGAAAGCGCTGCCTGCCCTGACCCGCGAGCGCGCCTTTCAGGGGCTGCTGTTAGGGTGGCTTTTTGCCTCTTTTCTGCAAGGCATGGGTGGTTTTGGCGTCCCGGTGGCGGTCAGTGCGCCGCTGCTGGTGGGGCTGGGTTATACGCCGGTGCAGGCGGTGATTATGGCTTGCATTGGGCATGGCTGGGCTGTCAATTTCGGCTCGATGGCGACCTCGTTCCAGACCCTGATGGCGGTTACCGGCCTGCCTGCCGAAGTTCTGGCGCCCGATTCGGCCATCTTCTTAGGGGGCGCCTGCCTGGCATGCGGCATGGTGGTGACGCTGGTCGGCGACGGCTGGAAAAAGATGTTTCAGCTTCTTCCGGGGACTATCTTGTTGAGCGCCGTGATGGGGGGGACGCAATACCTGCTCTCGACTCATGGCGTGTACACCTTGGGCGCTACCGGCGCAGCCATGGCGGGCCTGGCCGTCGCGATATTGATCACTCGCTTGCCAGCTTACCGTGGGAACGGACTAAACGGCGCCAGGCATTTGATTTCCGGGAACGGCCGTCCGCGCTCTTTGTGGGTGGCGCTTTCCGGTTATGCCGCGCTGGTGATCCTGGCCTTTGGGATGAACCTGATTCCGTCCATCAACCGGCTGGTGGATCACGTCCAGTTCAGCCTGCCCTTCCCTGAGCTGCAAACTGGCCTGGGGTTTGTCGTCCCCGCCGAGATGGGGCGCAGCATCAATATCTTTGGTCACCCCGGCGCGATTTTGACGTACGCCTCGCTGGTCTCTTACCTGATCTACCGCCGCGCCGGCTACTACGAAACCGGCGCTTTGAAAAGGATCCTGGACAACACCTCGCAGGGGGCGGTCAACTCCAGCCTGGGCGTAGCTGCGATGGTGGGCATGGCGGTCGCGATGTCCAACAGTGGCATGACGAATCTGCTGGCCGCCGGTCTGAGTCAGGGCTTTGGGAAGAGCGCTTACCCTGCCGTCGCGCCTTTGATTGGGGCATTGGGGGCGTTCATCACCGGCAGCAACAACAACTCTAACGTCTTGTTCGGAATGCTGCAATACCGCACAGCGGAGCTGTTGGGGCTGGGTGTTCCGCTCATTCTGGGGGCGCAAACGGCGGGCGGATCGTTGGGCAGCATTATGGCGCCTGCCAAAGTGATCGTGGGTTGTAGTACGGTCGGGTTGGGCGATAACGAAGGCGTTGTGATGGGCAAGATCCTGATTTACGGGATCGGGCCGGTATTGTTGGTCGCTCTGTTGGCGCTGGCCTTCTCGTGGCTGGGGTGGGGGGCATGAACCATCATCCTAGGACCAGGCCCTGGCGGGCGCGCCTGCAGGCGGTGGCACTGGCGCTGATTCTGGGTGCGCCTTTTGGGCTATATGCCGCCTTACAAAGCGGCAACGCGCCCCTTGCAGTTTTTTTCTTCGCGCTGCTGGTGTTGAGCATGGCGCTGACCTACCTGAGCGGATGAACCGTCAGGCGTTATGGCTTTTGCAGCAGCGCCGGAGCGAATTGTTCGAATTCTTTTGATTGGGCTTCTTCGATCTTCCCGCTATCGGCCAGGGCTGCAAAATCTGGCATGATCGGCAGCCGTACCGAGGGCAGGGGGCGACCGGCGGCTTTCTCG
>Ga0067045_1030150_pt1 | contig 16513 bp, 7 predicted proteins | sample TerdegcTABiofilm_FD_59184 | JGI IMG/M metagenome (GOLD analysis project Ga0067045, IMG submission 59184) | Combined Assembly of (Gp0054472, Gp0054536) Wastewater bioreactor microbial communities from Singapore -Terephthalate degrading...
CCCGACACCAGAGTCGCGTCCAGCCGACGTCTCCCCCGAAACCGCCGGTCGCGCACCCCCCGGACCCCGGCGATCTTCGTCCGCGTGCTCCACGCACGCGATCACCGACAGCGCACACCAGATCCACGCCAGAACCCGCGACCTGGGACTCGCCCAACGCCCGGCATGGACAAGACAGCCGAAAGACAGTTCTCGAGCCATGCACTGCACCCCGGAACTGGCGTGCGAACCGACAGGCAGCGCGGCTGGAGCAGCAGCTAGCGGAGCCCGGCCATCAACTGCTGGGTCACGCCGCCTTCTTGGGTGAGGGCGAAGACCACGGTATTGACGGTGAACTGCAGGTGCCGCGTGCCGTCCACCACCTCGACGTTGTTCTCGCGCAGAGCGGGCGTGGCGTTTTCGGTAGCGATGCGCCGAGCAGTGGAGATGAACACCGCCAGCCGGTCGCCGATCATCAGCCCCATGTCTCCGACCTCGATCGTCGGTGCGTTGTCGCGCACCGACATATCGAAGTCGAAGAACGAATGGTAAATGGGATGGCTCGGCTTGAGGTACACGAAGCGCCAGTCCGCGCCCTCGTTGAGGCCCTGGGAGAGCATGGCACGCCGGAACACATCCAAGCGTTCGCCCTGCATCTTCTCGGTCTGCGAGTTGATGCCGGACGTGTTCTGCCCAGGCGTGTTGGTCACGGTAGAGGTCGTGATGACGAACCCCCCTTCGACCAGGTACTTGCCCAGGTTGCGGATCTCCTGGTCGCTGTGCGAGTGCGCCTGCCCGAACCAGCTCGGCAGCAGCAGCCATGGCACCTCGCGCAGGCGCGGGTCATCCAGCGGAATCGGGCCCAGATAGTCGGCCTCGATCCCGGTGTACTCGTGCAGCGCCTTGATCAGGTAATCGAGACTCTGGTACGTCGTCGCCTGCTGTTGCTGCTCCTGCCCGTACCCTAGGTCCAACGGCAGCCGCCGTGACCGGGTGAAGACCTGGGCCAAATGGATGTACCCGGTCACCTTTCGCCGGTCGTTCGGGTCCTGGACGACCATGGCCTGGTACTGACCAGTGTCCATGTCCTTGACGCTGAGCATGTCCAAGCGCATGTCCACCTGGCGCGCGGTCTCCTTGATTCCTCGGACCTCGATGGTGCTCAGCCGCGGCACCGGAATGCTCACCGCGCCCCCGCTGCGCGTGGCCTCGGCCAACCCGGAGCCCAGGCCCAGCCGGGCCGTCGCCCGCAGCGACGGCGGCGCTATCTGCGCCGCGTCGAGCTGCCCCAGCAGGGATTCGGTGCGCATGGCGGCCAGGGCCTGCACGTCGGCCATGCGCGTCTGGGCCACACTGGTCTTCTGGTGCCCCAGCAGGGCGCCGCGCGGGATCGGACGCTTGCGCAACTCCAAGGCGCGAACCGCGGTGCGCGGGGGTTTCCAGAATACCGCCGGCGGCGGTGGCGGCTGGAAGGTGATGCGGTGCACCACCTCGCGCACGCGCTCGCCGACCAGAGCGTAGCCGCCGAACAGGGCCAGATGCGCCAGCACCGAGATGCCGAGTCCCGCCAGCAGCCACCTGCGGCTCGGGATCAGGACGCGGTAGCGTGCGAACTTATCTGCCATGCGGATCCCCGTTCCGTGTGCGCGCCGAGCTGGTGGGGCCCCGCCAGCGGCACCCCACCAGCCGTTACCATTGACACGACGCCGTCAGTCACCGACACGCCCGCACGCCGCGCGCGGGCCGTGCCAGACTACTGATACAGCGCCTTGATGCTGCCCCACGAGCTCTCGGTGACCGCCGTGGTCAGCTTGTTCTGCAGGCGATAGATCGGCCAGTAGGCCGGCCCCTGCTTCATCGTGGTGTAGTCGCAGCCGAAGAACATCTGCCCGTACCCGTCGTCGCCATCAGGATCGGGGATGATGAAGCGCATGCGGAACTGGTACCCGTCCTTGACATTGGCCCGCAGGTCAGGCACGAACGTGAACAGCAGATCCCAGGTGGCCTTGCACTCGAACCAGTAGCCCGTCGCGCTGGGACCGCCATCGGTGGTGGAACCCTGGAAAAACTCCGGATCGTTGCCGTACATGATCTCCGTGGCGGTGCCTTCGATCGACCAGGAGATCTGCTGGCTGAACACCGCCTCGTTCATCGGCATGGGGTGCGCGTGATAGTGCGGCGTGTGCGCCCCTTCGGTGGCGCTCCCCTGACCCGTCAGATCGAGGCTCATCCAGAAGTGATCGCGCTTCCAGAAGGCCCACTCGGAGTCGCCCGCGGCCTGGGTGACGTCATAGGCGTTGTCGATGACGTCACCGGCCACGTACATGGCGTTCTCGTCCCACGAGAACCAGTAGTGGAAGTAGACATCCGCGTCCGTGGCGCACTGGCTCATGTCTTCGCCCTGGGCACAGTACAGGTTGTTGTCCAGGTCGAAGGCCCGCACCACCATGCGCGCGCCAGTCAGGTTGGTCTCGGCCGAGAAGCCGTAGGTGTTGCCCCACGAGAAGACATCCGAAGGCCCCCACCAGAGATGATATCCGTTGGCCTTCATGTCGCTGATGTCTTTGTCGAACATGTTCGCAGGGGTGTACTTCGGGATGCCTCCGTCGCCCGAGTACCAGTAATGGCCGTTGCCCATGAGCTGAGCGCCAGCCACCGTTGCGAGCGCCATCAGGCCGACGGCGCTGAGCACCAGTGCACGCTTCATCCGTACCCCTCCTGTCTGGTGTTTGTGCTGTGCCCGAACAACCGCACGCTCGCTGCTGCGCTAGCCGCCTCCAGCAATCCCTCACCTCCTTTCCGGCTAGCGGAAACGGTGAACGGAAACCCCTGGCTTGGCCTGTCCAGAGGTTCATCCTCCGGCAGCTACGGCGACCTGCGGCTCCACGATCTCGTCCCGTACGGAGAACGCAAACTCCAGGTCGATGAGCCGCTCCGGAACGTCGTACAAGCCAAACTGTAGGACGAAGTCCTCCAACCGCAGCCGGACAGAGCCCGTGCCCGGCGGCAGTGGGTCGAAGACCAGCTTGCCCGTGTAGGAATTGCCCTTGAACACGAACGCATTGCGGTGGTACAGCGTGCCGCGCAGCACGCCCATGCGCTCCAGGTACAGCTTCTGCTCGTTGCCCGACTGCACGCCCCGCGACAGCCAGTACGTCTCGAAATTGCGGGCCTGGCCGGCTGCCTCGGCCCGGGTGAGTTCGTACCGGTGCATGACCTGCCCCCGATCGGTGATCAGCACCGCCCTCTCCGGCGGCAGCAGCACCTTGTCGAAGGTCGGGTTGGTGACGGTGACCTGGAAGACGGTGAAGCGCACCGGCACGTGGCCCAGCGACGGGTCGACTGCGCCGTGGTACGTGTACGGATTCTCCGGGCCCGGCAGCTCCGCCTGGAGGTTGGCGTCGGACAGGTGCTTGACGCGCACCCGCAGGCCCTCGCGCACGAACACCGCGCTCGTGTCCACCGGGTCGAACTCGTACTCGCCTTCTGTGGTCACCACCGGCGTCAGCTCCACGACCCGCATGGCCCGGATCGGAGTCAGGGTCACGCAGGCCGTCACCACGAGCAGCGTCGCGGCGGTCGCCCACAGGGTCGCACGCGTGTTCGTCATCTGTCTGGCTCCGGCACCATGTGCCTACAGATTCTCGAGGCGCAGCCGCGCGAACTCGGCGATGGACTCGGCTTCGGGTCTGGTGCTCGCCACCGCGATCGCCTGCTCGTACGCCTCCCGCGCCCGGCGCTTGTCGCCGAGCTTCTCCAAGGCCACACCCTTGTTGGCCAACGCCGCCAGGCCTGAATACGTCTCCCGATAGGCCGCGTACACCGCCTCGAATCCCGCGACCGCCGCCGCGAACCGTCCCTGGTCCAGTTCGGCAAAGGCAGCCTCGTACGCCGCGCTGGCGATGTCCTCGGTGAGATCCGCGATCAGCCCCGCGGCCTTCTCTGCTTCCGGGGTGCCTGGGTATCTCTCCACCACCCGGCGATAGGCCTCGCGGGCCTCCTCGAGTCGCTTCTGGCTGTACGCATAGTCTCCCAAAGTGAACTGCGCGAGCCGCGCGTAGGGGCTGTCAGGATAGGTCTCCACCAGGCGCGCCATGGTCGCCATGCTCTCGGCAGGGCGCTCCAAGTCCATCAGCGTCCAAGCTGCCGAGTACATGGCCTTCTCGGCCGCCTCGCTGCTCGGGTACCGGCGGGTGACCTCGGTGTAGGCCGCCAGCGCTTCCGCGAAGCGGTTGGCGTTATACAGATTCTCGCCGCTGCGGTACATCGCCTCGGGCGCCGTGCTGGCATCCGGGTAGCGCTCGGCCAGACTGGCAAAGGCCCTGGCTGCGGCCTCGTAGTTTCCCAGCAACTCGTGGGCATAGCCCAACTGGTAGTACGCGCTCGCCCCCTCCTGGTGGTGCGGATGGTGCCGCAGGTACTCGTCGAAAGCGGCTGCCGCAGCCGCGTACTCCTCAGCGGAGAACAGCGCCCGGGCCACCGCCAGCCGCAGCGTCGCCAGCTCTCCGGAACCGGGATAGCGGGCCATCGCTTCCCGCGCTGTCGCCACCACCTGCTGGTACTGCTCCTGCTCGAGCAGCACGGAGACTAGCACCAGGTACGCCCGTTCCTTCTTGTAGAAGCCGGCAGCGTTGTCGTCGTGGAACTCGGCGGCGATGATCTGGCGGGCCGTAGCCGCCGTCTCTTCGAGCCGTCCCAGATCCAGATAGAGCTCCATGAGCATGAGCTCGTAATCCGAGCGTTCCTCGGGAGTGGAGGCCGAAGCGATGAGCACTCGGTAGTTCTCCACGGCCTCCTGGGAACGCCCGAGGCGCGTCAGCGCCACTCCGCGAGTCCGGTACGCTACCGCCCGCATCTCTGCCGTCGGCGCGTTGTCCAGCAGCCGCTGCAGGTCGTCGGCGCAGGCGGCAAACTGGACGGCAGCCGTCGCTGCGTTCCCAGCCGAATCCGCCGCCGCGCCCACGCGGTAGCGGGCGAGGCCGCGGAAGAACAGACAGAACGAGTTCAACTGCTCGTTGTGGCTCAGCTCCAAGGCTCGGCTGAGATGCTCGACCTCGGCGACGCTGTCGCCGCGCTCGCGCGCGATCCGCCCGCTGATGTAGTGCAGCTCGGCGGCCGTCTCCTGGTCGCCAGTTTCCAGCGCCCGCGCCAATGCCCCGGGAATGTCGAAACGAGCCTCCAGCTCCCCGACCCGCCGCTCGGCCAGCAGCAGATCACCGGCCTCGGCCTGAACCTTCGGCCAGAACGGCGAGTCCCGTCCCACCTGGCCAAAGGCGCGCAGCGCCTCCTCCAGCTCCCCGGCCTGCTTGTGCACCAACCCGAGGTCGCGCCACGCCTGGTCCACGAGGTCGGACTGCGGGTACTCGGACACCAGCCGCTCGTACGCGGCCACGGCGGCGGCGTGCTCCTGAGCCGCGGCCAGCAGTCGCCCCTGCCAACTCAGGGCAAAGGGCGCCACCGGCGCCGACGGGTCGGTCTCCACCGCCAGCTCGAGATGGACCAGCGCCGAGTCCACCGCCCCGAGGCCGTAGTGCGCCAGCGCCAGCCCAAAGCGCGCCTCCGCGAGCTGCGCGCGCGGCGCCAGACTCGACTCCAGGACCAAGCGGTACTGCTCGATGGCCGCTGCGTACCGTTCCTGGGCATCCTCGCCACGCGCCCGCTGCTGATCGCCCAGCAGGCGCTGCGCCTCGCCCATCAGGAAGCGCGCTCTGTCCAGCGGCGCCCCGAGCTGCACGGCGATGTGGCCGTACGCGCGGCAGTAGACCTCCAGATCCCGCAAGGCCTCCGCGTAGCGGCCTTCCTTGAACAGGGTCGTGGCGATGCGGAACTGGGCCCGTCCGCGGAACTGCGGGTCAGCGATCTGCTCGATCGCCCGGCGCAGCACCGCGATGCCCGCGTCGGGGCCGCGGCGCGCCTGCAGCAGCGAGGCCATGTTTTCATAGGACCGCTGGACCAGCTCGGCCTCTTCCGGATAGCGCTGCGGCACCAGCGAGTAGGCCTCCACCGCCTCGTCCAGCCTGTTCTCCTCGCCGTACGCGTCGCCGATGCGAATCTGCGCCTTGGCCACCAGCTCGCGCGTGGTCTCCTGCACCAGGCCCCGCAGCCGCTCGGTCTTCATCTCCTTGAGCCGCTTGTCCGACATGGCCCCGAAGTCGTACAGGCCCACCAGCCGCCGGTACTCGGCCCGCGCCTCCTCGTAGCGCCGCTGCGCGAAGTGACACTCGCCGCTCTGGAAGATGGCTCGGTCGCGCTTGACGGGATCCGTCGTGGTCTGCAGCAGCCGGGCGAAGGTAGCGATGGCGTCGTCGTACCGGCCGCTGTAGTACTCCGCCCAGCCCTGGTCGTAGACGGCGTCCTGCTCGTAGGCGCTGCCCGGGAAGCGCTGCTGCAGATAGGAGACCTCCTGCACCACCTCCGCGAAGTCTCCCATCTGGTACCTAGCCCGCACGATCTGGTATTGGGCCATGGCCCGCAGGTCGCTGGAGGCCTGCGGGTTTTCGACCAGCCGCCGGTAATTGAGGATGGCCTCGTCGAAGGAGGCGCGCGCCTCCTGACGCCGCAGCGTGGCGATAGCGGTGTCGCCCTCGGCCAGCGCGTTCTCGGCCCGCTCGAGCTGGGTCCTGCCCACGTTGCGGTAGCTGTTGCCCAACTGATAGGTGGCCGCCTGCCGCAGAGGCAGCACCAGCGTGCCGACCGCCACCTGGATCGCGTCCACGTTCAACAGCGCGTAGTTGGGCGTGGACTCGATCTCCGCGAACACGCGCACCGCATTGCCATGGTCCTGGGCCGCGTAGTAGTTCTGCCCCAGAGCGAACTGCTCCTGCAGCAGCTCCTCCGTAGGGAAGAAGTGCGATACGAATGCCCCCGCCGCGGCTACTGCCAGGATGGTCAACAGGTTCAGCATCGACTCCAACCCTCGACGGCCGTCTGGCCTACCAGCCGAAGCACGACTCCACGAAAAACGTGCGGCTCGTCGCATCCAGGCCACCGGACCGCTGGCGCGAGACCTGCAGGCCGATCTCGGTGGCCACCCTCCAGCCAATATAGTTCCCGATCGTCCGCAACATGAACACCGAGGTCCATCGGTCGAAGTTCCGGCTCTTGTCGTCGCGATCGCGGTGCCGGATCGACAGCAGCCCCGGAATGCCTTCTTGGCCGCCAACCAGGGTCGACTTCTCCGTCAGCGGCAGCGACACTTCGAACAGGGGGCCATGCGTGGACCAGCGCTGACGCATGGCCTGCGAGTAGCCCGCATCGTGCCAGTACAGGTGCTTGTAGCGAACGAATGCCGTCACTTTGCCGAGCAGAGGACGCCGGTACTCCACCCGATTCGACAAGGTCAGGCGGCTCTGCGTGTTGGCCTCCTGCGTCGCGCCGTCGGCGAACTCGTCCGCGTGCTGGCGGTTGACCAGCCACTTGTCGCGCAAGCGCACCTGGACCGAGGCGCCGAACCGGAGATCGGCATCCAGGTGCACGGTGGCCACCGTGCTGTTGCGCATGGCCATGGGGTCCGGGTCAGGCCACACCACATCCTTCAGCGCGAAAGTGCCCAGGACGGTGTCCTGGATGGCGTTCTGGTTGGCCCACCGGCTGGTCGAGGTCTTCCAGACGTAGCTGGGGTCCGCGATGTCGTCGTGCACCCGTTTGGCGTCCCCCTTGACCTGGATCCGACTGGACGAGTTGGGTGAGCCACCCGCCTCGAAGCGGACGTACATCGACCGCGCTCGGCCGCCCCCGGCCAGTTCGCGGCTGCGGTAGTACCCCGCGCCCAGGCGTTGGAGGTGCGCCAGCGGCGTATCGACGCGCAGGAAGCTGTGATACCCTCGCTGATCGCGCGGGTACGGATAGTCGGGCCGATCGTCGTTCTCGGTGAGATCCGGGAGCCCGTTGTTGTTCATGTCGAGGTCGTAGATGAACTCGGCCGGATCTCCCCAGAAAAACATGAAGGGCTCGTCCCAGTCCGGAATCCCGTTGGCATTCTGGTCGGTATCCGGAATGTTGTCGGCGTTCTCGTCGAGCCCGGGATAGACGCCGGCGTCCCTGACCTCCGAGAGTCCCGTATCGTCGGGGAATTCGTCCGGCCACTGGTCGCCATCGTCATTGTCGTCGAACAGATCGAACTCCTGGGTGATCGAGGTATTGGGTGGCGAGACCGGCACGCCCGTGAACAGCACCGCCCCCCCGCGGCGGGCATCGTAGTTCCCGCTGTAGTCCGGCGGCAGGCGGTAGAGCTCGAAGCCGAGGCTTGGCTGGGCGGCACCGAGCCCTGGCAACCGCCGGGTCGCCGTCAACCAGTAGGCCATGACCTCCTTGCGTTCGCGCTGGCCCTGCCGCACCGGGAACTTGAAATCCTGGAGATTGCCGGCCACTTCGCCGTCGACCTTCCAGCCCCCATAGTCCAGGTGCAGGTCGACGCTGCCGAGACTCTGGGCCGTGGGGATGCCGTACTCGAAGCGCACTTCCCGGGGGGTCAGATCGCGCGCGACGCCGGCCGAACGCCGCACGGTATAGGCTGGCACCTTCTCCGGGAACTTGAAATCCACTGGATAACGCAGCGACAGGCCGGACGAGAACGAAGCCTGTTCGAAGGCTGTGGCCCGGGGTTCCGAAGGCCAGATGTGATTGCGGCTCACCTCGCGGCCGGTGATCGAATGGATGTAGGTGTGCACGTGCTGCTGGCGCACCTGGATGCGGTAGTCCCCGCCGACGGTGGCGATGAACTCGGCACGGCTGGGGTTGAATCCAGTGGGCATGGTGAACGAGTACTCGATCTTCTCGCTGGCGCCAGCCGCCTCGTAGTGATCGCCCACGCGACGCCCCTCCAGGATCACGGGGGCCAGAGCCGCGTTCAGCTCCACGGTCGCCGAGGCCCGCGCCGGGTCACTGGTGTACGCGCGCGGCTCGCCATCCGCGCCCGTGCCGCTGACCACCACTGCCACGTCGTAGACCGCCGCGGGCGAGCTGTCGTCGTCCGGGGAATCGTCGACCACGCGCACGACGATGAAGGTGGGCGGCTTCATGTCATAGGGCACGTCGCCGCGGAAGACCCCGCCCTCGCCCGCAGTGGCGTCGACGATGTGCTGGTTGACGAACGTGCTGCCCAGGCGCAGCGCCCCTCCCACCTGGGTGTCCCAGTGCCCGCCCCACAGGATCACCGGCGACTGCTCCTGGCGGCCCATGGTGAAGAACGAGAAGCGCTGCCGATCGCCGGCACCCCGCGAGTACAGGAAGGTGCCCTTGTTCTTCGGCCCATTGACGTCCAGACGCACGCCGGTGTAGCGCGTCATGTTCAGCGTCAGCGGCGAGAATCGCGTCCGCACCGGCTCCGCCTGGAAGACGTCGTTGCCCATCAGGATCAGCAGCGCGTAGTTGGCTCCCATGTACGAGTCGCGCATCAGCGCATAGTTGAAGACCGCCCCCACCTCGTAGTAGGCCTCGTACTTCAAGCCGTCGATGCGGCTGAGCCCCGGCCGCTGCTCGTCGGCGGCCAGCCCCACGCGCCCCTGCATCAGGTAGTTGCCCAGGCGATCGTAGCGCGCCGTCTCCCAGCCGAAGATCGGGAACGGTGCGTACGCGTCGAAGGCATAGTTGTGGTACTCGATGGCCTGCCCATAGTGGAGGAAATCGCGCTCCACCGCCGTACGCGTGTTCATCTGGGCCGCCAGCGGCGACAACGCGCCGGCCAGGCACAGCGCGACCATGACGCCGCCCAACGCCGCGATCCACCTACGCTGCATCCTGCTGCCAGCCGTCAGGCCCACGATCACCCTATTCCGGTCCGAAGATCAGGTCGACGAAGAAGGCGCTCAGCTTGCGGTCATCGCGGCCGGAGGCCGCCGGGAAGTACTGGCGTTCGCGACGGAGGCCCACACTGGCCGCCATGTTGTATCCCAGGTGCTCGCCCCGCATGGTAGCCTGCACGATGGAGATGTCCGTCTGGTAGCTCCGCGCCCCATCCAGGCGGTCGTGGTACCGCGCCCGCAAGAAGGGCACCAGGAACCCATGCTGCCCGAACTGGAGATCGGTCTTGCGCGTCAGCCGATAGGTGAGCAGCAGCTCCGGCGTCACGTAGGACCACGAGGCTTCGCTGCCCACCAGCACGCTGTCCACGGGCGTGTAGCTGCCTTCGTCCCAGCGGGCCAGCAGGTGCTTGGCGCGGCAGGCAAGAGCCAACTGGCGGGTCAGCTCACGGCGGTACGAGATCTTGTTGACCATGGAGAAGTTGTGCCGTGTGTCCGCCTCCTGCAGTGGCGCGCCGCTGGCATCCTCTTCGTCCAGGCGATGGTTCACCAGGTACTTGACCGAGTTCTCGACGACCAAGCCAACGCCGGGCAGCCAGCCACCCTCCAGACACACGGTGTTGGCCAACGAATTGCGCATCGGCAGGAAGTCCCGCGGCGGCGGCGAGGTCGGCTGTCCCCAAGCCAGAGCCGTCGCCCGGTCGAGACTCAACACCAGGCGGTACACATCGTCGGCGATGTCGTCGCGCACGCGCTTGGCGTCGTCACTGATCGTCAGCCACAACGACGGGGCTTCCAGCGTCGCCCGCAGCCGCGCGTACACTGCCCGGCTGGCGCCGCCCGCGGCGATCTCGTCCGCGCGGCACCAGCCGACCCGCAGCATGGACAACCACCAAGGCCGCGCCTGCAGGTCGTAGAACAGGTGGACTCCCTCCTGGTCGCGCCGGTACGGATAATCCGGGTAGTCGTCGTTCTCGCGATAGTCAGGCACCAGATTGTTGTTGAAGTCGACGCCGTAGGCGAACTCCGGCGGATCCACGGCAAAGCCGAGGAACGGCTCCAGCCAGTCGCCGACGGCGTTCTGGTTCTTGTCGAAATCCACGACCAGATCGCCGTCCAGGTCGTACCCAGGATAGACGCCGCCTTCGGGACGGCTCGACGGGTAGGTTGGCCGGTTGTAGGTCCCCGCCGGCACGTACAGCGCGTCGCCGCCGTAGGGGAAATCGTCTGCCCAGTTGTCGTGGTCGTCGTTGTCCTCGTACATGTAGAATTCTTGGGTCATCGCGTCGCGACCGCGAGTCTCCGTCGTCCGGACGTCGCCGCCCACATCGGTAAACAGGATGAGTCCTCCGCGGCGGCTGTCGTACCAGCCACCGTAGGTCGGTTCGAGGCGGAAGACTTCGGCGCCGACCGTGCCGCCCGCACCCAGCCGCACCTGCCCAGTCAGGTATCCGGCCCTCGCTGTCGCCGTGCGGCGTTGCCCCACGCGGGTAGGGAACTTGAAGTCCTGAGGATTCAGCACGAACTCGCCCACCAGCGACAGGCGGCGCGTATCCAGCCGCAGGTTCGTTCCCCAGAACGATTGGGCCGTAGGAATCGCGTGCCGGAAGCGCACCTCGCGAGGCTGCCCGTCCACCGCCGGCCGCCCTGCGGCCCGCCGCACCGTGTAGAACGGCGTGGCCTCGTACGGCCGATCCTTGAAGTACACCCCGGCAGTGCCCGCTATCGGCGGCGGCGAAGGCCACGAGCGCTCCTCCACTGTGGTACTGCCGGGCGCGACGAAATCGTGAAGCTGGCGGATGCCGATCGCGTAGTCGCCGTCCACGAGCACGCCGATCTCGGCCTCCACACCGACCCATCCTGCGGGCAACTGGAAGGTGATGTCGACGGCTTCGCCGCTTCCCTCGGCTTCCCAGACGGTGCCGACCTTGCGCCCGGTGATCTGGGGTGCCAGGCGCGGATCCAACTCCACGCCGGGACCTGCCAGCTCGGGAGCACTGGTGATCTGCCGGCGCAGCGAATCCACCGTGGCCTGCAACGTGATGTGCGCGCCGTACACGACCACGCCTCCGGGCGTCTGGGGGTCGTCATCGGTGACGCGCACGATGAGCACCTTGGGCGATCGCAGCTCCGGGTACGGCACGTCGCCCTCCCACAGCGCCTTGCCGCTGCTCTTCATGTTGGTCTGCACCTGCCGGAAATGCGTTGCCCCCAGTTCCACGGCACCCAGGTGGCGCCGCCAGTTGGCTCCCATGACCAGCACGGGCGACAACTCCATCTGTCCGGTGGTGTTGCCGAACATGCCCGAGTAGCGCCACGTCTCGATGTACCCGCCCCGCGACATCACGTACGTCAGATCCTGCGCAGGGGTCCCGTAGTCGACCCGCAACCCGCCGTAGTGCATCTGCTGGAAGACCAAGGGCGTGAACGTGGTGCTCAGGTTGCGGCCCACCATCATGGCCATGTGCCGCTGCCCGTAGTCCTCGCGCACGATGGCCAGAGTCGACAGGGTGCGGAAGAAGACGTCCTCGCGCAGGACGCTGCTGGTCGCCGCCAACTGGTGGGCCGGGACACCTGCGCCGGACTTCTCCAAGCTGTACCGATCGCGGATCTCGTTCCATTGCAGACCGAAGGTGCCATAGTTGACGAACTGCCCGAGACGGTCGAACATGGCGCGGCGCGCCGCGAAGCCCGGCGAATAGCGCATGTACCGAGTGGACTCGAACGTCGCGTACGGGGACCGCATCGTGCTCAGGAAGCTGTCGTCCAGGCCTACCCCCGCCCACGCCGAGCCCACTGCCAGCGCCATCAGGGCGCTGAGCGCGACCTGCCATGGACCAGCCCGCCGCCTTGTCGTCCCTGCCATAGCCGCCGCTCAGTTGCCCGCGATCACGTCGACGAAGACGCCCACCGTGTCGAAATCACGGGTCGGATCCCCGACGTCATAGTCGCGGCGGTGAAACTGCACCCCACTGCTGATGCTCAGACCCATGCCCATGAAGTCGTCCGTCGTGCCCTGCAGCATGAGCACGGACTTCCTCTCCTTGTAGTCGGCCAACGGATTGCCGCCGTCGGAGTAGCGCATCGGCAGGCCCGGGATCCCCGACGTGCCCCAGCGCAGCGCCATGCCCGGCATGATGCGGTAGGTGACGGTTGCCGCTGGGGCCCGGAAACGGCTGGCGGCGTCCACCCATGCAGGCCCCCGGCGCCCTTCCTTGGCGGCGTACTTGAACCCGGTCCACACATCCACGTTGCGCCACCGGCGACTGTACTGAACGCGGCCCACCACCGCGAACTCGGTGAACGTCCGCTCGTCCTGGATCGCCTCGATGGCCGCCTGCCGGTTGAGGTAGTGAAGCATGTCGATGCGCGCGCGCAGGCCGAGACGCTGCTCCCACGTCAGCGTGGTCGCCCCGAAGTTCACCAGGCTTCTGCGCATCACGAGAGGATCGGCGGGCGGGGGCACCAGCGGGCTGTACACGTTCGCCAAGGCCGACGTGTCGCCCGTGACCCACTCGTACACGTCATCGCGGATGTCGTCCTCGACCAGCTTGATGTCGTCGTTGACCTCCAGCCGCATGCCCCCGGGCACATTCCAGCGGCCATCTAGGCGGGCATACAGCGCCGAGGCCGCACCGCTGCCGGCGATCTCGCTGACGGAGTACCAGCCCACGCTCAGCCGCGCCAGACCGGCAAGCAGCTCCGGCAACGCCAAGTACCCGTGCAACCCCTCCTGGTCGCGGCGGATGGGGTAGTCCGGCAGGTCATCGTTCTCGCGAAAGTCGGGCTGGGCGTTGTTGTTGAAGTCGATGCCGTACACGAACTCGGCCGGGTCGGAGTCGAGGAACAGAAACGGCTCGGTCCAATCGGGCACGCCGTTGCGGTCGCGGTCGTTGTCCGGAGTCAGGTCGCCGTCCGCATCCAGCCCTGGGAACACCCCGCCAGCGCGACCACCGGAGTACGCGCCAGGCACGTACTGCTGGTACCGGCCCTGGTCGCCGAACGAGTCATCGGGATTCTCGTCGTTGTCGTCGTTGTCTTCGACCAGAGGCAACTCCTGGGTATAGGCCTCGTCACCCTTGGCGCCACCGCGATCGGTGAAGAATACCGTGCCTCCCCGCCGGCTGTCGTACCCACCGTTGTAGTCGGGATCCATCCGGTACGCTTCGCCGCCCACCTCCAGCGCCACGCCCCGCAGCCGCGCGGGAAGGCGGGCGTTGAACAGGTACGCCCACGCATTGGTGGTGCTCTTCCGCCCCCGCACGCCGAGCGAGTCGCTGGAGAACGGGAAGTGCTGCTCCTCGATGTCGTACACCACCTCGCCGGCCGCCATCAACTCCCGTGCGATCACCTGGAAATCCGACCCCACCAGCGTCTTGCCGGAGGGGATGCCGTAGTCGAACCGCACCGTGCGGACTCGCTGGGGGCTGGGGCTACCGCTCGCCCGGGCCACGGTGAAGTGGGGCTCGGTCTCGGTAGGCTTGAAGTCATAGGGGTAGAGCGGGTTGCCTGCCTGGCTGTGAGTCGGGTTGGCTGCCGACGGCCACGCTCGCTGCACGAGCTTCCCACTGGTGTCGCGGTACTGGTGGGTCTGGCGCACGGAGACCCGGTAATCGCCGGCTACGTCGGCCTCGAAGCGAGCCTGGAGCACCGCCGCGCCTGGCGGCAGCGCGAAGAGGTACTCGACCCGCTGGCCGGGGCCGTTCACCTGGCGCATGTCGCCAACGCGCGTGCCGCCGCTCACCACGGGCGCCAGGCCGGGCGAGTACTCCGCCGGCGGGACCGCGCGCGGATCGGAGGACAGCCACCGCTTCCCGGTTCCCGCGCGGACCAGGATCTCCAGCCGGACGTCGGTGACCCCAGCCACGGCACCCGCTTCGGGGGCGTCGCTTTCGATCCACACCGAGATCCGGTCCGGAGCCAGCATCTGGTACGGCTGGGTGCCGCTGAGGAAGCTTCCTCGGCGAGACTCCACGTCCACCTGGTGCTGGTTGAAGAACGTGAGACCGACGTCGGCTACCGGGCTGACACGGCGGTGGTACCGGCCGCCATAGCCTAGCACCGGGCTGCGGTCCAGGCGCGTATCGAAGGCGCTGAACCGGTCGTACGCCCCTCGGGTCATCAGCGCACTGAACCCCTGATCCGCGGCCCCGCCGTCCAGGCGCACGCCCTGCCAGTTGGCTGTGCGCAGGGTCAGGGGCGTGAGGCTCGTGCGCACGTTGTCACCGAGGGCGGCCGAGTAGCTCCAGCCGCCGTAGTTGTCGTCGGCAACCAGCAGATTGTTGAAAAACTGGAAGAAATAGACTTCCCGCTGGAGAGCGCTTCGCTGCAGCCCCAGGCTGTCGGATCGGGTCTCCTGATAGCTCAGCAGCGGGTACCCGCGGAACAGGTGCGTGCCGAGGCGGTCGTACAGCTCGTACGAAAGCACGCTGACCGTCTCCGGCGCGTACCCCACCTTACCCAGGTTGTTGTACCCCTCCCAGCGGCCGCGGTTGAGGAAATCCCGCTGGGGCGCCGCCGCAGGATAGGTGATGACGCTGAGGCCGACGCCCGTCGATGGGCCCTTCTCGAAGGCACACCAGGCGGACGATGACCAGCAGAGCCACACCGCTACGGCTACGCCCAGGCGGCGACGCACGCCATCGCTCTGCCTGGCCAGCACAACCCCGCTCACCAGTCCCGGCCCGTCGTGGGCCCCACGATGCACCAAGGTCTTCGACCCTCCCCCGCCGACCTCGGCCCGTCGCCTGACCCGAGGTCAGCACGTCGGCCAAAATAGGAGGCCGTCAAAACCCATCCAAGTGGTCCGCAGCATCCCCCGGCCCGCTCGGTGCGAATCGCAGCGTTGGTCACTGCAAGCGCCGCAGAGCCTCCAGGTCGATGCTGACGCGAGCGCGATACCGATCGCGCAGACCCGCGATCACGCTGTCCATGGCCACGGTGCCCAGGTCCGCACGCACGGCCGCGGCCACGTCGGCCAATTCCAGCACGGGCCCGGGCTCCTTGGCCACGACCTGGATGATCGAGTAGCCACCCGTGGGCAGTGCTACCGGCGCCAGCAACCCTTCGCCTGCAGAGGCGGCACGGTACACGGCGGCGCTGCCGAGTCCGTACTGGTCCACGTCCGGCCATAGGCCACCGGCGGCGCGCGTCTCCGCGCGCAGGCTGTGCCGTCGCGCCAGCTCGGCCATGTCGGCCCCGTTCACCAGGAGCGCGTACAGCGAATCCGCCGTGCGGCGCTCGGCGACCTGGATCTCGCGCACCGTGATGCGCTCCGGCCCCCGGTAGCTGGAACGATGCTGGTCGTAGAAGGCTTGCACCGCGCTGTCGGTCGGCGGGTTGCGCTGCTGAACGGCGGCGAACAAGGCGTCGCCCAAGGCTTGCAGACGCACCCCCTCCAGGCGCCGCCGCACCACCGGCTCTTGGTCCCACCCGCGCCGCCGGGCTTCCAGGACGAACAAGTCCTCGGCCACCAACTGCTCGGCGACTTTGCGCACCCTGGCCGTATCGGCCGCGACGGCGTCCGGTGCGGAGGCCCGCCAGCAGTACGCCCCGGCCGTCAGCTCTCCTCCGTCCCAGACCGCCAGCACCGCGTCGACGATCGCGCTCTGCTCCCGGCAGACCGGCCGCGACGGCACGCCCTGCCACTGGTAGCGGTACTGTTCCCGCAGACGCGCCGCCAGATCGCGCTCCACGATCGCCCGCCGTTTGCGCTCCAGAAAGCCCCGAATCGCCTTCTCCTGCTGCTCGAGCGTCTGGCGGTCCCGGCGCAGGACCTTCACCACGTGCCAGCC
>Ga0067045_1030151_pt1 | contig 16507 bp, 12 predicted proteins | sample TerdegcTABiofilm_FD_59184 | JGI IMG/M metagenome (GOLD analysis project Ga0067045, IMG submission 59184) | Combined Assembly of (Gp0054472, Gp0054536) Wastewater bioreactor microbial communities from Singapore -Terephthalate degrading...
ACATTGAGGATACTCATCGAGCGGGGCTCCCTTTTCCACATCGGCGTGAGGCACTGTTGGACCCCAACAGTGCCGGGTCATTGCCAGTTATAGTTTCAAATCCGCTCAAACGCTTGGAATACCGAGTCAAATACCCAGCTTCAGGCGCAGTCGTTCGACCAGGCTCAAGTCGGCGCGTGGTCTTAGCGGGGGTTGGAGCTCTTCGACGATCCGCTGGCCGACCCGGGCAAAACTGAACTGGCTCACGGCCAGGTCCCGCCCATTGCGGGCAATGCTGGCGGCCAGCCCGGGATCGGCACGCAGCAGCGCGAGCTTTTCCTGCAACTGCGCGATGTCGCGGTAGAACACGATGTTGTGCATGTCCTGCAGGCCCAGCGCGCGGCTTTCGGCCTCGCCCTGATCGAAGGCCAGGAGCACGCAGCCACAGGCCATGGCTTCGAAATTCTTGATCATGAACTCGCCCATGCCGACATCGGCACTGACGAAAAAGCGGATTCGATTGAGCGTATCGCGATACTCATCACCGGACTTGGTGCGCGTCACCACCAGCGGTTCGACACTGGCCAACTCATCGAGCAATGCCTTGCGCCCACTGTAGGCAACGCTGTTGGTACTGCCGACGAAGGCCAGCTCGATGTCGCGCTCCCGGCCCTGGTCCTGCAACAGGCTCTGGTCATAGCCCTTGGGCACGAATACCGCGTCGAAGCCCTCCTGGCGCAAGCGCTCGGCGACCACGAAGCCGGAACTGATGACCCGTGCCCACGGCAGGCGGCGGTAGTGCGCGCTGAACTTGCCGGTGTATTTGCAAGGAATGTAGTTCTGGTAGGCGTCGTGCTCGAGGATCACCAGGTTGGGGATAGTGCGGATAAAACTCGCCTGGCGAATCTCCTGCTTGAACCGCAGGAAAAACACGATGCGGTCATAACGCGTCACATCCACTTCACGACGGAAGTAGCGGCGCAGGTTGCGCTGCTCGTCACTGCTCAGCCACCGCAGGTCGCATTCGCAATGATCGGCCACGCCTTCATACAAGCGGTCGAGAATCGCCCGCTGTTCTTTCTGCACCAGAAATAGAACCTTCATCGTTTTCCTTGCAGTGCCCGCCAGCCAAAAAAAGTGCAGAGATTAACCCACGATCTCAATCGAAAGATGTCACGCAATACATAATTACAAACGCCAGAACAGCTCGTGGCGACGCACTGCCTTGCGGAAAAACTCGTTCTCGCCATAAGGCGAAGCCCGGCGCCCCGCCAGCCAGCGCTGCAAGCCACGGCGCAAGCGCCGCTTGAACGGTGCGCGGGGCTGCAGGTCATGCATCATGCCCAGGGCCATGGCCTTGTCCCGCTGCTGCTCGAGCGACAGGCTCAAGCAGTACGGCTGCAGCACCTGCGTCCCGTCGAACACCGGCGGCAAGGCAATCCCGGCACCAGAGTCGCCCATGGGCCAACGATCGTTGTCATGCAGGTGATTAGCGTAGCCGAGCAGCACCGAGGGCTGCCACTCAAGCCCCTGCAACGCCTCCAGCACTGCTTGCTGGGCACAGATGTGGTCGGGATGGGGATCGAGCGAACTGTGGGGCAGCACAATCACTTCAGGGCGCGCCTTGAGCAGGACTGCGCGCAGATCGGCCAGCAGATTGTTCCAGGTCGGCAGGCCGTCGAGGTCGCCTGGCAAGGCAAACGGGTTGAGCCGGCGGAACGCGCGGATATCGCCCAGTTCGGCCTCGCGGGAGGCCACCGGCTGTTGCGGCGCTGCCTGCATGGCAGGCAACTGCAGGCAGAAATACCCCAACTGCACGCAGTGCGCCTCAGGCACACCGGCCCAACGGGGCACCGCAATACTGTCCCAGGCACGCAGACGGCCCTTGAGCCGTGATGCCTCGACCTTGTCCAGGCCCATCGCCTGATAGTGTTCGGCTTCGATTTCACCGGCCGTCAGCGTGACGATCCAGGTCTCGGCAGCCTGGCTGTACAGGCCAAATGCAGCGAGCTCGGCATCATCGGCATGGGGCGCAATCACCATGACCCGTTGCTGGCGGTAGTCCGGCTGTTCGATCGACCACAGCAGCGGCTCCCCGGCCAGCCGGCAGAAATGCCCACGCACGCGCAATTGCCCGGCAGACAGCACCTGCGCCTGGCCACTGAGGTTGAGGTAACGCAGGCCGCTGACCCCGCGCTCGAACACTTGCCGATCCGGCTGATCCCCCCCCGCCAGCTCGACCACCGGGTCGAAAAAGCGCCCCAGCCAGGTGCTCTTGACCTGCACAGCCAGGACCAGCGTGGTGTCGTCCGCCAGGATCACGCCCTCGTCCAGCAACAGCCGGTCCCCGTCCAGCCGAACCTTGGGCTGCGGGGTGTACGGCGGGAAGCTGTAGTGGTAATCGTCCTTGGGCGAATAGAACAGATGGTCGGCGAACCAGGCCTCGTGGGCGACCCAGGCCAGCACCGCCAGCACCAGTGGCACCCACCAGGCCAGCAGCACGCCGACCCCGATCAACAGCACCAGGGTAATCAACAGGCCGATGCGTTTGTTGCGTCGATGACGCTTGAGCAGTTGCTGCTTGCGACTCATGGGCTGGCTCATACAGTGAAGACGGGCACGGGATTGCACCAACGGTCCTTGTATTCACGATCTGCGCGGCCAAACGAAAAGCGCAGCGGCTTGTCGAGTGCCCGCGCCTGCTCCCAGGCACTTTGCGTGTTGAGAAAGCTCAGCACACTACCGGGGCTGAATTCGCGGGTCTCGGGGTCGACCCCGCCGTTGATGTACTCGACGCTGATCCACTGCGGCGCTTGCACCCGGTACACCAACTGGATCGCAATCGGCGCATCGTTGAGGAAGATCACCGAACCGATCAACAGCTCGTGCAGCAACTCCAGCACCTCGCTCATGCGCGCCGCCCCCGTGGCCGGGAAACCCCAGCGACGCTGGAACAGATCGCAGTAGATAGCGGCCAGTTCGCCACTGGAGAACTCGCTGACCGGCCGCACCACGCCGCCGGCCTCTTCCAGCAAGCGCAGCTCACGGCGCTGGTTGTAGCGGAATTTCTTCGACAGCTCTTCGGGCGTGCGCGCCATTGCCAGTTGTTCGGTCTGCAGCTTGAGGCCGGTGAAACGCCCCTCATTGAGCGCCGACAAGTAGCGGGCACGATGGCGCAGCACGGCCTGGGCATCGGGGGCGGCCGGCAGAATCAATTCGGCATTGCCGAGGTCAAACAGACCTTTCTTGCCATGCCGCTTGAGCACGTCCTTGGACAAGGCCAGGTCGCGGCCCCAGGTCGGGATCGCTGCTTGCAACTCGCCGCCCTGTTCCCACGCCAGGTAACGCACCGGGATGCCGGCCAGGTCAGCCAGGCGCTCGACCACCAGCGGGTGAGTCGCGACGCTGCCCCCCCAACGTTGCCAGGCGTCGCTATAGGTCGACGCGTCGACAACGGACCAGCCGCGTTCGCGCCAGCCTTGGAATCGGTTGAGCATCAAGCCCTCGTCGTCAGTTCAATGACAGGCGGCAGACGCCAGAACGCCTCGCGTACCGCGCGATCGGAAAATTGCTGGCGCAGGCGCTCGAGCATCAGCTCGGCGCACAACTGGCGCTCACGCTGGTCCATCCGGGCCAGGTGTTGCAGCCCTTGCGCCAGGTGTTCGGCGTCCCCCAGGGGAAACAGGATACCGACGCCTTCGACCACTTCCTTGGCCCCGCCACACGCCGTGGCCAGCAACGGCACACCGGCCGCCATGGCTTCGAGTAGCACCATGCCGAAAGGTTCATGGTCGGAGCTCAAGGCAAACACATCAAAGGCACGGAAGTAGCGACGCGCCTCGGGCACCTGGCCGAGGAACAACACCCGATCGCCGATCCCCAGTTCGCGGGCCAGCTCCTTGAGGTCCTGCTCCAGGCGACCGGTGCCGAGAATCGCCAGTTGGCTGTCGACCGGCAACCCCGGCAAGGCCTGGGCAAAGCCATGGAGCAGCGTGGCCTGGTCCTTGTCCGGGTGCAGGCGGCCAACGTTGCCGACCACCCAGGCATCCGGCGACAGGCCCAACTCGTCCCGCGCCTGGGCGAAGGACAGCTGGCTGGCCTGCAAGGCGTCGACATCGATGCGGTTGTAGAGCGTCTGGATACGTGTCGCCGGCCATGTCGGCAGGCAGCGACGCATGTCGTCGCGCACCGCGTCAGAGACCCCGAGCAGGCTCAGACGCTTGCGGAAAATCTGCGCAAACAGCTTGCGCGTGCGCCGTTGGTAGTCGCCAAAGGCGTGGTGCACACCGATCACCGGCAGCGCCGTGGCGAGCAAGGCGATGTAGATCGGCTTGAACCGGTGGGCAATACAGAAACTGAACTGGCGCGACTGGGCGATCTTGCGCAGATCGGCAATCGCCCCCAGCTTCAGGCCACGAATGGCCTTGGAGCTGTATTCCATGAACAGCACTTCGTCAGACGCGCAGCCGGCTGCCACTTCGGCATCGGCCACCCCGGTGAGGAACACCGTGGTCACGCGATAACCGGAGCCCGCAAACAGGCTGGCGTACTGTCGGGCGCAGTCCAGGAACGGCCCGTCATAGCCGTGACAGAACTGCAGGACATGGCGCTCAGCCGAGCGTGTCATAAGCGTCCGCGCCGTCTTTGACCACGAGAATGTCTTCCATGATCAAATACTGTAGATCGGAACCGAAGAACATGTTCAGCGCGTCGGTCGGCGAGCAGATCATCGGTTCGCCACGACGGTTGAGCGAGGTGTTCAGCGACACACCGTTGCCGGTCAGCACTTCCAGGGCTTTCATCATGTCGTAGTAGCGCGGGTTGTACTCGCGCTTGAGCACCTGGGCACGGGAGGTGCCGTCTTCATGGACGACTTCCGGCACGCGGGTCTTCCACTCTTCAGCCACTTCGAAGGTGAAGGTCATGAAGGGGGCCGGGTGATCGATCTTGATCATCTGTGGCGCCACGGTGTCGAGCATCGACGGGCAGAAAGGCCTCCAGCGCTCGCGGAACTTGATCTGGTGGTTGATCCGGTCAGCCACGCCAACGGCGCTCGGGCAGCCGATGATCGAACGACCACCAAGGGCACGCGGACCAAACTCCATGCGCCCCTGGAACCAGGCCACCGGGTTGCCATCGACCATGATCTTGGCGATGTTCTCCGGCATGCTCTCAAGCTTGCGCCAGGTCGGCTTGCTCGGGTGACGGGCGCAGGCGGCGATCACGTCTTCGTTGCTGTACGACGGGCCGAGGTAGACGTGTTCCATCTTCTCCACCGGCACACCACGAGCGTTGGACACGTAGGCCGCAGCCCCCACCGCAGTCCCGGCATCACCGGAGGCCGGCTGGACGAACAGTTCCTTGACGTCATCGCGGGCGATGATTTTCTGGTTGAGCTTGACGTTCAACGCACAGCCGCCGGCGTAGGCCAGCTTGCCGGTTTCCTTGAGCACGTCGCCCAGGTAGTGGTCGATCATCTGCAGCGCAATCTTTTCGAACAGCGCTTGAATGCTGGCGGCGTAGTGGATGTAAGGCTCGTCGGCGATATCGCCTTCACGCTTTGGACCCAGCCACTCGATCAGCTTCGGCGAAAAGTAGTAACCCTTGCCCTTCTCTTTGTAGCGGCGCAGGCCGATGACGTTGGCGTAGTCGGTGTTGATCACCAACTCGCCATTTTCGAACGAAGCCAGGCGCGAGAAATCGTATTTGCTGGCATCGCCATACGGCGCCATGCCCATGACCTTGAACTCACCGTCGAGCATGTCGAAACCGAGGAACTCGGTAATCGCACCGTACAGGCCGCCGAGGGAGTCCGGATCGAAGAATTCCTTGATCTTGTGGATCTTGCCGTTTTCGCCGTAGCCGAAGAAGGTCGTGGCGTACTCGCCCTTGCCGTCGATCCCCAGGATCGCGGTTTTCTCTTTGAAACCGGAGCAATGGTAAGCGCTGGAGGCGTGGGCCAGGTGATGCTCGACCGGCTCGATCTTGATTTTCTTCGGATCGAAGCCCAGTTGCTCAAGGCACCAGACAATCTTGTTGCGGTAGCGCTTGTAGCGACGGTTACCCATCAGGATCGCGTCGAGCGCGCGGTCCGGGGCATACCAGTAACGCTTGGCGTACTGCCAGCGGGCTTTGCCGAAGATACTGATCGGAGCGAACGGGATCGCGACCACGTCAACGTCGGACGGCTTGATGCCCGCCTGCTCCAGGCAGAACTTCGCCGACTCGTAAGGCATGCGGTTCTTTGCATGTTTATCGCGTACGAAGCGCTCTTCTTCAGCAGCCGCGACCAGCTTGCCGTCGATGTACAGCGCTGCGGAAGGATCATGGCTAAGGGCGCCGGACAGGCCAAGAATCGTCAATGCCACAGGGGTCTAGCCTCTTTAGTCTGCATGCAGGCGACACGCGCCTGGAAATAATGTGTCCCCGCACCAAGGCGAGAAACAGCTAAAGGGCGAGATTATAGCGTAAAGATGACGGGCGGCGAGGACTGCGTCCTCGAACGCAGCCTCGCGGGCTCGGCAGCGGCTACGGGGGTTGGGGTATTGCCGGGATCTGTGGTGTAGCGCAGATCGCCATCGCGGGCGCCCGCTCCCACAGGGGAAATTCGTACACCAGGAAAAAGCAGGCCGGCCGGTAGGCCGCTTCGCCCGCCCTTACCACTCGACAGGCCGAGCGTTAGCTCGCCTGCAGCTTTTGATCCTCCCGCCCCATCGGCAGGCGATGCCCCCGGTTGGATGCCGTAGCGAGGGGCCGTACGTCAGGGCGGTACCCTAAGCCGCCATCACCGCAGCAACGGATATGCCCCCAAAAAGAGTCACTCCACCTGCCTGGGCAACCGCTGATCAATCACCCGATAAAGCGCCGACCCCTCACCCCAATTGCGCATAAACCGCGCCCGATCCCGCGCATAAGCCGGCGCAAAGCTACTGAGCGAGGCGTGCTGGCACATCGAATCCAGGTCAATCAACGACCAGCGATCCTTGTCCCAGAACAGGTTATGCCCCTTGAAATCCCCATGACTGATGCGCTCGGCAATCAACTCGGCAAACAACTGATCCAGCGCCACCAGCTCAGCCTCAGGCGCCTCGCCACTTTCCACATAGGGCGCAAAACGCTCAATGATGTCCGGCCCCGGCAGGTACTCGGTGATCAGGTAGGCCCGGCTGCGCAACCAGAAAAAACGCTTTTCCAGCAGCGCCAACGGCTTGGGTGTGGCAATGCCGAGGAACGCCAGGCGATTGCCCTCGCGCCAGGAATGCCAGGCACGGCTCGGACGCCAGAAGCGTTTGAGCCAGTGGGCAAACCCCTTGATGTTGTAGCGCTTGACCACCAGCGTCCGACCACCCACCTCGACCTTGCCCACGCTCGCCGCGCCGCCGGTCTTGTACAGGTGACCCTGGTCGAGCAAGGCATCAGCCTGCTCCAGCACCGGCAGCATGGCGGCCTCTTCGTCGCGACGAATCGCGCGCAAGCCAAAGGCCCCGCGCTGCACGGCGAACAGCGAGCACTCGCGCCCGACCTTGACCAGGTAATCCTTCAACCGCCAGCTACGAATCTTGCGCACCTGCTTTTGCAAGGCTTCAAGCGGTAACGCGTGCTCGCCATTGCTCAGCAGGTAATGCACCAGCAACTCTTCGGTGAACGGCTCCAGCGACTTGGGCAACTGGGCAAAAAACACCCCGAGGTTTTCCAGGACCTTTTGCCGCGACAACGGTTGCCCCGCGGTTTCGGCATGGATCCCGGCGCCGTCGATCAAATACAGCCGACCACCGTGGCGCAGCAGGTTGTCCAGGTGCAGGTCCGACTGCCAAAGGCCTTTGCTGTGCATCTGGCCGATGGCGGTCAGCGCCTCGGCCAGCACTTCGGTTTGCTCGCCTGCCAGGACTGGCAGGGCTTCGACCTGTTGCCAGGCGTCGCCCAGGCTGTGGGCGCCTTCGAGCAGTTCAAACAGCAGCCAGCCGCCCTCGCCTTCTTTCAGGCCGTCGGCCAGCAACAATGGGGTCGTCAGGCCTTGGGCCGCGAGCAGGCGCACACCGTCCAGCTCACGCTGAAAATGCCGCGCCGCCTTGCGGCCCACCAGCAACTTGGCCAACACCGGCCGCCCGCGCCAGACCCCGGCACCGACATAGCGCTGGCCGGGCAGCACCCGCAGCAGGCTGAGCAGTTGCAACTGCGCCGGGCCCGCGGCATCGGCCAATTCCAGGCTCAACGGCAGTTGTGGTGTGCGTCCGGCGTTTTTCAGTTCAGACAAACGCATCAACGCACTCCCTTATGGCTGCGTCGAGCGGACAAGCGCTGCAGCCAGGCATCCACCAGCGTGCTGTCGGCCGGTTGATCCAGGTAAGCCGCCAGCAAGCTGCGCACATTCTCGGTGCTCCAGATTGGTGCTCGGCGCAACAACGGCTCCAGATCCTTGACCCGGTCACGCTGGCCAAACAGCAGCGGGCGGGTTTTCTCCAGGTCGATCAATTGCGCCCGGTAGCCTTCGCCCTCGGCCTGCAAAAAGATGTGCTTGGGATAAAAACAGCCGTGCACCTGGCGCGCACCGTGCAGCCGGCGCGCCAGCAAGCCGCAGGCGCGCAGGATCGCCGCCTGTTGCACGGCACTGAGCTGTGGCCATTGCTGCAGCAGGGCATCCAGGTCGTTCCAGCCGTCCAGCGCCCTCGTCAGCAGGATCGCGCGCACTTCGCCGGCGACTTTGCGCTCGCCAAAGAACACGGCCTCCAGCGCCGGAATGTCCATCTGCCGGTAACGGCTGATGTTGCGGAATTCGCGAGCAAAGCTCGGTTCGCCGAATGGCCGGTGCAGCGTGCGGGTCAGGTAGTTGCTCTGGCGCTTGAGGTAATACCCCTGGCCGTCCAGATCCAGGCGGAACACGCTGCTCCAGCCCCCACCCGAGGTGTTGGGCTCGTCCACTGCTTCCAGCTCCCGCGCCCACAGCGCGTCGAACGTGGCAAGCCCGTGGCGTTCGAACCGCTCGCGGTCCTCGGCGGCCAGAAAATCAGTCATCAGAGCGCATCCCCATAGCGCTGTTTGCGCTCGTACAGTTTGTTCGCCTTGCCCTCGAGCCAGGCCAGCAGCGAGGCTTCTTCGCGCAGGATCTGGCGCAGCGGCAGCAGGAAATAGCCCTTGAGGAAACGCAGCTTGTCGCGGCGAGTCAGGCCAATGTCCAGTGCCGAGAAATACAACGCAGCCAAGTCTTTGTTGCGCCAGCGCCGAGTGATCGCCGGGCGGGTCTGGGCCCGGTGCAGGTCGATGATCGAGAGCTTGAAGTTCTCGGCCGTGACCGGCTTGTCGGTGTGCAGCAGGAAATGGCAGATGTAGCAGTCGCGGTGATTGACGCCGGCGCGGTGCATCATCCCGGTCATGCGCGCCACTTCGGCGATCAGTGCGCGCTTGAGCCTGGGGTCCGGCGCTTGCCGGGCCCAGTCGATGCTGAAGTCTTCGAGACTGACGGTCGGCGCCAGCTCTTCGGTGACGATGAACGAGTGCTGGTCAGCGGGGTTGCTGCCTTTCTCGCCATAGGCCACGGCGGTCATGGTCGGCACTGCGGCCTCGTGCAAGCGCTGGATCGCCCGCCATTCCTGGCCCGCGCCAAGCACCGGCAGCTTGGCCGTGAGCAGGTTCTTGAAGATCTCGCCCCAGCCGATACCCCGGTGAATCTTCACGAAGTAGCCGTTGCCGGCGACTTCGGTGCGCAGGGTGCGGCGCGCTTCGAGCTCACGGTAAACCTCGCCCTCCAGGCCTTCGACGGCGCTGAACGCATCGCGTCCGGCCCACAGGCTCTTGAACGGTTCGGCCAGAATCAACTTCATCAGTGTCGCTCCGCCAGAATCACATCCGCCGCGTGCTGCGGCATGCTGTAAAGGTCGGCCGTGTCAGCGAAGGCCAGGCCGTTACGGCTCCAGGCCGCACGCGCGGCATCATCGCTCAACATGGTCGTCAGGTACTGCGTGAGTTGCGCCTGCTCGAAGGGTTCGTCCAGTACCAGGCCACAGTCGGCCTCGGCGATGTAATGGGCATAACCGCACACCGCGCTGACCAGCACCGGCAACCCGGCCACCAGCGCTTCGAGCAGCACCGTACCGGTGTTTTCGTTGTACGCCGGGTGGATCAACAGGTCGGCACCGAGCAGGAACCGCGGGATATCACTGCGCCCCTTGAGGAACTGCACGCTATCACCCAAGCCCAGCGTGGCACTCTGCAATTGGAATACTTTGGGGTCATCCTGGCCAATTACAAACAGCCGCGTGCGTTTACGCAATTCGGCCGGCAGTGCGGCAAGGGCCTTGAGACTGCGGTCGACGCCCTTGGTCTTGAACCCCGAGCCGATCTGCACCACCAGCAACTCGTCGTCGCCCAGGGAGAACTCGCGGCGAAATTCCGCGCGAATTTCAGCAGCGTTCGGCGGCGCGCGTCGGTCTTGGGCAATGCCCGGTGGCAGCAGGTGGAAGCGCTCCAGCGGCGTGTCGTAATGCTTGATGAACAGCGGCTGCTGGACTTCGGAGATCATCAGCACCTCGGTTTTCGCGTCCTTGGCGAACACCGCGCGCTCATACTCGGCGAAGTGCCGGTAGCGGCCCCAGCGCCGGTACAGCGAATTGCGCAGGTTCTGCGCCTTGTCCTCGAAGCAACCGTCGGCGGCGTAATAGACGTCCAGGCCAGGCATCTTGTTGAAACCGATCAGGCGATCCACCGGGCGCTTGGCCAGGTCCTCGGCCATCCAGGCGCTGAGCTTTTCGTTGCGCCGATGATTGAAGATCGCTTTCACCGGCGCCACCAGCACTTCAAAGCCCGGCGGCACGTCGCCCTCCCAAATCAGCGTGTAAACGCGGATCTGGTGTCCACGCTGCTGGCATTCCAGGGCAATGCGCATGAAATCACGCTGCAGGCCGCCAAACGGGAAATATTTGTACAGTACAAAAGCCAATTGCATCAGCGCAGCTCCTCAGCCATTAACAACGTGCTCAGTCGGCTCGCGACACGCTCGGGGTTCAGGCGAGTGAAGCACAGTGGCCACTCGCGCTTGAGATCAAACCGACGCTGGTCTTCAGCCGTCGGTTGGTAGGTACATTTCTTTTGCAGGCACGGCGCACAGGAAAAATCACTCGCCATGTGCACCTGGCTACGGCCATAGGCGCCCGTCAGGCCCGGGTTGGTCGGGCCGAACAGCGACACCGTCGGCACGTCCAGCGCGGCGGCCAGGTGCCCGAGGCCGGTATCCACCGCCACGCAGGCTTGCGCGCCAGCCAACACCTTGGCGACACCCGCCAGGTTCAACCTGGGCAGCACCTCGGCGTTGCGCAGGCCCTGGGCGATACGCTCGGCACGGGCTTTCTCGGCCGGACTGCCCCACGGCAACTTCACCGCCATGCCCAGGTGCCCCATGCGCTCGGCCAGTTCGCGCCAATAGGCTTCCGGCCAGTGCTTGGTGTCCCAGGTGGTGCCGTGCAGGAACAGCACATACGGATTCTTGCGCGGCAACTCCACCAGGCGCTCGACGTTCAGGCCGTAATCGCCCAGGCCCTTGGGCAAGTCGTAACCCAGGGCCACGGCGAACAACTGGCGCAAGCGCTCCACCGCATGTTGCCCACGGGCCACCGCCAGGCGCCGCGAATAGAAGTGCGCCGCCAGCGGCTCTCGCGCCGAATGTTTGTCCAGGCCAGCCACCGGGGCCCGCACGTAACGCGTCAGCAAGGCGCTTTTGAGCAGGCCCTGGGCATCGATCACCAAGTCGTACTTGGTCGCCTGCAGGTTTTGCTTGAAGCGTTTGAACTCGCCGCTCTTGATGGTCTGCCAGAGGTTCTTGCGCCAGCGCCGGATCGCCACGGGAATCACCTTGCCCACCGCCGGATGCCAGGTGGGGATTTCGGCGAAGCCTTCTTCCACTACCCAGTCGAACTGGATGCCGGGGATCGCCCGTGCAGCGTCGGTCAGCGCGGGCAGCGCATGAATCACATCGCCCAGCGACGAGGTCTTGATCAACAGTACCCGCAACTTAACGAACCTCGACCACAGAGCCCTGCAACCGCTGCAAGGCGTCGTTCACCGCTTGCGGCATCAACTGGCGCAAGCAGTTGTAATGACCGAAGCGGCAGGTGCGATCAAAACACGGGCTGCATTCGATGCCCAGGCGCACGATTTCGACGTGCTCGGCCAGCGGCGGCGTAAAGCCCGGCGAGGTCGAACCGTAGACTGCCACCAGCGGACGGTTAAGCGCCGCGGCCACGTGCATCAGCCCGGAGTCGTTGGACACCACCGAGTCGGCGCACGACAGCAAATCGATGGCCTCGGCCAGCGACGTGCCGCCACTGAGGTTCATTGCCTCTTCACGCAGCCCGGGAATCAACCGGGAGCGGATTTCTTCGCCGACCGCGTGATCATTCTTCGAACCAAACAGCCAGACCTGCCAGCCCTCGCGAATCTTCGCCTCGGCGACCTTGGCGTAATGCTCGGAAGGCCAGCGCTTGGCCTCGCCGAACTCGGCCCCCGGACACAACGCCAGCACCGGGCGATCGAGGGTCAGGCCGAACTTGGCCAATGCCGCCTCGCGGGTCACAGGATCGATTTGCAGGCTGGGCCGTGGGTAAGGGGTCGGCAGTTCGGCAGCGGGCTCATAGGCCAAGGCCATGAAACGCTCGATCATCAGCGGGTAGCGCTCTTTATCCAGCGTGCGCACATCGTTGAGCAGGCCGTAGCGAAACTCGCCACGCCAGCCCGTGCGCTTCGCGATGCCGGCAAAAAACGGCACCAGCGCCGACTTCAACGAGTTGGGCAGCAGAATCGCCTGGTCGTACTGGCCGGCCAGGGACTTGCCGATCCGCCGCCGCGTTGCCAGTTCCAGCGCACCGTGGCCGAGCGGAAAGCTCAAGGCCCGGCGCACTTGGGGCATGCGCTCAAGGATCGGCCGGCTCCACTCCGGGGCCAGCACGTCGATTTCGCACTGTGGATGACGCTGCTGCAGACACATGAACAGTGTCTGCGCCATCACCATGTCACCGACCCAACTGGGCCCAACGATCAGAATTTTCATAGTTATCCACAAACGAATAGGGGAGGCACATGCCTCCCCCACTTCGGTAATTACTGTGGGAGCGAGCGAGCCCGCTCCCACAGGGGGTGTCAGGTGCTGCAAATTCCCGTGTCAGCTTAGCCCCAACTCGCGCCAGATTCGCAACACCTGCTGGCGCTCATCGACAAACTGGTTGCCTGCCACCACCCCGGCCTCGTTCTGCAAGGCCTGGCGGTGAGCGGCGGCGCGGTAGGCCTTGTAGACCTCACGCATCAGGCTGGCATCGGCCGCGGGCATCAAGCCTTCGTGCTCCAGCTCTTCCAGAATGCGGATGTTGTCCGTCCAGCGCAGCAACGGCGGATGCGTCTGGGACCACGCCAAAGCCGCGTATTGCACCATAAATTCAATATCGACGATACCACCGGCGTCCTGCTTGAGGTCGAACGGCACCGTGGCTTCGAAGGCATTGGCCGCTGTCCCGGCACCGGTAATCCTGGTTCCCAGGTTATCGCGCATCTTGGCGCGCATCTCGCTGACTTCCTGGCGCAACTTGGACAAATCGCGGGCTCGACCCAACACCTTGGCGCGGACTTTCTCGAACGCCTGGCCGACATCCTGGCTGCCCACCAGCACACGGGCGCGCACCAGCGCCTGATGTTCCCAGGTCCACGCTTCGTTCTCTTGATAGCGCTCAAACGCCCCCAGCGAACTGACCAGCAGCCCCGAGGCACCGGACGGCCGCAGGCGCATATCGACTTCGTAGAGCTGGCCGGAGTTGGTCTGGGTGGTCAGCAAATGAATAATGCGCTGGCCCAGGCGGGTGAAGAACTGCGCGCCATCGATCGGCTTGGGCCCGTCGGTTTCCGCCTGCGGGTCACCGTCGTGGATGAACACCAGGTCCAGGTCGGAGCCATGGCCGAGTTCCAGCCCACCGACCTTGCCGTAGCCCACAATCACAAAGCCTGGGTCACACAAGGTGCCGTCGGGACGCTGTGGCGAACCATACTTGGCGGCGGTCTGGCGCCAGGCCAGGGCCAGGACTTGCTCCAGGATCGCCTCGGCCAGCCAGGTCAGGTAGTCGCTGACCTTCATCAAGGGCAGGCTGCCGGCGATTTCCGAGGCCGCGACCCGCAGGCGGTGCGCCAGCTTGAAGTGCCGCAGGGCCTCCATCTGCTGCTCCAGGTCATCCTCGGGAATGCGTGTCAGGCGCTCGCGCAATTCCGCCGCCAGTTCCGGTGCCAGGGGCGGCTTGAACAGGCGCCCTTCATTGAGCAACTCATCGAGCAACAGCGGGAAGCGGGTGATCTGTTCGGCAATCCACGGGCTGGCTGCGCACAGGGTCAACAGGCGACGCAGCGCACCCGGGTTTTCCGTGAGCAGCACCAGGTACGCCGAGCGCCGCGCCACGGCCTCGACCAACGGCAGCACGCGCTCCAGCACCAGGTCCGGGTTGGCGTGCTCGACGGCCTGGGCCAGCAAGCGCGGGATAAAGGCGTCCAGGCGCTCGCGCCCCAGACGCTGCATTGCCCGCAACTGCGGACTGCCACGCAGACCGGCCAGGGCCTTCAGGGCTTTCGGCGCATCGGCAAACCCGCCTTCGTGCAACTGACGGCACGCGGCTTCTTCGTCCTGGGCTTCTTCCCACAGCGGCAACCATTCGCCACCGACCACCACTTCGCTTTCTGCCCCCTCCTCTTCGTCAGGGTCGGCGATCACTTGACGGAAATGCCAGTCGACCCGGCCCCGCCAATACATCAACTGCGCATGGAAGGCCGGCCAGTCGGCAAAACCCAGCATAAAGGCGATGCGCGCCTGATCCTGTTCGTTGTCCGGGAGCATTTGTGTCTGTCGGTCGGCAATCGCCTGGATCGCATGCTCGGTGTAACGCAGAAACTCATACCCCTCGCGCAATTCGCCAACGACCGCCGGCGGCAGGTAACCCTGCCCTTCCAGCGTACTCAGCACCTTTAATAAAGGACGCTGTTGCAGGCTCAGGTCGCGACCGCCGTGAATCAGCTGGAAGGCCTGGGCGATGAACTCCACTTCGCGGATACCACCGGAACCCAGCTTGATGTTGTCGGCCATGCCCTTGCGCCGCACTTCCTGCTGGATCAACTGCTTCATGGTGCGCAGCGCTTCGATCGCCGAGAAATCCAGGTAGCGCCGGTAGACGAACGGGCGCAGCAGGTCGAGCAATTGCGCCCCTGCGACCTGGTCGCCGGCCACCACCCGCGCCTTGATCATGGCATAGCGTTCCCAGTCACGGCCCTGGTCCTGATAGTACTGCTCCAGGGCATTGAAGCTGAGCACCAGCGCGCCGGACGAGCCATACGGACGCAGGCGCATGTCGACGCGGAATACAAAGCCGTCGACCGTCATGGGGTCCAGCGCCTTGATCAGCCGCTGGCCCAGACGAATGAAGAACTCCTGGTTATCCAGCGCACGCTTGACGCCGACGGTCTCACCGCCTTCGGGGTAGGCGAAGATCAGGTCAATGTCCGAGGACAGGTTGAGCTCCACCGCGCCGAGCTTGCCCATGCCCAGGATGACCATCTGCTGCGGCTCACCGCTGCGCCGTCCGGTGGGCGTGCCGAACTGCTGGCAGTGACGCAGGTACAGCCACTGATAGGCCTGGTCGATGCTGGCATCGGCCATGTCCGAGAGATCGCGGCAGGTCTGGATCAGGTCGGCCTGGCGGGTCAGGTCGCGCCAGATGATGCGCACCTGGTGACGGTTACGCTGGCGGCGCAGCGCCCGGGCCAGCTCGTCATCGGTGGTCGCACCCTGCGCGGCCGTGGCGATCTGCGCACAGAGCTCGCCCGCAGCGAAGGGCCGGTCCAGCTCGCCGGACTGCACCAACGCCAGCAACATCAGGGGGTCACGCACACATTGCTCAGTGACAAAGTCGCTGGCGCCCGTCACGCGGGCCCATTGCGCCCAGCGTTCAGGCGTCCAGATGGACAGGCCATGATCATCGTCAAGGGCCGCCACGGCCGCGCGCAACGATTGCTCGGCACGGCTGACAAACGGCTGGAGAATGGCGGGCAGTTGGGCAAGCGAAGGCAGGCTCATGGTCTATCCTTGATCGGCGTAGAAAGGGCGGTCTGTAGTGAACCCAGCAATTGCACTACGCAAACGACTGTCGAACAAAAGTTAGAAATAGCTGAAATTTCATTTTTTTTGGTAGCGAGCATCACGCTTGACCCTATTCTGGTTGGCTAAAGACCAAGAGTAACGATTATTCTCACAACACAGCAGGAGGCCACAAGCCGTTCTTCTGTAGTTTTACTACTCGTATATACATTCGAAAGGCTGAAATGCCCGATGATTTGTAGTAAAACTACACGCCGCCGAATCAACCTCCGGCATTCCAAGAATTTATAACGTCTGCCCACAAGGCCAGTCGCTAACTCAGGCAACCGATTCTGGTAGCCTTTCCGCCCTGGAGCAAGCCATGCAAGACCTCGATCCCGTCGAAACCCAGGAATGGCTGGACGCCCTGGAATCGGTTCT
>Ga0067045_1030152_pt1 | contig 16507 bp, 16 predicted proteins | sample TerdegcTABiofilm_FD_59184 | JGI IMG/M metagenome (GOLD analysis project Ga0067045, IMG submission 59184) | Combined Assembly of (Gp0054472, Gp0054536) Wastewater bioreactor microbial communities from Singapore -Terephthalate degrading...
CCCCCATGCCGCTGCCCAGCGAGACTCCGTCCCCGGATGTTCGCTTCGAGGGGATCTCTTTTTCATACGACGATTCCCTTGCCCGCGGGGTGAAAACTGCTATCGTCCCGGCCAGCCAGTATAGCGATGCCCCATCATGGGACATCAACCCGGAATATTATGAAATCGAACTGGATGGCTATCTCTTACCGGAACACTTTCACAAACCGATGGTGCGGGTTTTTCCGGTAGAAGAATACCGGCAAGTCAGCCCGGCGGCTGGCGAGACGATAACGGCATTAAAAAGTTTTCTCAACCAGTGTCCACAAAGGCCAGAAGATATCCCCTTCTTGCCGCTCTGGAACGCCGCCCAAATGCTACAAGTCAAAGTTTCCTGCCTGGATTTTAAGAATGGACGAGGAGTGCGGTTTGCCACTCAATACGGGCAGGCCGCAAATCCCATCAACAACCACGACCTGTTCTATACTTTCCAGGGGCTGACAACGGATGAGAAATACTATGTTTCGGTAGTCTTACCTCTCTCGCACCCCGATCTGCCGCCAAATGGGGACAACCCGCCTGGCGGAGACTGGGCCGCGTTTTCAGATCGGTTTGCAGAATATATTGAGAAGATGGAACAGCAGCTTGACCAGTATCCAGACGAAAGTTTTCATCCAGCATTCAATCTGCTGGATGATCTGATCAAAACGCTCGAAATAACACCAGGGGTTTAAAAAGCTTGAAAGCTCCGGGGACGCCGACCCCGGAGCTTTCATAAAGGAGGAGAAGAAGAGAAGTCGCCCTTACCAATATATTACCATTACCTCGATTCAGATACTTGACGTTTACTCTACGTTCAACCTACGCAAGCCCCACAATTCTGCAAATTTTGTCCAAAAAGGCCACTTAATCCGCCGAGGGTAAATCAGGAATAAGGCTGGCGGCCTGAAAACTGCCGCAGGTAAAATGGCTCGAAGATTCTTTGTTATAATGACCGCTGGGAACACCGTTCGGTGAGACCCCGGCCTGGTTTCAATCATCCGTTCCTTCAACACTTATTATCGAATTATTTCAAGCCAGGATCCGGCAAGCCCCACAAAGATGGTTAAGGAAAACAAAGCATGTACTATATGGTGATGTTGGTACTGGACAACCCAGATTTGCTGGATAAAGTCTTAGAATCGTGGCAACAAAACGGTATTTGCGGCGCCACGATCATTGAAAGCAGCGGATTTCACCGCTGGCGGGCGCAGAATCATCTGATTCCGATGCGGTACAACCTCCCTCCCCTGAAGGAGGAAGTAGGAAATTACAATTACACCCTGTTTACTGTAGTCCCTTCAGAAGAGAAAGCCAGGCAAGCCCTGCAGGCAGTGGAGAGTATTACCGGGGACCTGGATGATCCGAACACAGGCATCTTTGCGGCGTGGCCTCTGGCATTTGTAAAAGGCGTGCCTGCCCAACCAGAAGCATAACCAGGAGACGCTGCCATGGTCTGGATTCAATTTGTCGCCAGCTCGGCCTTGCTTGTTGTGGCTGCCATGAAACTGGCTGAATACGGCGACATCATCGCGATCCGTACTAAACTGGGCGGTTTGTTCATCGGCACCTTATTGATGGCAGGGGCAACTTCGCTACCCGAATTTCTGACAACGATCAACTCGATCAACCAAAATGTGATCAACCTCGCAGCCGGTAACCTGTTTGGCAGCAACATGTTCAATATGGTCACCCTCGCCATCCTGGACCTCTCTTTCCGGCAGCACCGCATCTTACGACGGTCGGCGCTCAAACACGCCTTGAGCGGCAGCCTGGCTGCCCTGCTGGCCGCCATGACCATCTTCTTCATCCTGGCAGACATCAACCTCCAGATCGGATGGGTCGGGTTAGATAGCATACTCCTTATGGGAATTTACCTGGGCAGCATCTACCTGATCCAGATGGGCAATCCATTTGCGACCACCGGAGAGTTTGTGGAAGGACAGGAGCACATACCCAGCCTACGAAAAGCGCTGATTGGGTTTGGGCTGGCGACCTTGGTCCTGATCCTGGTGACCCCCTGGCTGGTGAGCAGCAGCACAGTCATTGCGGAGATCACCGGGCTTGGGACAGGCTTCATCGGGACGGTCCTGGTCGCGCTGGTCACCTCGCTGCCCGAACTCATTACAACCATCGCCGCCATCCGGCTGGGCGCCATTGACCTGGCAGTTGGCAACCTGTTCGGCAGCAACCTGTTCAACATCTTTGCTCTTGGCGCTTCGGACTTGTTCTATCTGAAGGGGCGTTTTCTGGATGCAATCGATCCGGGTTTTTTGATCGTAGGGCTGCTCGGATTGATCCTGACGTTGTTTGGGTTGATCGGCAATATTGCGCGGCTGGAGCGGCGTATCTGGTTCCTGGAAATCGACGCGCTTATTCTCATCATCGTTTATCTGGGCGGCATGTGGCTGTTATATTCTCGCGGCCTGGGGATATAACGCCAACAATACCAGTCTCTCGATACGAGAAAAGGAGACTTCTTTGTCTAAAAAAGATTGGATAAAATTCTGGGCGATCTCACTATTGTGGGGTTCTCATTACCTATGGATAAAAATTGCCCTGCACGAAACAGGCCCCGTAACCATGACGGCGCTGCGGCTTGTGATTGCCACTTGCGGTATCGCGATCTACCACCGCATCGCCCGCCCCACCTACCCGCAGAAGACCCCCTGGCTATCTTTCCTATTCCTGGGGCTTTTTAACCTTTCGGTTCCTTTTGCGTTGATCGCCTGGAGCGAAACGCATATCACCTCGGGAATGGCTTCTATTCTTAACAGTACATCACCTTTGTTTACCATGTTGCTTTCCTGGATCTTCCTGAGAGACGAAATTTTCTCACCCATCCGTTTATTGGGGCTGGCGCTGGGTTTTGCGGGGGTGATCCTTCTGGTTTCGAACAAGGCAACCATAGGCAGCAGCGGCTTTATCCTGGGGGCGGCCGCTGTCCTCCTGGCTGCGCTCAGTTACGCCGTCGCCGCAATCTATGCCAAGCGTTATACCACCCACCTTCATTACAGCGTTCAGGCTTTAGGCCAGGTGATGGTCGGCGCAGTGGTGGCTCTGCCGGGTTCTATTTTCATCGAGGCCCCCTTCACGCTCCCCCAACTGCCGCAGACCTGGGCTGCCATTCTTATTATGGCGCTATTGCTTACAACGATCGGCGCAAACCTCTTCTTCTCCTTGCTCAATTCGGTGGGACCCACCCGCACCTTGATGATTTCCTACCTGTATCCTCTGGTCGGGGTCATCCTGGGGATCATCTTTCTCGGAGAAGAGCCCACCTGGCAACTATTAATTGGAGGCGCATTGATCATCGGGGGAGTCATCCTGGCCAACAGCCGTCTGAAGCGCCCTTCCACTATTCAGGAGCAGATATGAGCTCGCCAGCGCTTTTTCGAAGCGGTTACGTGGCCGTGGTTGGAAAACCCAACGTTGGCAAGTCCACATTGATCAACGCCTTGCTGGGGCAAAAAGTCGCAGCGGTTTCGCCCAGGCCGCAAACCACCCGGCGGCGGCAGCTTGGCATTCTTTCACTTCCTCAGGCTCAAGTGGTCTTTGTTGACACGCCGGGCATTCACAAACCGGTGCATAAACTGGGCGAATTCATGAACAGCGTCGCGGCTGCAACGCTGGAAGACGCGGATGTCATCCTTTGGATGGTGGATGTCAGCAACCCGCCCACGCCAGAAGACAAGCTCGTAGCCGAAAGGCTGGCGGCCATCCAAAAACCCCTGCAGGTCATTCTGGCTTTGAATAAAGTTGACCTGGTTGGGCCAGAAACGCTGGCCCGCAACAGAGACGCTTACCAGGCGCTGTACCCATCGGTTAAAACGACCTTGCCTTTGAGCGCCACCACAGGGTATCACCGGCAGGAACTGCTGGAGCTGCTGTTGAACAGCCTGCACGAGGGAGCGCCCTTCTTCGATGAAGAGCAAGTGACCGATTTTTATGAGCGCGAGATTGCAGCCGACCTGATCCGAGAGGCCGCCCTGCACCACCTGCGCGAAGAAATTCCTCACGCGATCGCTGTACGGATCGATGAGTACAAAGAACGAGACGGCGAAAACGCCTTCATTGCCGCGACCCTGATGGTGGAAAAAGAATCCCACAAAGGGATCGTGATTGGAAGAGAAGGTGCAATGCTGAAGAAGATTGGGACAACCGCGCGGATAGAGATCGAGCAAATGAGCGGGCGCAAGGTTTACCTGGAACTGCGGGTGAAGGTCAATAAGAATTGGCGCAACGACCCCAACGCGCTCAAGTGGCTGGGTTACAGCCTGGATCACGAGGCCTGAGTCAAACGGACGCGCTCTGAGACTGGCGGCTGCTTGGGCTGCTGCAGGAACCGGTTGGCGCGTTGCTCGGTATACTACCGCAACGGGAATATAACATTGCCCGCCTTGTCCCAGCCGGGGTCTTTGCGGCGCTCAGAGTTGCGATTTAAGCGGCTGAAAGCCCTCTCCAAGCGCCTCGTGGGCAATTCCAATCACCATAAAGGCCGAAGGGTCGCTTTCACGCACGAGTGTCTTGATCTGATTGACTTCCGAGCGCGTGACTACGCAGTAAAGAACGGGACGCGATCTGCCAGTATATGCACCGGTGCCAGATAAGATAGTCACCCCCCTTTCGAGTACAGTGAGGATCTTACCGGAAACCTCCTCCGGATGTTCCGTGACAATCATGACCGTACGGAAAACACCCGATCCTTCAGAGACCATCTCGGCAGCCAGGCCGCTGACGTAGATCACCACCAACCCGTAGAGAGCCCGTTCCCAATCAAACGCCAACCCGCCCGCCAGGACAACCAGCGTATCGGTTACCAGATAGGATTGCGATATCGAAATCCCAAGGCGGCGGTTAAGAATTCGACCCAGGATGTCGCTGCCGCCGCTGGTACCCTGGCCGCGATAGACAAGCCCCAGGCCAATCCCCAGCACCACACCACCGTAAATCGAATTCAACACCAAGTCATCCGTCATCCCCCCTGGTGGAAAAAAGACCGCCAAAAAGTCTGTAAAAAAGGAAAAAGCGGCAATCGCAACAATAGTCCGCAGCATGAAACGCCTTCCCCCCAGGTGTCGCCATCCGAGGAAGAAGAGAGGAATATTGCCTAAAAAAACCATCAAACCGATCGGCCAGCGGGTGAAATAGTTGACGATCTGGGCCATACCGCTGACACCGCCGCTGACAAGCAGGGCTGGGATCAAGAACATGCGCATCGCAAGAGCCTGCACAATCGAGCCGAAGACGATAAACAGGTAAGCCCGCCCTAACTCCCAGGGCTGAGCCGCTGGAGGTAGCTGCTGGCGAAACCAGCCACGCATTTTTACGAAGAGCGATCTACGAGACATCGCTTTTCTCACCAGCAGCCTTACTCTGTGCGAAGTTTCGCGCCGCATACCCGGCAGAAGAGATCACCCGGGTTGGCGCGTTTGCCGCACTGAGAGCAGTAGACTTCTCCGCCTTCATTCTGGGCTGGAGAAACTGTCTTGCGGCGACGGGCAGGGCGCTTTTTTTGGGGGGACGAAAGCCCGTAGCCGGATTGCCAGTACCAGAAAGCGCCACCGGCGATGAGAAGCACTCCCAGGGAACCAAGAATCCACGGCACCAAGCCGGTGATCGTGGTGCGCCCGGCGGTTTGAGGGGTGAGGGGCTGGCTGGGTTGCACAGGCTGCGCGTTGAAGCTAAGCAGGTTATCGGGTTTTTGATAGACCGCCGAAACCTTCACGGCGCTCCCAGCAGGGATCTCGCCGATCAGCGTGTCATAATACACCAGCCCATCATCACCCTGCCGGCCGGAACCCATGCCAAGCGGTTGAGAAGCCCCGCCATTGGCAGCGATCTGCTGGATTTGGATCTCCATTGGGGAAGCACTGAGAGGCTGCTGCACCTGGATTTTCATCGCGCGCACCAGATAATCGCCCGGCCAGAGAAATTCAAAAGAACGCCGGTCATCCTGCCGCGCCAGCGAAGGATCATAGTATTCGATGCGAATTTCGGGAACCGGTGTGGTGAAGGAGATCCATAGCCAATCATCGGCAAGACGGCTTTCGTAAGCCAGGTTCACCAGGCCGCCGTCAGCGCCGCGCATCGCCACCGCGTAGGGCTCGCCTGCTGAACGGGGAATGCGGAACTGCAAATTAGCGGGCAGGGAGGTTTGCGGCGAAAGCATAAAATCATAAATCACCAGAAGGCTGGGGCGGTCGTACTCCGGCCAGAGACTGATCTGGACGCTGTCTAACGCCACCGCTTGCTGAGCCTGAACAGCGGATGGGAAGAGAAGGAAGAGAGCCAGGGAAAAACTTAGGGCAAATTTTTGCATATCTCACCGATCCTTGAAAAAGGGCTGCCGCCCGTTTCTCGAATGGAACGCCTGACCTATCTTACCATAAATGAAAGCAGCAGGTGTTGGATTATCTGCGGCTGCCGAAGGCAGCTACAGCTCGCAAGCGCTGGTAGACGATGACGTGAACCTATACGCCCTCGACCCCCAGCCCGATCGAAGAAACGCGCTACGGGGTGCACTTCTACCTCGAGCCCAACGGCCTGGCGATGGATAACCGCTTCGAGCTGCTGCCGGCAGACGAGGCCCCCTTCGACCTCAGCCTGGGGCGCTCCACCGGCGCCTATGCCATCGCGGCCGACGTCAAGGACGACGGCAAGAACGTGACGTCCATCGCCCAGTACAAGATCGGCGACGATTGGCGCGCCCTTGAGACCAAATGGGTTATCGCGGTCGCCTTGCGCCTTACATTTCGAGCAGGATGGTCACCGGGCCGTCGTTTTCGATCTTGACAAGCATATTGGCGCCAAATTCGCCGGTCTGGGTCGGCACCCCCTGTTCGCGCAATGCCCCGGCAAAGCGTTCCACCAGCGGACGGGCCACATCGGGCAGAGCGGCGCCGATAAAAGACGGCCGGTTGCCCTTGCGCGTGTCGCCGTACAGCGTAAATTGCGAAACGACGATCGCCTCTCCTTTAACGTCCAATACGGAAAGGTTCATCTTCATCTGGTCGTCTTCGAAGATGCGCAGCAGCGCGGTTTTGCGCGCCATCGCTTGCGCGGTGGTTTCGTCGTCTTCAGGACCCACCCCAAGCAAAATGACCAGGCCTTTTTCGATTTCGGCAAGCGTCTTTCCCTCGACGCTCACACTGCCGCGGCGGACCCGCTGGATAACAGCTCGCATCTGATTTGCACCTCTATCGGTAAGTTTTTGAACCCTGAAATTATACTTGAGGTTGCTTTGGTTCAGCGTTTCTATCGCCCGGTTAAATCACTTAGTGAATGAAGACAATCATATTGACTCATAATTTTTTCGGGGTATAAATGGGAAGTATTGGCTACACTTCACCTTATAGGAAAGCAACATGATTAATTCTGGCGTCATCGAAAAACCTGCCCAATCCGAAACCAGCGGATTTCAAACTTCTCCCGTGCTGACCATCACCGGCGCGCACACCATCCATGATGGTTACCAGGGCTTCCTGGCGCCGCTGCTGCCGCTGTTGATCGAAAAGCTTTCGCTTTCTAAAACCCAGGCGGGTTTTCTCTCTTCTTTCACGCTTTTGCCTTCCTTGATCCAGCCATTTCTTGGGTTCATCGCCGACCGCAAGGATATGCGCTGGGCGGTTGTCCTGGCGCCGGCCGTCACCGGGGCAGTGATGAGCATGATCGGCATCGCTCCTTCTTATTCCATCCTGGCGGTGTTTCTCCTCATCGGCGGGTTCAGTTCCGCCTTCTTCCATTCCGTGGCGCCAGTTATGACCGGGGCGCTCTCTGGCCTCAAACTCGGGCGCGGTATGAGTTTTTGGATGGTCGGCGGCGAGTTGGGTCGCACGCTGGCGCCGATCGTTGCCGTCGCTGCGGTCGGCTACCTGACGTTAACCGGGCTGCCGGTCATCATGGTCGCAGGCCTACTGACATCCATTATTTTGTACCTCCGCTTGCGCAACGTCGCATATAAACCGGCCAACGGCGGCCAGGATGTCAACGTGCCGCTGGTGTTCCGCCAGATGCTACCAGTCATCACGCCCATCATGTTCCTTTTGATCGCCCGCAGCTTTATCTCGCAGGGGCTGCCCCTCTACCTTCCTACCTTCCTGACTGAGCAGGGTTCGGGCCTCTGGCTTGCCGGCGCTTCGCTCTCGATCATGCAGGTTGCGGGGGTGGCAGGCGCACTGTTGGGCGGCTCGATCAGCGACCGCCTCGGCAGAAGGGTGGTCATGGTGGTTTCCACTGTCGCCACATCCATCCTCTTCTTCATCTTCACATCCTCGTCCGGGTGGGTGCGGCTGCCTGTCCTCCTGCTGCTCGGTTTTGCCAGCCTCTCCATCAACCCGGTCATCCAGGCGGTTGTGCAAGAGAACTTTCCCGAAAACCGCGCCCTCGCAAATGGTATCTACATGTTTCTCAACTTCGGCGTCAATGCCATCTCGGTGGTCCTGGTAGGGCTGATCGGCGACAAACTCGGTTTGCAGATGGCTTTCTACCTCAGCGCAGGCATCTTGCTCCTCGGCCTACCGTTCATCTTCCTGCTGCCGCGCGATGCAAAAAGGCGATAGCACCATGAATCCATACCGTTACATTTACCACATCACCACACAAGAAGCCTGGCAACAGGCAAAACCGGCTGGCTGGTACACCCCGCCGGGGTTCGCCGCCGATGGCTTTATCCATTGTTCCAGTTTGAGGCAGGTATTGCCGGTCGCCGAGCGTTTTTATGCCGGGCAGACCGGACTTGTCTTGCTGCAAATTCGCGCGAACCGCCTCGATTCCAGAGTGATCTACGAAAACCTGGAAGGCGGCGCCGAGCTATACCCTCATATCTACGGCGAATTGAACGTCCAGGCGGTCTCGCAGGTCATCCCGTTTGCCCCCGGCCCAGACGGCCGTTTCACACTCCCCGATTGGCTTGAAATGGAGTGCCCCGGCTAGGTTCTCTGAAACAAAAAACCTCCCGGCAGGGGCGCTTAAGCGCTCCTACTGGGAGGTTTTTGTCAATTCAAGGCGCTCAGGGCAGCCCAACCGCAGCCCGCACCTCTCTCATTGTCTGTTCGGCAATCTCCCGGGCGCGCCGGGCGCCGTCTTCCAACACGTTCCAGACGTCATCCGGTTTTTGATCCAGCTCTGCCCGCCGGGCGCGGAAAGGCGCCAGGTGCGCATTCAGGTTTTTTGCCAGCAGCTTCTTGCAATCCACACAACCGATCCCGGCTCGCCGGCATTCCACATTGACCATCTCCACTTCCTCGGCGCTGGAAAAAATCTTGTGGAAGGAAAAGACATTGCAGACATCCGGGTTGCCAGGGTCGCTGCGCCGCTGCCGCTGCGGGTCGGTCACCATCATCATGACCCTTTTGGTGGTCTCTTCAGGCGTGGCGGCAATCTCGATATGATTATCGAGGCTCTTACTCATCTTTTGCTGCCCGTCTATCCCGATCACTTTGGGCACTTCCGTCACCTTCATTTCTGGCTCAATTAGCACATTGGTTTTGAAGCGATAGTTAAAAGAACGCACTGTCTCGCGGGTAAATTCCAGGTGCGAAGCCTGGTCCACCCCTACCGGCACGACGCTGGCTTTGTAAAGCGTGATATCCGCCGCCATCAAAACCGGATACCCCACCAACCCATAATTGATGTTATGAGGATGCATACGTACTTTCTCTTTGAAGGTCGGCAGGTCGGTCAGTTTTCCCAGCGGCGTGACCATCGAAAGGATCGTATGGAGTTCCGTCACCTGTGGAACATGCGACTGCACGAAGACGATGCTCTCCTCCGGGCGGATGCCCGCCGCCAAAAAGTCGAGTGCCATCTCGTACGTGTTCTGCCGCAGGTCTTCGGTATCCTCAACGGTAGTCAAGGCGTGCAGGTCAACAACGCAGTAAACGCAATCGTATTCATCTTGCAGCGCCACGTAATTTTTAATTGCCCCCAGGTAGTTTCCCAGGTGCTGTCTGCCCGTTGGCCGGGCGCCTGAAAAAACGCGTCCTTTTTTCGTGCTCATCGGTTGTCTTCCTGTAAATATTTTCTGACCAGCTTGATCCCTTCGCTGGATTCAAGGTGGCGTCCCGTGGAAAGCTTGGAGTAAAGAAGCTTGCCGTTCACGGTCAGCTCAAACCGGCCTCCATCCGAAGGCACCAGCGCAATTCGTTCGATCTCAGGCTCAAACTCCTTCAGCAAATCCACCACCAGACCGGCGGCGCGATCGGTGTAGTGTCAAACAGCGCAGTATTCCAGTTGGATATCAAGAAGCATAGCGTCCTTCCGGGCAGGTATGTTGCAGGCTCAAAACCAAAACAATTGTCCACCGTTTTGGTCAGTCTTCAGGGTTTTCCCTTTGGTAGGGTTGATTATAACAGCACTCCTTTTTTTGGTAAAATCCATCTATGAGCGTCAGGGTGTTTCCAGAGGGGATTCCGGTCAATAAGCGGCTGTTCGACCTGATCTTAACCATCCCAGGTCTTCTTTTGATTTCTCCACTCCTGCTCGGGGTGGCGCTGTGCCTCTGGATTGCAGAAGGTCCTCCGATCCTCTTCCGGCAGGAACGGCCGGGATACAAAGGGAAGATTTTTCGCCTATACAAATTCCGCACCATGCGCAGCCAGTTCGATCAGCACGGTCGCCCGCTGCCAGACGCTCAGCGTCTCACGCCCATCGGCCGGTTTCTGCGAGCGTTCAGCATTGACGAGTTGCCGGAATGTCTCAACGTCATCAAGGGAGAAATGAGCCTGGTGGGGCCGCGCCCGCTCCTCGTCCAGTATCTGGATCGCTACACCCCCGAACAGATGCGTCGCCACGACGTCTTACCCGGCATCACCGGCTGGGCGCAAATCAACGGCCGCAACGCCCTCACCTGGGAAGAGAAATTTCGCCTGGATGTCTGGTATGTAGATCACCGTTCGTTCTGGCTGGATCTCAAAATCCTATTTCTCACCTTCTGGAAAGCCCTGCGACGCGAAGGCGTCAGTCAGCCAGGCGAAGCAACCGCCAAAGAGTTTCTGGGAAGTAAGAATATGAGCGAAAATAGAGAATAAAGAATTGTATACGCTTTTGGATGGCGTTTTGACAGATTTTGGCAACACTTTTCAGAACAAACTTTCTAGCAAGTATGCTAGAATTAATTCGTAAAGTAGAAATGACTTACATGGAAAAAGATGATCAAATACATCTCAGAAAATGAGTTAGAGAGGATCTCAGACGAACCGCAGTCTTGCTACGACTATGTTGTTGTCATTGCTGGTAAGCTGATTCAGTCTTTTCAGATCCAAGAAATTACCAGTATTCTTGAACAAGCCATCCGCTTATTGAAACCAACAGGATTATTATTTGTCCAGGGGACTCCCGACTTCTTACCCGAATTAGGTGTATTTCTGGATAAAACCTTGAGGTTTAAGTATTGGATCGCAGTTGAATCTACCCTGCACCGACCCACGCATGGTCTACCATCTGTTCATGCTGGCGTCCTCATGTTCTCAAAAAGCAACCGGTTTGAAATCAATCGGGTTCGTTTCCCACATCAGCGATGTTCACATTGCGGAAAGACGCTGCGTGACTGGGGCGGAAAGTCCCACCTGATGCACCCTGAAGGCCGGGCAATTTCCGATGTATGGAAGGATTTGCCGGTAGAGGATAACTATTCCGTCTTATCCAACTCCGCCCTGGAAGTGATTATCAAAATGGTCTCTGGAGAAGAAGAGCAAAAAAGCGGCCTAATTTTTCCAAAGGAAGGGGTACAGTCCGATGCCGGGAGGATTGCAGAACCATCGGCACAATATCGCCTTCCTTTTATTGAAGCTCAAGAGACAAAGATTGCCCCTCGAATAAGCGATATTGAAGAGGAGAAACTGTGGAATGTAATTCTTCAGGGGGATGCGATTGAGATTTTACGCCAGTATCCCAGCGACTCCGTGGATCTTGTTTTTGCAGATCCTCCCTATAATCTCGACAAATCTTATAACGTCTATGCTGATGAGCTTGATCTAGAACAATATCTATCATGGTGTAATGCCTGGCTGGATGAATATATTCGGATATTAAAGCCGACGGGCTCTCTTTATATCCTGAACCTGCCTCGCTGGGCAATGTATCATGCCAGTTACCTTAACAAAAAAATGCATTTTCAAAACTGGATAGTTTGGGATGCTTTATCTGAACCGCGCGGCAAATTAATGCCTGCCCATTACAGTTTGCTATTTTACACAAAACACCCCAGCAATTTTATTTTGAATTCGATCAATGGCAACCAAATTGATTCCCGTCAATATTGTTTGCGAACAAGCTGTATTCGCAGCCGAAAAGCCACTGGCGAAGACAAAAAAGAGCCTCTGACTGATATCTGGTCTGATATTCATCGAATTAAGCATCGCCGTGACCGGGATTATCACCCTTGCCAGCTTCCGGATGATTTGCTCAAACGGATTATCCTCATGTCAACGAACGAGGGAGGGATTGTGCTGGATGCGCTGGTTGGCACCGGCACAACGGCGGTTATGGCCGCAAAACTCAATCGCCGTTACGTTGCAATTGATATTGATCCCGAATATGTAAAAATTACGAACGAAAAATTAGCTGAAATACAATCCTTTGGAAAAGTATTGCGGGTAAGTACACAAAAGCAATCTTCGAAGTACTCTAAAAAAGAGTTACAACTTGAACTACGGAGATTGACTTTGGAATTAGGGCATTTACCCACTCAAGAAGACGTTTTGAAACACGGACGCTATGGTTTACAGCCATACCTGGATAGTTTCACGAGCTGGGGGAAAGCGTTGAAGGCAGCCAAATTGGAGATTCAAAATGGCCATTAAAAAACTCACCTTCGAAGAGGCGTGGGATACATCCACCATATTTTACGTTGACGATGATTTGGAAAATGAAATTGATCAAAAGGTAAGATCTCTGTTGGAGACAGCAGAAGATACGCGAATTACCGATGGCGACCCTATCGATGAGGGGCTGGTAAAAGAGTTTCTCCTTCAACGAGAGCTGGGGCTGGATGTTATCCTGCTGGAAATTGAACTGTCCGAAGAAAAATTCATGCGGATAATCTCACTTCTTCGTAAGTTAGGCCGAGTGAAGGGCGGATTTGATACAGAATGGAGCATTCAAAAAATCAAAACGAAACTCCGCCAGGATCCTGATTTCTTAGATAGGGTTGTGAATTTACTCCTCAATGGGAAGCGAGATGCTGAATTAAGTCAGTATATCCCACGCTATTACCTGGAGACGTTAAACTACAGCGAAATACGGAGCAGTTCCTTCGCGGCGCGGTACGTCCGCTATAAAAAGTCACTCATTGGGACATACTCGGGAAGGAAAGGCTACAAAGTAGAAGAACAGATCAGGAATATTCTTGAAGATTTTAGGCACCGATATGGCGTTCCTTTTGCAAAGGGAAGGTCGTTGTATATTGAGACAGACATTGATTTCGCAGTCCCAACGCTCGAAGACCCCTGGGTCATTATTATGAGCTCATTTCAGGAAACAACGAGCAGTGGCCAATCCACAAAGGCTAGAGATATGTTAAACGCCTATGAAAAGGTCCAACGCGCTAACAGCCGATATAACGAAAACCGTGTATTCATTAATTTCGTTGATGGCGGCGGCTGGTTGGCTCGAAAAAGGGATTATCAAAGATTGGTAAACCAGTGTCATTATTTTGTAAATTTAAGGACGCTCAACCAGCTTGAGGAAATCCTTTTACAGACCGTTCCAAAACGATATTTTGCGCCAGCAGACAAGCAATAAGAAGCATAGAGCAAGTTCACTGTTAGCGTCATCTAAAAGACCAGGCATGCGCCAACAAGCTGGAAGCCGGTTTGTAGTACCTGGCAACTCCCGTAGAAAGTAGCTTGAACAATCGGAGTGACCCGGCTTATCTACACCGTTTCCAGCTTTCTAAAGACTTATGAGAACTTACGTAGTAGTGGTGATCCCGTCAAAATCTTGACCCTTTCTTGATGCCTATTCTCAACTCCTTAATTCCAAATTGACGCACAACTGAATACACTGCTTCCATTGGAGGCACAACATGGATGATCTGCTTTATATCGGACTCGCTGCTTTTTTATTCGCGCTGACCCTAGGCTTGATCCACGTTTGCGAGCGGTTGATGGAGGATAAATCATGAATGCTTTGTACATCATCACGGGCGCCATCACCCTGGTCTTGTTCGTGTACCTCGTACTGGCGCTCCTCAAACCAGAGCGGTTCGGATGAATATTTACAGCTGGATTCAACTTGCTTTTTACCTGGTAGTTTTGCTGGCCCTGGTAAAACCACTCGGTTCGTTTATGGCAAGAGTCTATCAAGGCGAGCGCACTTTTCTTGACCCTGTACTGAGCTCTGTCGAGAGGTTTATTTATCGCGCTTCAGGCGTAAACCCTGAAGAGGAGATGAACTGGAAGACCTACGCCATTGCCATGATGGTATTCAATTTTCTGGGGTTCATGGCGCTTTACGGTCTGCAACGTTTCCAGGCTGGGTTGCCTCTTAACCCGCAAGGACTGGGCGCTGTTACGCCTGATTCTTCGTGGAATACCGCAGTCAGTTTTGTAACCAATACCAACTGGCAGGGATACGGCGGTGAAGTGACCATGAGCTATCTTTCACAAATGCTTGGCCTGGCGGTGCAGAATTTTGTTTCAGCAGCTACGGGTATGGCGGTGCTTGCCGCCTTTGTGCGCAGTTTTGCCCGCCATACAGCGAAGATCATCGGAAACTTTTGGGTAGATTTGACACGTAGCACGCTATACATTCTGTTGCCTATGTCGCTAATAGTTGCACTGGTTCTTGTTTCGCAGGGCGTTGTTCAAACCCTCAGCCCATATAAAACGGGCGCATTGCTCCAACCCACAACCGATTCGAGCGGAAAAGCAGTAACCGAGCAAGTGTTGGCCATTGGTCCTGCCGCTTCGCAGGTCGCCATCAAACAACTTGGCACGAACGGCGGCGGATTTTTCAACGTCAACTCATCCCATCCGTTTGAAAATGCAACACCCTTTTCAAATTTCTCCGAGATGCTGTCCATTCTCATGATCCCTGCCGCGCTTTGCTACACCTTTGGAAAGATGGTTGGCGATACACGCCAGGGTTGGGCGCTGCTCGTCGCGATGACAATTGTCTTTGTGCTTCTGCTTGGTGTTGCAATCCTGGCGGAAAAAGGCGGCAACCCGGTCTTCACGGTCATGGGCGTTGATCAGGCGCAGACCAATATCAACCCCGGCGGTAACATGGAAGGTAAGGAAGTACGGTTTGGCATCGTGAACTCTGTACTCTGGGCAACCGCAACAACCGCCGCATCGAATGGATCGGTCAACTCCATGCACGACTCATATATGCCAATTGGTGGACTCGTCCCCCTGTGGCTCATACAGCTTGGAGAGATTGTTTATGGTGGCGTCGGTTCTGGCCTGTCAGGCATGTTGGTGTTTGTCATTATTGCAGTCTTCGTCTCTGGCTTGATGGTAGGTCGCACCCCAGAATACCTTGGAAAAAAGATCGAAGCCTATGAAATGAAGATGGCGTCCATCGTGATTCTCATCCCTGTCATGGTGGTGCTGGTTGGGACGGCGGCTGCAGTGATGACCGAAGCGGGCCGGGCAACAATTCACAACCCCTCGGCGCATGGGTTCAGCGAAGTACTGTACGCGTTCTCATCCGCCGGAAACAACAATGGCTCTGCGTTTGCTGGTCTGGGGGCGAACACCTCTTTCTACAATATTGCACTGGGTATTGCCATGTTCATTGCAAGATATTGGGTAATGATTCCCATTCTGGCGATTGCGAGTTCACTGGCAAACAAAAAGAAAGTGCCTGCCAGTGCTGGGACATTGCCAACGCACACTCCGCTATTCATTGCCTGGCTCATCGGCGTCATCGTCTTAGTAGGCGCGCTGAGTTTCCTGCCTGCTCTGGCGCTCGGTCCGATTGTGGAGCACATCATGATATTTGGATAAAGAATTAATCACAGAGCGCACGGAGATTAACGAGAAAACAAAAAGGAATCTCTGCGCATTCTGTGTTCTCTGTGGTGAAAAGAGGAATGTATGTCTGCTAAAAACAAAACCCAAGCCCGCCGCAAGATATATCAACGCGCCGTGCTGGAATCCTTTATCAAACTTAACCCGCGCTGGATGGTGCGCAACCCTGTCATGTTCGTTGCAGAAGTGGGAAGCGCACTCACGACCATACTGTGGATTCAAGCCCTGCTCGGACAGGGCAAAGCACCCGCCAGGTTCATCGGCGCGATTGCATTGTGGCTGTGGTTCACGGTGCTGTTTGCAAACTTCTCCGAAGCCGTAGCAGAAGGGCGCGGCAAGGCGCAAGCAGAGTCACTGCGTAAGGCAAGGCAGGATACGCCCGCAAAAAAGATTCGCGGTGAAGTAAAAGACGTTCAATCTGCGTTCTCCAAAGTGGAAGTCGTTTCATCCACTGAGCTTCGCAAGGATGACTTGTATCTCGTTGAAGCGGGTGACAACCTCCCCGCCGACGG
>Ga0067045_1004546_pt1 | contig 16504 bp, 10 predicted proteins | sample TerdegcTABiofilm_FD_59184 | JGI IMG/M metagenome (GOLD analysis project Ga0067045, IMG submission 59184) | Combined Assembly of (Gp0054472, Gp0054536) Wastewater bioreactor microbial communities from Singapore -Terephthalate degrading...
CTTTCAACAGATTAACATTGCCAATAAATATTGAATATATCTTATTCACTTTCTCGTTTTTCAGCATTTCATCTAATTGGCCTGTGGATAAATATTTTAAAAACGTTTCAGCACGCATGATGGAAGCATTCACATACGCTGTATATGATTCACGGGTTTTATTATCAAAATCTGGTTGCTCAAGCTCACTGTCATCAAAGCGCTGTAAGCGTAACAGGTAAAACCACAACGACTCAATCTGATCTGCAACATCTTTATTTTCCAGCACTTCTTCATTAAAAAAATCTTTTATAAGTGACCGCAGCGTAATACTTCCTGCTGAAGCCTGAACTCCCAGAATAGCAGCTTTGAGATTATATATGTCTACAGGTATATTATTCTTATCCAGAATCTTTTTAAGATTTTCATCACCTTTATACTGTTTAACTGTGAACATGGTAATCCTTCATCCTACTTAAATATTGTTCTATCAACAAAGCGATTGAAAATTAATACTTGTTTCTGATTATAAACCTGTAAGGCTTTTTGTTTTATGAATGATTTGCGATCTAACTTTTTTAATGTTTCTGGATTCAATGTTCCAAGATATGCATCAATCTTTGCAACAAACTCATCTATCTCAGAAAAATATTTTTTTGAAACCTGCCTGCGAATCAAATCAAGAGCATTAACGCTGTCAAATGGTAAATCACGATTATTGACATTATTCTCAAACCATTCTAAAACAATTGCCTTTAAAAATTCATAGGGAACTAGCTTCTTGATTTTCTTGCCATCCCGTGAACTGAAACAGTACCCCTCGCCTGTCAATTGAATATCAGCTAAAAGCAAACGGAATATAGTATGTGGCCCTAAATGATAATAAAACAGCCATTGGTCATTTTCAGGAATATCAAAATATTCAACACTTTCATGCAATATAGATACAATTTTTTTATTGATAAACTCAATAAAATCTTCAACAATATCATATTTTTCTTTATCGATAGATAACTTTAATAAAGCCCTCCGTAATTCTGACTTAATCTGGTCATCGGTCAGCTGTGATTTTGTATAATAGACCATATATTCCAGATCTTCCTTTTCAATGTTCATTACATTTTCATCAACTGGTAGCATATATGGTTCACGAGTATTCCATGGCTTTGTACCTTTAACCGTAAATGGAACTGTACTGTGTTGGGTAATGTCCTGGGTTTGGGATTTATTTATAGGTCTTTCATATTGTTCATGGTTATTGTATTGATTGGAATCTAAAGCTTCTTCAAAACCAGTAGGGGAAGGTAACGGTGAAGATTGGTGTACATCCTGCTTAAAAGCTTCTGATTGATGTGTTGCAGATTCTGAGGTATCCAGTTCATTTATCAAACCTTGCACCGTATACGATTTATATTCATTAAATTGCAATTTGGAACGCATATCTACATCAGACAAATTATAATGATGGGAAAGCAATCCTAAATGATTAGCAATTAATTCCAGTAACATATCTGTTGCTTTACACAGGCTGTTTCCTTCAACAATAATATCATTAAGTACTGATGACAGCTGTTTACCACCATCAGCAAAGTTAAACACTGCTGATTGTTTTTCAAGCTCTGTCCAATCCTTTTTAACAATACTATTAAATGAACGCAATAACAGGTACATTTCTTTAAGTACAATAAAGTCAAGTCGGTTGTCGTCAGGATAATCATCAGGGAAATAAAGGGGGAAATCTTTGGTTGCTTTTCTTCTTAAATTTGCTTCATTTATTTCATTTAAAAATTTATCTGTAAGAATTTCAACATCTTCAACAATTTTAAATATTGAGTACGAAGATTTCTTTATTACAGGAACAACCTGTTCAGGAACCTCAGTTATATCCAACCGTGATCGTAAAAGCTTTGCCAGTTCAATGTGCCTGTGTATTCCGTTTGAAAGTCCACGCTTAAAAAACTTAACCACTTCTGATATATTTTTTTTCTCAGGCAATGGTATATCATGTGATGTTTCATAGAGTTCACTATCAAGTATGTGTTCCGTAAATTGCTTTATATGTGCTTTCTGAACTGTATGATCCTTTTCACTATCGATATCCTGTAATAACCTGTCCAGTTCATCATCTATCATACAAACCCCAAACTCTTTATGTTGGAATCACTTCTTTATCATCCAGCAAAGGTTTTTGTGATGCTTTCTTTTTTATTTTTTCTAACTTGGGCTCTTCGTCAGGCTGTTGTGGATTTTCACCATTATGAATAGGCGGCAATGGTTCACCTTTCATCAAAAGCTCAATTTCCTGAGCATTCAGTGTTTCACGTTCTATGAGGTTTGTAGCAATCAACTCAAATTTGTCGCTGTTTTCTTCTATAAGCTTTATAGCCCTGTCCCTGCAGCTGGTGACGATATCATGAACTTCTTTATCAATAAGCTGTGCTGTTTCTTCACTGTAATCTCTGTGTTGAGCTATTTCGCGTGCCAGAAATATCTGTTCGGTTTTTTTACCAAACGCTAACGGGCCCAATGTTTCACTCATTCCCCATTCACACACCATACGACGAGCAATATCAGTAGCACGTTCAATATCATTACTTGAACCCGTGGTAACCTGTCCAAACTTTATCTTTTCAGCAACATGGCCACCAAATAAAATAGTGATCTGATTGAGCCAGTATTCCCTGTTATGCAAATGGCGCTCTTCTTTGGGCAAATGCATGGTTAAGCCTAACGCCCTTCCACGAGGAATCACCGTTACTTTGTGCACAGGGTCAGCTCCGGTAAGTATACCCAGCAATGCATGACCGGCCTCATGATAGGCAATAACCCTCTTTTCTTCGGCAGAAATGAGGACCGACTTTCTTTCAGGACCCATCAATACTTTGTCCTTGGCGTCTTCCATCTCAAGCATGCTCACGCGCTTTTTATTACGCCGTGCAGCCAGGAGTGCAGCCTCATTAACAAGGTTTGCCAGATCTGCACCGGTAAATCCGGGAGTTCCACGAGCAATTACCTTTAAATCCACATCTTTTGCCAAAGGAATTTTACGGGTATGAACGGCTAATATCTTTTCTCTTCCCTTGATATCAGGTATGTCAACAACAACCTGGCGGTCAAAACGACCGGGCCTGAGCAACGCAGGGTCCAGTACATCAGGCCTGTTGGTAGCAGCAACAATAATAACACCTTCATTGGTTTCAAATCCATCCATCTCAACAAGAAGCTGATTCAACGTTTGTTCACGTTCATCATGCCCGCCACCAAGTCCAGCACCGCGAAGCCTTCCCACGGCATCTATCTCATCAATAAATATGATACAGGGAGCATTACGTTTTCCCTGATCAAACAGGTCACGTACTCGCGATGCACCAACCCCAACAAACATTTCAACAAAATCAGAACCGCTGATGGAAAAAAATGGTACACCAGCTTCACCAGCAACAGCTCGTGCAAGTAATGTTTTACCTGTACCAGGAGGCCCTACCAGAAGAACACCTTTAGGTATCTTTGCTCCAATGGTAATGAATTTCTTTGGGTCTTTTAAAAATTCAATGATTTCCTGAAGTTCCACTTTAGCTTCATCAACACCTGCCACATCAGCAAATGTTACTTTATTTTTTGTTTCCGGCTGTAGTTTTGCTCGCACTTTGCCAAAACTCATTGCCTTGTTTCCGGTGGACTGTATCTGGCGTATCATAAAAAACCAAATAAACCCAAAGAAAAGAAGCCATGGCAGAAAATTGAGTACACCTTTCCAGAAAAGATTATCATCAACTTCTTCACCTTTAATTTCAACCCGATTATTAATAAGTGTTTTTATTAAATCCGGATCCTGATACGGGATAACTGTTTCAAAAAGATAGACTTTATCGCCTTTGGTAAAGGTACCTTCAATTTTTTTGCCATTAACTATCGTAACTGATTTAACTTTATTTTCATAAACTTTCTTTATGAAATCACTATATTGCAGCTGCTCAACTTTCTGAGTATTAATATCATTCATTCTGAATATGGCTATAGCAAGAAGCGCTATAAGCAAAAGCAGAGCAACCTGTTTAGCAGCTTTATTCATAGAATCTCCCGTGGTTAGCTGTTTTGATCAAGAAGTCATACATATAGTATAGTCTTTACTTACAAGATACTACAAATACAGAAATACTCAAATAAATTTATTGTACCCTATCCAATTTTAACAATGAGCCGGATAAAATTCATTTTATTTTAATCACACTGTATTTGATACAGTATTGCTATGCCAGTAACGAATAACAAGCATTTTTTGACCATTTTCTGGCAAAAAAAGGGGTGAAATTTCAGCTTTTAAAGCACCTGCAACATCAAACAATACAGCTGCTATCTGATTATTAATAACAATCAATGGCACCAGATTTTTTTGTTCCGGAGTAAGTTTATAATCAATATATAAGCGTTTCAGTGTCCGTCTTCCCGTTTTACGGGCAATGACATCGCCTGTTCGTTTGTTTCTGATAACAATATGGTCACATCCAGTATAGCGCAATATCAACATGCTGCTTTCAGGTGGTTGCACATCAATTGATTCAGCAACAGCGCATCCAACGGTAATACCAGCTTGTGTAACAGTAACCGTTTTGCCCACCGGAAGTTTATATTCATAGTTACTATCGCCCATACATAAAGACTTTGAAGAAAAAAGCAGAAACGAGGTGCCATTGCGATAGCGCCTGTATATGTAGATCCCTTTTCCTTCAAAAAGGGTAACATTCTTTTTCTTTGAGTAATGCGCACGATACAGCGCATCCAGAATATCTGAATTAACATATTTTTTGAGATAGTTACTGATAATATATGCACAGTAAAATTTATATATATATTCACTGTGTGCAATGGCATTTTCCTGCACCTGTATTAATCCGGGCTGCTCTTGAATAAATCCTGGATAAAGCGAATGCATCAGGTCAATGATGCTCCTGATTGCATCATGTGCTTGTTTCTGAAGAGTAAGCAGTGCTTCATCAAATTGTGGAAACCGTTTTTGAATGACCGGGATTACACTGTGTCGTATATAATTTCTTAGATATGTAGTATCATCATTGGTATTGTCATGCCGATAAGACAGGTCATTATATTGTAGATATGAATACACTTCATCCTGTGACAACACCAGCAAAGGACGTATGATGGTTCCATATGCCAGCGCTATTGCTCCTAAACCCTGCAATCCAGTCCCCTGTACCATGCGCATAAGCAGGGTTTCAACCTGATCATTTTTTGTATGCGCAGTTGCAATTTTAGTATAACCGTAGTGTTGTGCTATAAAGTGTAATCGTGTATAACGGTGTTCTCGTGCTTGCTGCTCAAAACTTTTTCCAGGTTCTTTATGTTGCACAAAATCAAACCGTTCAATAAAAGCAGGGATTCCATACCGTGAAGCCTGATTCATAACAAAAAGAAGATCGCCAAATGATTCCTCACCACGCACCCTGTGATCAAGATGATAGATAGCAATGGTGCACCCAAGTTGCTCGCGTAACACACAGAGTATATGTAATAGTGCCATTGAATCCTTGCCAGCAGAAACTGATACCAATACTCTATCGCCATGCACAATAAGGTTATTATTCTGTATAAATGTATAAACTTTTTGTATAATGTTATTCATGCCGCAGGAGTTATAATAATAAAATAAAGGTATTTTTAGATAACCGATGATTTACCCATTATACATGATGTGTGGATTCTTTCAATATATTTTATATGTCATACTTTCAGTGCTTCTTTTACTATTTCGGGGTGTGGTCCCCAATATAATTTATAATAAAATATATTTTCTTCCTCACCAATTTCAAATGCGTAACCTCTATAACGATAGTTATCGGCATAGTAATCTTCGTCTTCTTCTGCTTTTGTTAAAAATTGTAAAAAATCATATAATACATTATCCAAACAATACGCAATAACCAACGCCAGCGACATCTTCCAGAGCTTTTTTACATCAAGGAAAAACTCATATTCATCATTATACAGCACTAAATGCAATCTCTTCCATTCACTACCCTTAGGCCTGTATTTTACCTGTTTAAAATAACCTACGTCAATATTTTTGCATTGTGCAGCAAAACTCACCAGTGCTGAAAGAAATGTACGCATTGACATGCCATGTTCTTCTGCATAGTGACGTACTACACCAAGGTGATATAGTGAAATACAGGTAGTAGTTTCAATGTCCATACGTTTTCCTCTCAAAGTAATTATTTTATTTATGGGCACATCAAAAATACGCTTTCATCATTGTAAAAAGTAATAAAAGAATTGCAAGCATAAAATAATGATTGTCATTATACATTTAAACAACACTATTGTACTATAAGAATGTATAACTCCTTTCTTAATCAATTATTACGGTGTTGCACTTGCAGGTATGATAGTTTATAATTTGTCAAAAAATACTATATAAGATTGGGAGATAGTTACTATGGACTTCACCATTCAAAAACGAATAGAACAATGGCAAAATCCACCATTTGACACCAACACTATACATGAGATCAAACAACTTGTTGCACAAAATAATGAAAAAGAACTATACGAACGCTTTTACACCACACTTGAGTTTGGTACAGGCGGACTTCGTGGGATTATTGGTGCAGGCACCAACCGAATGAACATTTACACTGTTGGTATGGCAACGCAGGGCCTGGCAAACTACATTGTCCACAAAGGGAATGCTCAAAAAGGCGTTGTTATAGCGTATGATTCCCGCAGGATGTCAGATGTATTCTCAAAGGAAGCAGCTTCAATATTAGCGGGCAATGGTATTAAAGTATATCTTTTCAAGGATATCATGCCCACACCAATCTGTTCATTTGCAATACGCCATTACAATGCTACAGCAGGTATTGTTATCACAGCCAGCCACAACCCACCAGAATACAATGGATACAAGGTATACTGGGAGGATGGTGGCCAGGTTGTCCCGCCGCAGGACAAAGAAATAATTTCCGAAGTTTCAAAAATACAGGATATTACACAAATTAAGAAAATGAATTTTGATGAAGCGATAGTTCATGGCATTATATCTTTAGTTGGGGATGAAATCATTGAAATCTATGCCCAGAAACTATCACAGGTGCGATTTAAATCCGATGAACTGTCGCCCATACATATTGTTTATACGCCCCTGCATGGGACCGGTTACCGTATTGTGCCGCATATACTGAAAATATCTGGTTTCCCCAATGTTCATATAGTTGAAAAACAGGCAATCCCTGATGGCAATTTCCCCACCGTCAAATCACCCAATCCTGAAGAACCTGAAGCGCTAACACAGGCAATAGAACTTGCACAACACATTAATGCCGATATAGTGTTAGCAACCGACCCCGATGCTGACCGCATGGGAGTAGCTTTCAAAGATGATAACGGGCAGTACATGCTCATTAATGGAAATCAGATAGGCAGCATGCTTCTGTATTATATGCTATTACGTTTGCAGCAGCTAAACAAGCTACCAAAAAATGGATTTGTTGTAAAAACAATAGTTACCACCGACCTTCAGCAAAAGATAGCGCAACATTTCAATGTCACTATTGAAAATGTCCTCACAGGATTTAAATGGATTGCAAAAAAGATGAAGGATTATGAAGGCTCACATGTATTCATTTTTGGTGGCGAAGAAAGTTATGGGTATTTACCTCTTGATTTTGTGCGTGACAAAGATGCAGTTAGTTCTTGCTACTTTTTTGCTGAAATGGCGCACTGGCTTCATTCACACAACAAAACACTGAAAGACTTTCTATATGAAATATACACTCAGTTTGGTTATTACAACGAAAAGCTTGTTTCGCTTACTCTAAAAGGTGTTGAAGGCATTCAGAAGATAGATTCCATCATGAAGCATTTCAGAAGCAATCCACCCAAACAACTGGCTGGAACCGCTGTTAGTGCAATTCTTGATGTCAAACAGGGAACCCTTACTGATGTAATGAAAGGCACCACAACAACTGTTGATTTACCTGAATCGGATGTGTTGCAGTTCACATTAGACAATGGCTCAAAGGTAACCATGCGCCCTTCAGGTACCGAACCCAAAATCAAGTTTTATTTTAGCTCACATAAAAAGGGAAAAGACATCAAACAACTGGAAGAAGAAGTAATCCGGTATAATGAAACGTTAGCAAGTGAATTATTGAGTACAATTGAATCTATTATTAAATAGCAACAAAGCATTATGCAAGCCTTGCATTGGAAAGGTCACTACACTGTGTCAAAGTGTAGTAATCTCAACTTCACAAAAGAGATTGCCTGGTTTTTCTTGTAATGGGTAAGGGGTATTATGAACCAGGTATGATTCTTCTTTATATAGTTTGCATAATCTCTTTTTCTTTTTTTTGCATTTTTCTTTTTTTGTATGATGACTTTTCATGGTCATATCCCAATAGATGCAGCACTCCATGTATCAGTAATCTCTTTAATTCTTCTTTCAGGGGCACTCCATATTCTATAGCCTGCCTTTGGGCAGTCTCCAGCGAAATGAAAATGTCGCCTAAATGTTCTTTTGTGGTTACATGTGGCATGGGTGCTTCACGGTAGGCAAAGGATATGACATCAGTAGGACCTTTCTTTTTACGGTAGGTTTTATTAATATGAGCTATCGCCTCATCATTAGTGATAATGAGTGTAACAACGACATTATCAACTTCCTGACTCTTTACAACAGCAGCTATAATTTTTTTACAAAATGCAGGAAAGTCCCGGGGCATTGTGACGTGCTCACGTTCAACATTAACCTTGATTGCCATTGGATGATTTTTTCTCCAATCGATTTATTGCTTCCTTTGTGGGATATTCAATGCGTGAATGGAATATGCCCTGTAATACCTGTACAAATGCATTCTGAATTTTGTTTAATTCATTCAGGTTAATATCGGCCCTTTCTAAGTCACCTTCATTTAGCCGATTATAGATTATTCGTTTTACCAGTGTTTCTAATTTTTCCAGTGTTGGCTCCTGTATTGAACGTGATGCAGCCTCAATTGCATCCGCCAGCATGACAATGGCTGTTTCACGAGTATGTGGTTTTGGGCCAGGGTACTGGAAATCGCTTTTCTTGATGTTGTTACCGTTAGTACTGCCTTCTTCAAGTGCTTGATGGTAAAAATATGTCATCACTGTCTGTCCGTGATGCTCACGGATAAAATCAATAACCATTTCCGGTAGATTATTCTTCCGTGCCAGCTCAACACCCTTTTCAACATGTGAAATAATTAACCTGCAATATTCAAGGGCTGACATATCTTTGGCACGTGGGTCGGTAACCTTATTTTCAATATAAAAATTTGCGTCCTGAATTTTTCCTATATCATGGTAATACCCGCCAACGCGTGCCAGCAAGGCGTTGGCACCAACCTCCTTACATGCAGATTCAGCAAGTGTTGCCACCATCAGTGAATGATTATACGTACCAGGTGCCTTGATAAGCATTTCTTTAAATATTGGTGCATTGAGGTCCGATAGCTCCAGCAACTTAAACTTTGTTGTGACACCAAACAGGTTTTCATATACCGGAAACACACCAAACACAATTATTGCATTAATGATACCTGCTATAAAAGCCAATCCAACATTATTTGCAATGATACCAAATTGCATTTCCTGCATCAAACCAACTGCAATAACTATCACCAGATTAATAAGCCCTAAGGTAACACCACCCCTCAGAAAGTCAGAACGACGTTCTACATCACCAACAACGAAAACACCCGATAATGCAGAACTAAAAGCCAATAGTAATGTCGTAAAATCACCCTTCATACTTACCGTAACAAAGAACACAATATACACACCAATCAACATGGCAATGTGCATGTTATACATGATTGCAAGTACCATGGTAACCAGGGGGATAGGTAAAAGAAGCGGGAAAAATAAACCCTCAAAAGCCCTTCCCTGCCACCGGGCAACAAAAAAGGCAATAACAATAAAAGCCATCACCAGCGTAAACACTATCAGAGGCATTTTATTATCAACAACCAGGTTGCTGTAATAGGTGATGAGGAAATAGCCAAATATGACTAAAAATCCCAACTGGATAAGAAGCAGCCCTATAATAAAACTTGAACCAGAGAAGTGGGCATTCTTGTTTATAATATTTATCTTTTGCAACATATCCTCTGTTATGGTATCACCTTCACGGGCTATGGACTGGCCTTTCTTTATCACACGGGTAACAGGTTTTACAGATTGAACAGCTTCAGCTATTCTTCTTTTAGTTTCTTCCTCATTATAAAAAAGATTTGGCTGTAATAAACTGATAATAACAGAATTTACTGCATATAACACGTCATTGGATGGTTTGTTAAGAACCTCCCTGCTTATAACCGGCACTAACGATTGTATTTTTTTCATGTCCATGAGTGCATCAACATTGATCTGCTTTTCTTTTAATTCTGCAGCATTCCCTACTACCCTCACAATAACATGGTTTGACTGTAATTTTAATGGATTGGTATATGGCTTCTCCAGAATACCATTATTATATACTTGTAATAGAATCTTATTCATGTCCCGATGCAGAAGCTGTTCATCATATTGCAACAATCCCATTAACACCTTATCTGAATACTGCAGATAATCAGGCAGCATTGTCCTCAGTAACAACACCTGCTTTGAAGGACTGGTGTCAGACATTTGCTCTTTAACTTTAATAACTGCCTCACACAGCATATTGCTTATTTTAAGCTTATCTTCAACAATGGATTCATTGAGGTCAAAGATGGCAGGCATTGCTTCGGCAATACGGTTTTTTTCAATTTCAGTTTCTATTGATACAGGATATTCTATGGTCATAGGTGCACGAATATCCTCACGTGCAATATCCCCAGCCTGATAACTATATGTGGCACCTATTCTATTTAATGTGAGAAGTGCAGTAGCGGATAGTATAACTATCAATGTATAAATAAAAGAGGCTTTCAGGCTTTTTTTCTTGAAAGCAAACTGTATGCCTCTTTTAAAAACCATAAATGAATTTAACATATAGGTAACCGGATTGTATTATTCAGCATGTTGTTCATACGCTGCAATAATTTTTTCAACTATTGGATGCCGGCAAATGTCCTCTTTTAAGAATTCAATGAAGGTAATCTCTTCAATACCATGAAGAATTTTTTGTGCAGCAAGTAAACCGGATTGTCGTGGTTTTTCCAGATCTATCTGAGTAATATCACCGGATATAACCATCTTTGAATTGTTACCCAGACGTGTTAAAAACATCTTCATCTGTGATGATGTGGTGTTCTGTGCTTCATCAAGTATAATGAAAGCTTTATTGAGTGTACGTCCGCGCATATAGGCTAATGGTGCAATCTCAATTATCCCTTTTTCCATATATTTGGAAATTCTTTCATACGGAAGAATATCAAACAGGGCATCATACAGCGGTCTTAAATAGGGATTAATCTTCTGAATAAAATCACCAGGCAGGTACCCCAAGCTTTCACCGGCTTCAACAGCAGGCCGTGTTAAAATGATGCGCTCCACTCTGCCCGTTAACAAAAACTTTACACCTACAGCTACCGCTAAATATGTTTTCCCTGTCCCGGCTGGCCCAATGGAGATAGTGATGGGGCTTTTATGGATTGCCGACATGTAATTTGCCTGATTGATAGTTTTGGGTACAATGGTTTTTCCTGTTTCAGGGATAACAATCTTCAATCTGTTGATTTCATCAGCATCTACTTTAATCCCCTGATTAATGGAAAGTGCCAGGTAGCGTATATCAAAATCATCAAACTCATAGAGAGAATCACGCATATATAAATAATCACCCATAAGGTGCAAAAGCTGTAATGCCTTAGCGGCATTATCACCGGAAGCTTCAACTATCAGGGTATTGCCACGGGGGATTATTTTAACATCAAGAAGCTTTTCAATTGCTTTGATATTCTTATCTTTATACCCACATATACGTTTATAAATGGATATATCGTCAATTTCAAATTTTGTATCTACCATTATAATTCAACCACCTTGATAGATAGCTCTTTTAACTGCTGTGCACTCACAGGCGAAGGAGCTTCACTCATGAGGCATTGTCCTTTCTGCGTTTTGGGGAATGCTATCACATCCCGTATAGAATTGCGCTTTAATAGCAGCATCAGAATCCTGTCCAACCCTAATGCAATACCACCATGAGGCGGCGCACCATATTTTAATGCATCCAGCAAAAAAGAAAACTTTATTTTTGCCTCTTCCTCAGAAATACCAAGGATGCCAAACATCTTTTTCTGTAATGGCATACGGTTAATTCGGATAGAACCGCCACCAATCTCAACACCATTGAGCACAACATCATAAGCCTGAGCCTTGATAGCTTGCGTTGTTTGTGGAGTAATAGTATCAAGCATTGGCTCGCACTCAGGTTTTGGCGCTGTAAACGGATGATGCATTGCATAGTAACGGCCTTCCTCAACATCATACTCAAGAAGTGGGAAATCAACCACCCACAGAAAGTTGAGTTTATTTTCGTCAATGAGATTAAGCTGCTGTGCAATCTTGATACGCAGATTGCCCAGTGCATCATTAACTATCTTTGGCTTATCACAGGAAAAAATAATGAGTGAATTGGAATTGAGTTTTAACCTGTCAACAAGCTTTTGCTTTTCACTATCGCTTAAAAATTTTGCTATCCCTGTTTCAAAAGCACTCCCTGTATAACGCACACTTGGCAGCCCCATGGCTTTAAACGTGCGCACATAATTAATGTATTCATCAACCATTGCACGTGAAATTTTGCCTTCATCGTTAATAACTATTGCCTTAATGATGCCACCATTTTCCAGTGCCGCTTTAAAAACATTAAATGACGAATCGGTAAAGATATCACTTACATCCGCCAGTTCTAAGCCAAAACGTGTGTCAGGGGCATCCTTGCCATAGCGCTGCATTACTTCATCATACGTGAATACCGGAAATGGAGTTTCAATTTCTTTACCCAGCACATCTCTAACGATCTCTTTCAAAAGCCCTTCAATAATATTCATAACCATTTGAGGATTGACAAATGACATTTCTAAGTCCACCTGAGTAAATTCAGGCTGACGGTCATTGCGTAAATCCTCATCACGGAAACATTTGGCAATCTGAAAATAGCGGTCAAAACCTGAAATCATCAAAATCTGTTTGAACAACTGTGGCGATTGCGGCAGTGCATAAAACATTCCACGATTTATGCGGCTTGGAACAAGAAAATCACGTGCACCTTCAGGTGTGGACTTATTCAGTATTGGCGTTTCAACTTCAATAAACCGGTTATCAGTAAGATAATGCCGTATTGTCTGCATAACCTTATGGCGTACTATAATAGCTTCCTGCATATCAGCCCTGCGAAGATCTAAATAACGGTACTTTAACCGTACCTCTTCGTTCAGATTAGTATAAGTATCAATGGGGAATGGTGTCACTTCCGATTCTGATAAAATAGCAATATCCTTTCCAATAACCTCTATCATACCAGTTTTTAGATTGGGATTGACTGTTTCCTCAGAACGCTTTGCAACCTCACCGGTTACAAAAATACAGTACTCATTTTTCACTTTATCAGCTTTTTCATACGCGGTACTATTCTTTGATGCATCAAATACAACCTGTACAATTCCTGTCACGTCCCTCATCTCGATAAATATAATGCCACCTAAATCACGCTTGGTATCAACCCAGCCTGAAAGGTTTACCACTTTCCCTACATCATTCAGTGTCAATTCACCACAATAGCTTCGTTGTTCAAACATTCCCCTAACCCAATAGAAAATAATATAGCAACATACCAGAATCAATATAAAAATTCAAAAAAATATGCAATTTTGCTCCCGGCACAAAGCATATTACCTCACGCCGGGCACTGTAACCAATAATTTGATTTCGATAGTATTACGAAGGCAGGCTTATTTTTGTCAAGTAATTATATGCATGTATGTTATTTCATTGTTTTAAACGTATTAACAATGGCTTCACACTGTTTTTTTGACTTCCCTTCAGCAATGATTCTGAATATTGGCTCCGTATTGGAAGGACGCAAATGTACCCAGCCACCGTGAAACACATCATGGTGCACAAAATCTATGCGTATGCCATCAAGAGTGTTAATAACTTCATCTGCATATTGTTCTTTAATTTTTTGGGCGATAGTTCCGGTATCAAATCCACTGTCAATAGTCATGGTATCCTTGTGCATGTAATACGCAGGCAGCTTTGCTACAATTTGTGATATTGGCTCTTTTCTGTGTGCCATTAGCTCCAGGCAATACCCAATACCCACCAGGCTATCCCTACCGTAATGGACCTCAGGTGAAATAACACCACCGTTCCCTTCGCCACCAATCACTGCCCTATATTTTTTCATTGCTTCAACCACATGTATCTCGCCAACCTTTGAACGATACACCGGTGCGCCAAAACGAGATGCAACATCCTCAATTGTTTTCGTTGTGGACATATTTACCACTACCGGCCCTTTCTTCCTTGCAAGACATCGCATGGCAGCCAGCGTTACGGTAAGCTCTTCACCAATGGGATTCCCTTTTTCATTAACTATCGCCAACCTGTCCGCATCCGGATCCTGCGCAAAGCCAATATCAGCCTTATGCTTTTGTACAGCACTAGATAACGCTTTTAAATTTTTTGCAACAGGTTCTGCCCCCCGGGGAAATGTACCGGTAGTCATATCACAATGAATGGGAATTACCCTGCATCCCAATTGCTTCAACAGTTTTTGAGTAATGAGTGAACCGGCACCATTAACTGAATCAAGTACCACCGTGAATTTTCTTTTTTTGATAGCGGCAACGTCTATGGCAGCAAGTACTTTTTCAATATGGATGTCTGCCGCAGAACTATCGCACATAACAGGCTTTATGGCATTCCATTTGGCACCAAAAGGCACAATGGTATCAACCAGTGACAGAAACGTATTCATCTCTTCAGGACCAAAGAAGCTGCCAGTTGCATTGATGAGCTTGAAAGCATTCCACTGTATGGGATTATGTGATGCAGAAATAACCACACCACCTTTTGCTTTAGTGTGCTCAACCATAATTTGCACCGTGGGCGTTGGCACTACACCAATATCAATGACCTGACAGCCACATAATGACAGCACACTCTCAAAACACTGTGCAATTTCTTTCCCGGTAATGCGCGAGTCACGGCCAACTATAACTTTACCACCACGTATGTGACTGGCAAATGCCATTGCAACTCTGGTAATCAAATCAGGCGTAAAAGATTCTCCAACCACACCGCGGATGCCCGAAATACTTTTCATTAAGCTCATAATAAACCTCTTTATACACTACATACCTGCATCATTAATATAACACATATTTGCACCTGTTTAGTTAGCCTCGCCTGCTTCTTCTTGTTTTTTTGCGCTTCACACCGCCTATTATTTCCCGGTTTTTATCTTCCTGGCTGCGTACCGATGGCCGTGGTACAGCAGCAACAGGAATTCCACCAGCGCCAAATTGTTCAACCTCAGGTTTGATTTCCTGTCCAAACGGTACAGGAAGCTCTTCAGGCTTGATTTCAATTTCCTCAACCTTCTGTAAACGCACTTTCAGAAGCATCTCAATAATATCTAATTTTAGATTATCAAGCATCTCGTTGAAAAGCTCAAAACCCTTTAGCTTATACTCAACCAGCGGATTGCGCTCGCTGTAGCCTGCTGTCCATATACCGTCACGCAAGTCATCCATCACCAGCAGATGATCACGCCACTTGGTATCAATCACCTGGAGTGATACCAGCCGTTCAAGCGTGCGCATATGGTCACTGCCAACTTCCTCTTCTTTTGCTTTGTACAATTTCAGCAATTCTTCTTTTACACAATTAATAAGTTCATCATGCGATAAACTTTCGCTATCTACCCCTAACGATCCAATATCAAATCCAAACTTTGATCTCAGGAAACCATTTAAGCCCTCAATATCCCAATCTTCGGCATGCCGCTTCCCCTCAGTAAAATAGGGAATCCAGCTTTCCACTACATCATCAATATACTCACGAATCTTAGGCGAAACATCTTCACCATCAAGGATAGCATTGCGTTCCTTATAAATATATTCACGCTGGCTGTTCATAACATCATCATATTCCAGCAGGTGCTTTCGTATTTCAAAGTTTCTTGCTTCCACTCTTTTCTGTGCATTTTCAATGGCCCGTGACACCATCCTGCTTTCAATTTCCTGTCCTTCCTCCATACCCAAACGCTGCATAACACCGGAAATCCTATCCGAGCCAAAAATACGCATCAGGTCATCTTCCAGTGAAAGATAAAACCGTGATGAACCTGGATCGCCCTGCCTTCCCGAACGCCCCCGCAACTGATTGTCAATTCTTCGTGCTTCATGACGTTCAGTACCCAGAATGTGCAGCCCACCCGCCTGTACCACTTTATTATGGTTATCCAGCCATTCCTTACCTTTACGCACAATATCCAGTGCTTTGTGCTGATCCTGTCCTATCATGGTATTGGCAAGACTTGCTGCAT
>Ga0067045_1003697_pt1 | contig 16502 bp, 7 predicted proteins | sample TerdegcTABiofilm_FD_59184 | JGI IMG/M metagenome (GOLD analysis project Ga0067045, IMG submission 59184) | Combined Assembly of (Gp0054472, Gp0054536) Wastewater bioreactor microbial communities from Singapore -Terephthalate degrading...
ATGCAAAACGTCGCCCAGGTCGTCGAGCAGTCGGCGGCGGGAAGTGAGGAGCTAGCCTCCAGCAGCGAGGAGCTGTCCGCTCAGGCGACGGCCCTCCGCGAGCTGGTGGGACGGTTTAAGGTTCGGGCTGAAGTCGGAGCCTGACGACGACGTTAAGTGGCTTCAGAATGGAATTGAAGCACCGCGGACAACATTCGGTAGGGGCAATTCATGAATTGCCCCTACCGTGATCCTGCGGTTTCTATCGAGAACCAGCCAGCTACGGGTTGCGGTCTGACCGCGATCTGGACCTAAATAGAATCAAATGGCTCATTGGTGATCGTACGGAAGCGGTCGCCAGCACATGCTTGAAGGTTCATCCCCACATAGCGGTGGTCAGGGGCAAGGATGCCCCCTCTTCTTTTTGTACCCGTCTTTGAATTGGTCACATCTTGCTAGGCCAGTCCTCCGTCCTCCGGCCCACCAGCATCTGTCGGTAGATATGCTGGGGCACCACAGAACAGGTCCACACCCAGATTGTCATCGGCGCGATCCCAAATGGTCGGGGCAATTCATGAATTGCCCCATATACTTTGAGTCCTGTGAGTTATTGCCGCTTTCTCGCAAACGCTTTCGCCTTCGGCGGTCGGTGCCAATTGTGAATTGTTCCGACGGTTCTGCGGCAATGGGCGATGGAGTTATTTACACCCTCGTTTGCCAAATTGACATTGCCTCCCGGGACGCATACCGACACAATGCCATAAGGGAATGCGTCGGCGTGGCCTGCAAAATCAGCAACTGGGAGGGATGGTCGATGCTGGCTTGCAAGCGACGAGATCACAACTGGGCATACACCGTTGACGCTGTCTGTCCAGCGTTTTCTGGGTCCATGCTGCAATCGGAGCATGATCCGAATGGGACCCCAACCAGTAATGCGAAGACTTTACCTACCGGCGTGGGCGATTCATGAATTGCCCCGACAGGCTTTCCAATAGCGGGTGCTCGGATTTGTGCGTGGCGCTATTTGAGGACAACAAGAGGCTCGATGTTTGCGTCGCTCGATGATCAGGATCCATGATCCATGAATTGTGTGCCCCAGGCTCTCAAACGAGGTGCGAAAACGATCTGCCGATGGCAGCTCTTCGGCGGTCTTGCGACGTTCATAGTGTTTTGTCACGTCTGGTGGTCTGCGACCATTCGGGGGCAGGAACCGCCGATGAGGAATATTCTGCGGGTTTCTCCTGAGGAGGCGAGTGGTGAGGTGTCATCTCCGGGAATGGCGTCAGTTCCCGCAGAGGTGCCACCTTCAGCAGCAAAACCCGCATCCGAAGGACCGGCGTCCGATGTGATGCCTGTCACAACTCCGCCCATATCACCTGAGGAAATTCAACTCCGAATTCAGCGGACGCAAGCGGATCCAGACCTGGCCGACGCGATCAAATCCCAAGTCGTGGGTATCTATGAACGGGCGATGCAGGAGCTTTCAGCGGCACAGAAATTCCAGAGCCAGGCCGAGCAGTTCCGCCACCAGCGGGAGGCCATCGGTGAGGATGTCAAGAAACTCGAAGCGGAGCTGGGAGAGATCAGTTCTGCTCCATTTGTGCCATCGCCGGAGGGGCTGGCCCTTGATGCGATTCAAGCGGCGGTTGCCGAGGCCGAAAAGCGGCTCACTGCCGCGCGTTTGGAACGGGACGCCATTGATGCGGAAGTGGCCAAACGGAATGCGGCACGACAAACGGCGGCTCAGCGCGCGGAAACTGCCCAGAAACGCCTGGAGACTGCCCGTGACGCCCTGGCAGGAAGTCCTCCTTCCGACCAACCACCGGCCGTGACGGAAGCGCAGCGGGTCCTGCGTCAGGCCGAACTGGAGGCCGCCCGCTGGGAACTCGAAGCCATCAAAGAGGAACTGGCCTACTACGACCGGGCCGACGAAGCGCTGTTACCCCTCCGCAAGCGGGTCGCGGCCCAGCGCTTTCGCACTGCAGAAACCGTCTGGAACCAATGGCAACAGGCGCTTGCCCAGCAGCGCCAGGCCACGGCCGTTTCCAGAGTGGAACAAGCCCGGGCAAGAATCGCTCAACTGCCGGAACCATTTCGGGCGCTTGCCGAGGAGGTCGAAAAAAAAGCTGCGGAAGTCGCCGAACTGACAACCCGTGTCAATCAGACCCATGGGCAGCTCACCGTACTCAAGCAGCAGCTCGAAGACTTGCAGCAGCAGTTCAAGGCCACAAAAGACCGGATGGAGATGGTTGGTATGACCGGGGCCTTGGGCCTCTGGCTGCGTGCCCAACGGACTAGGCTCCCCGAAACGCACACCTTGTGGCAGCGTATCCGTAAACGGCAGGACGAGATTCGCACAACCCAGTGGACGTTTCTCGAATTGAGTGACGCCCATACTCAGATGTCTCCCCTGGAGGAAGAAATCAACCGCTGGCGGACCCGCCTTTTGCCGCTCGTTGAGAAGGATCATCCCGAATGGGAAACGAACCTTCGGGAAATCCTGACCGAGAAGTTTTCCCTCCTTGATGAAGAAGTCCAGCTTTACAGCCGATGGCTCAACGATCTTGTCGATCTGGATAATACGGAACGGGCGCTCATTGAAACGACCGAAGAATACCGTCGCTACATTGATGAGCATATCCTGTGGATTCCAAACACACGGGCTGTGAGCGCCTCGCAACTACGGGACGATGTGCATTTGACGCTCGGCGTTGTCCGCTTGCTGATTGCACCGGGGACACTATGGGAAACAGGGCATCACCTCCAGATCGACCTGGGAAGCTGGCCAGCCCTTTGGCTCCTGGCCGGTTTCGTCCTGGCCCTGTGGCGACTGGCTTTATTTCAGGGTTCGCGGCATTTGGAGGCTCTGGCAAAAAGAGTGGCTCAGGGAGCTTATCACGGTTTCTGGCCAACGTTCGAGGCGCTGATTTTGACGTGTCTAGGGGCCGCCTGGTGGCCAGCTATTCTGGGGTTCCTGGCCTGGCGCCTGGGGTCAGTGATCGATGCGACGACAATGACGATCGCCATCTCCGAGGGGCTTTGGAGCATGGCGGAGTTCCTGATCGTGTTCGAGACCTTGCGGCGGGTGGCCTTTCCTTCTGGCCTGGGGGAATCCCATTTTCGCTGGCCTGCTGCAATCACCCTGGCATTGCGCCGGCAGTTACGATGGTTCGTTCCGCTGGGCATGGTGCTTGCTTTTTTTTGCACGGCGATTCATGCCAGTGGCGACCAACGATGGGAGGCCGGTCCGGGAAGGATTGTTTTCCTGGTGATGCTCGTCCTCTATGCGGTTTTGGGACATTTCATCCTTCGACCCCATGGGGCCGTTATGAAGGCGGTTCAGGTTTACCATCCCCAGGGCTGGTTTTACCGTGGGCGGATGGCGTGGTGGCTCCTGGCCGTGGGTGTCCCCGTGGCTTTGATGGGCCTAACACTGGCCGGTTACAGCTACACAGCAGTCCAGTTGATGCAACGTTTCCGCGCCACCCTGATCGTGCCGCTCCTGCTGGGGCTTGGCGAAGCCCTATTCAACCGGTGGCTGATCGTCCTCAAACAGCGGATTGGTTGGGCACGTTTTCGACAACGAATGACCAGCGAGGTCCAGGCAGGAGGTGAGGCCAAGACGGAGGTCGGGGGCGTCTCCAGCACTCCCACGGAATCCGAACCGGATCTGGCCATTGTCGGCCAGCAGACGCGAAGACTCTTCAATACCATCGAGGTCATCGTGGCTTTGGCGGTCCTCTGGTGGATTTGGGCGGACATCCTCCCAGCCCTGGGCGTCTTGAGGCAGATCCGACTGTGGGGCGGCGGACCTGCCTCCGCCGTGGTGACTGCACCCGCCGGCACAACAACGAACCAAACGCAAACGGCACCGGTTCCCCTTCCCTCGCAGGCCGTCACGCTGGCCGACCTGCTCCTTGCAATCATCACTCTGATTGCCGGGTTTGTGATTGCCAAGAATATACCCGGCCTCATGGAGATGGTCTTCTCGCAACGGCTTCCCATGGAGCCAGGCTTACGATACGCGCTTCATACGATCACGTCGTACGTCGTCATCGGTGTGGCCCTGATCATGGCCGTGGGTTACCTGGGGCTTCAGTGGTCTCAGGCCCAGTGGTTGGTCGCGGCCCTGGGCGTCGGATTGGGCTTTGGCCTGCAAGAGATCTTCGCCAACTTCATCTCGGGCTTGATCATCCTTTTCGAACGACCCATCCGTGTCGGTGACCTGGTGACGGTGGGTGAATTCTCGGGTCGGGTCACACGGATCCGCATCCGCGCCACGACCATCCTGAATTTCGAGCGGCGGGAATTGATCATTCCTAACAAGGAATTCATCACGGGACGGGTGATCAACTGGACGCTCACAGATCCCATCAATCGCATCGAAGTTGCAGTGGGGGTTGCTTACAAGACTGATCCCGAGCGGGTGATGAACGTCCTCTTGGAGGTTGCCAAGAGCAACCCCAACGTGATGGCCGATCCCGCCCCTGTGGTTGTCTTCGAGGGTTTTGGCGATAGCTCGGTCAACTTCCGCCTCTTTGCTTACGTCAGCAACTATGATAATCGTTTGTTGGCCATCAACAGCCTGCACGCAGCGGTTTATCGCCGACTGGCGGAAGAGGGGATCACGATCCCCTTCCCACAGCGGGATGTCCATTTGATTTACGAATCCCCGCGGGATGAGCAGCAGGTGCCGCCGGATTCCGCTGCATCGCCGGACGGAACGCTGTCACCCCGTAAGAACCATCACAAGCCGGCCGACACGGGGTAAACACGGGGGCTGATTGGGGCAACCACGGCCGGTTGTCCCCACGGATCACACATCGGTTGGGGAGTGTGACCAACGGGTAGGGGCAATTCATGAATTGCCCCTACCGATTTTTGGTACTGAGCGCTCCGATTTGCTTATGGAGTTATCCACAACCCCTTATCCCGGCCTCACAATTGCGGTAAAGTCAATTCAAGAGGCCGCACTGGCGGAAACGCCGGTTTCATTGTTTGGATTCATCGATTTCCGGAAAAAGACGGCAGAGAGCGGCTTGAGTCCCCATGCGAAGTAACGGCAACGTGATCAAAAACTACTGGCTGACGAGAAAATCCGCAGCCGTGGGGCAAAATGGGCGTCCCAGGCGAAAGGATATCCCCGCAGGAGACGTGCTTTGCTTTCACTGCCCCGCTAAGTGCTGCCAGTACATTGCCTTACCGATTGACCGGCCGCGAACCTGGGAGGGATTTGACACCGTCCGCTGGTTTTTGCTTCATGAGCGGACGGCCGTTTTTGTGGACAATGGCCAGTGGTATTTGCTGGTCTATCTGACGTGTGAGGGGCTTCAGTCAGACGGTCGCTGCGCGGTTTATTCGAATCGACCTCAGGTATGTCGCGATTACGGCACAGACATTTGTGAATTCGAAGAAAACGCCGTGTACGACCAGTTTTTTGAGATCGCGGAACAGCTCGAGGAATATGCAGAAGCAATTCTTGGCCCTCGATCGGGCGGTTCCATCCGTTCGCCTCGCCCCGAGGGTGTCGCCGTTCAGCAATTGGTTAGAAACCCCGCCGAGGGTGTTGCCTGTTTTGGCTGTGAAGACCGAACGCAGCCCGGGAAACCTGCCGTGGAAGTTCGAACGGCGTGAATCCTGACAAAGTCGAGAGATATTCCAGAAAGAGCGTATGGGAACACTGATTCCAGCACGAACACTCAAGGGTTTTCGGGATTATCCTCCGCAGATGATGATCCCGCGGGAACGAATCATGGAGACTGCCCGCCGGGTTTATCGTTCGTATGGCTTTGCGCCCATCGACACCCCGGCCCTGGAGTACCTTGAGATCCTCGCTGGTAAAGGGAGTGATGAGACTGATAAGCAGCTCTACCGGTTCCAGGATCACGGCGGACGATGGGTGGCGCTTCGCTTTGATCTCACGGTTCCCGCTGCCCGCTTTACGGCGCAACACCTGAATGAGCTGGGAACGCCGTTCAAGCGGTACCATATCGCCCCGGTGTGGCGCGGAGAAAACACCCAGCGCGGTCGGTACCGTGAATTTGTCCAGTGTGATTTCGACACCATTGGAACCCGCTCACTGACCTCGGACATCGAGACGACCCTGGTAATTCACGACCTTCTGCGGGCCATCGGATTCCAGGAATTCACGATTCGCATCAACAACCGCCGCGTGCTTAACGGCCTTCTGGAACGGCTGGGGCTAGCCGATCGCGCGGTGGCCGTCCTTCGAGCGCTCGATAAGTGGGGCAAGATCGGTGCGGAAGGCGTGAGACGGGAACTGGAAGACGGGGCAGGATTGACCCCCGAACAGGCAACGGATGTGCTCCGCCTGACGGAGATCCACGGGGAGACTGATGCCGTCCTCGCCCAGGCCGAACGCCTTGTCCGCGGAAGCCCCGTCGGGGAAGAAGGTGTGGCCGAATTGAGGGACGTCGTCGGCGGGGCCGTGGCAGGAGGGGTTGCCAGGGAATGCCTGATCGTTGATCTGGCCATTGCCCGGGGGCTGGACTACTACACGGGAACCATCTACGAGACCTTCCTGGCCGCTTTGCCGGGGATCGGGAGTGTGTGCTCCGGCGGACGCTACGACCATCTGGCGGCCCTGTTCACCACCCAGCCGCTGCCCGGTGTTGGGGCATCCCTGGGGCTGGACCGCCTCCTCGCGGCGATGGAAGAGCTGGGCATGCTGGAAGCGGTTTCCACCCCTGCGCCCGTCTTTGTGGTCTTTTTCGATGGAAAACGACGAGACGATTACCTCCGTCTCGCCGCCCGACTCCGTACCGCCGGATTTGGGGTGGAACTTTACCCTGAGCCAAAGAAACTGGCCCAGCAACTCAAGTATGCCGATCGTCGGGGTCATCGCGTCGCCATTCTCATCGGTGAGGACGAATTCCAAAAAGGGATTTGCCAGCTCAAAGACCTGAAGGCAGGGACACAAACAGAGGTCCCCCTCGACCCAGAATGTGCCGCTCTGATCGAACGCCTTCAGAAGATTCTGGAATAATGCCGGATGAATCCAGATGTCCATTGGCGACTCGACAAGTCGTGCATCATGGGCAAACGGGCGCGCGCCAAACACCAACACGCCTTAAGACAACTGGGAGTGGGACCCGTAGGGGCAATTCATGAATTGCCCCTGCCAGATTTGGGACATCGTTCTTCTGTATTGTTCTTCTGTGACGACAGCCCGCTTTATCTCGGCTCCATAAGAAGCGTTGCACCGGGCATGCTATGACTTCCGTCAGAAACCGTCGCGATTTGATGGGGGGAATGAGGGAGGGCGGGCGAGCTGGCCGGCGAAAAGATCATTTGGATGGGCCGGGCGACCTCCCGAAAACGGCGGGCTGCCACCGCAACGGTCTGCCACTGCGGTGAAATGAGATAACACAGCTGCCGATAATCCGCTAATTCAACGCCCAGAAAAGCGTAGCGCTCGCCGCGAAAAGTGACGAGCCAATCCGGACCCACGGGGAGGCGGTTTCCAATTACGTGAAAGGCGAAGACAAACAGACCGCGAAAACCCTGCCCAAAAAGAATCTCCCATTCCGCCAGGCTTTCTAAGTCATCTTGGGTGGACCAGTTTTTCCAGTACTGGTGGTGCTCCAGGCCTGAGGGAAAACGTCGTCCCTTAACATCAACCAACCAGGTCACGGGACCCGGCGGGGCGACAAGAAAATCAAGGCTTTTCAGAGACCGGCCATCGGCCATCACCGCGCGGCGGGCTTCATCCACAGCAACGTAGGGGATGCCTGCCGTCCGTAGGTAGGACTCGAAGGCCGCCTCGTAATGATTGTCCCGCTTTGCCACCTTCGTCTCCAGGCTTTCTTACCGCCCGCTGATCGCACAAGTTCTTTTTGCAGACACCTGAAAAGGATACCCCACGCATTCTTTCCTGACAAGCGCCAAGATGCTTTAGAAAAACAGTGGAGTCCAAAGATTCATCGCTGCTCTACCTTTAGAGGCTTAATCCTTCGCCGGTAGGGGCCATTGATGAATGGCCCCCACTCATGAATTGCATGGTCCGCTGAAGACATTGCCTGCAAGGACAAGCTCCCGTGGCTGTTCCATAGACCCCGCACTTCGAAATCCGTCACTGGGGCTATGTCTTATCACGACTGTCTGGGAAGCCGAGGCATAAACGGTTTTTCCGAACGACTTGTACATACGCCACACCGAAGTTAACCCGGTAATGCTGGAGATGTCTCTGCGGAACGTGGGCTACCCAAAAACGACGACAGCCCCGTTGGTCAACCAACAGGGCCATCATCAGCAAGGATCGGGAGGTGTCGGCAAGGGAACGCGGAGCGTATCGCGTGGGTCTGTGGTCGTGGATTTAAACCGCCGCCCTGCCTTTGATCCTGGATCCCTCGTCACGGGCTGGATGGTTCTTCGTCGTGCTCGGCGATGGCAACTGGAACAGCAATCGCAGTTGCAATGGCACCACCGACAATCCAGGGATTCCGCATCCACGTGGCAACCCGGGGGAGAACCTGGCCGCGGGCGAGGTCCTGTCCTGAGACGATCAAGGTCGTTTGCTGGGCGCCCGGGGGAGCCGTCCTTGGCGCCCACAGGCGATACATCCCTGTACCGTTTGCCGCATTAAGGCGATAGACGCCACCTTTTAGGCCGCGGAAGGCGAAGCGACCCTGGGCATCGGTCTTCGCTGTTCCCAACACCTGTTCGCCGGTGTCCACCGTTACCGCCGCATTGGGAACAGGCATCCCGTCCGGGGTCACCACCTGCCCCAAAAGCAGCCCACCGTCCTGGAGGGCCACGTCAATGATCCGTGGTGCTGGGGCCTGCTTGGTTTCTGCGGCCCAGATTTGGCTCGAAACGGCGAGAATCGCCGCACATGCAAGAAGACATGATGCTCTCATTGTTCTTACTCCGCCTCCGTACGATACCAGACCACCTTAACCCAGGGGTTGCACAAATCGCCATAAAGTCAATATTCTCGACTTAAAGCAACCAAGCCTCAGATATCATATCGGCGGATAACACCGGCTCCTTCAGCCAAATCCGACCTGGCCGCGAAAGACCCAATGGGGCTTTAATCTAGGCAAAAGAGGCTGGATAGCAAACAGGAACGACTCCGCTGGGCCAATGGTCCGTCTGATGGGGGGCGATCCTTGTGGATCGTACTCATGAAGAATAGCTGTCCAAGATTGCGGAATAAGGGCGACACAGGGCAACCTGGAAGACCCCAAAAACAACGTTTTGGGCAATCACCGTGTAACTGCATAGACAGGCCCCTGTGCCTGCCTCCCAGCCGGGACGGGCAACGACGCACGCTGCAGGGGACAGTTACCGGAAATTGCCGCACAGACAATGTGTTGAGCCGACAACGCAATTAGCAGGTAACACGCTGTCCATAAATTGCCCTTACCGGATAAGGCTCACGCCCATGCCCACAACGCGGCGATGAGGTCGCCGCAGTCTGAAAAGCAGCATCTTCCAGGCGATAACTCTAGGCTATAGACACTCCACGCTTCCAAGGCGTGGACAGCGCGCGCCCATAAGAAGCCGGCTCCGTGCGCCCCAAACTTCCGCCCTTAGTTGGCAGAAGACACACCCCGATTGGAGGATAGGGGATTCGAAGCAAAATCCATAAGTGACGTATCAGAAAAGATTTACAATACACCACTTGCCCCCGGTGGCACACAATCCGGCACACCTGGCGAGCATACACAAACTGGACCGACTCATCAAGGAACAGCCATCAGTCTCCCAGTTGAGGAAGAGCACGGCCTCCAGCTCCTGGAGACCCTCAAGCGTCTCTTCGCCGCTCTGTCGCCCGAGCAACGCCGACAACTGGCGGAGTGGCTAACCTGTGGGGAAAGCTGAAAACGGTGCCAACCACTTGATGCCCTTTCCGCACAATGGATCCCGGGTGTCGTTGGGGGTAATTCATCAAGGCGCATCGAAGGTTTAACGCCCATTCGGTAGGGGCGATTCACGAATCGCCCATTGAAATGGAACACGTTGGCCTGATCGGGGCAGTTCATGAACTGCCCCTACCGCGGATGCACATGGCGTTACGGCAATTACCGGAAAATGGCCGGTACGGGCAATTGACGAATTCCTCCGATGGATTGATTGTGCGTTATGAACGGGCCATTCATGAATTGCCCCTACCAGGGCGCCGATGCTGGCGCGGCACTTGGCGCGAACATGGCCGATACGGGCGATTCACGAATCGCCCATTGAAATGGAACACGTTGGATTGATCGGGGCAATTCATGAATTGCCCCTACCGGGATGCACAACGACCGCGGCGAATACAATCGACGACTTACCCCGATGCCCAATCCCGGTTCCCTCCTACCGGGGCCATTCTTGAATCGCCCCGACCGGTGGCGAAACGTTACGCTTGACGGTAAAAATTGGGTTTGTCCCACATTTTGTCTTGGATACGCCACCGGTCTGATTGGATTGTTTGCCAAGGGAGCGAGCGATGTTTCTGGAAGGGCAGAGACCCCGGCCAATCACGTTGGAAGGGGAAAAGACTTTCTCGCAGCCGCGGTTGTATCTGGGAACGGGGACCATCCCGTTGGAAATCGTCGTGGCCGAGGCCCCCAACCCGCCCTCACGCCAGCAGCTTTCGGAGGCCTGGAAAAAACGCCACGGGGGACGGCCGGCGGCCGTTCTCCTGGTTATTCTGTACCAGGGACAGGCCTGGGTCTGTGGGCCAACCGGTCTGGAACCGCCCGTCTATGAAAGGGTTGATCTCGGCCAGCTCGATCGCATTTGCCGGACGGCCCTGGCAGCCCCGGATGCCCAGACCGCCGTCCGCTTTCTCAATTCCGTCCTGCCCCAGGTGGAAACGCCCCTCGCGGGACTGGTCAACAAGGGGCTTCTTTCCGATCACGTCCTCCATCACAGCTTGCCGCAGGAATCCTGGTGGCCGGAGGCCTGTCAGGCGGCCCGTCCGGCCTTTGCCAAAAACGACGAGGCGCTCCTCCGGGCCCTCGGATTCACCCTCAAACCCCTTGATCGCCTAACTTCCCTTTTAGAAGCCAAAGACAAGCAACTGGCCGTGGCGGTGCTGTTGCGTCCGGAAGAGGCCCCCGACCAGAACCTTGCCCGGTTTAACGGCTTTTCCCCGGTTTCCTACGCCATTAACGTGGCGGACCGCCACAACCTCCGCTACGTCATTCTGATTCAGAATCGCACGCTGCGGCTTTATCCAGCGAGCATCGGCGTGGGGGTCGGGCAGCGGGGTCGGACAGAAACCTATATCGAAATCCACCTCGATCTCCTGCGGGACGATCAAGCGGGTTATCTGTGGTCGATCTTTTCTGCGGAGGCTCTCCTTCCCGGCGGTTACCTGGAACAGCTTCTCCATCAATCGGAGCGGTTTGCCGGCGATCTGGCCCAGCAATTCCGCGAGCGCATCTACAATGAGGTCATCCCTCGCTTGGCCCAGGGGGTGGCGGTGGCCCGGCACGGCCGAAAGCGTCCCACCCGTGAGCAGCTGGCCGAGACGTACGAGGTCGCCCTGACGATCCTCTTCCGGCTCCTTTTTATTGCCTATGCCGAAGACAAGGACCTCCTCCCCTACGAGTGGAACGAGTCCTACCGCAAACGCTCCCTTAAAGGGCTGGCCGCAGAACTGGCCAAAAAGGTCAGTCAGGCCGGGGGACTGGGCCGGGTTGATCAGATTGCCTGGAACACCCAGAGCGACGCCCTCTGGGAGCAGGTCCGGCGGCTCTGTGTGGCGGTGGAAAAAGGCTACCCAGACTGGGGCGTCCCCATCTACGATGGCCGCCTCTTTTCCAGCGATCCCCAGGTTTCACCCGTGGGGGCGATCATCGCCAATCTTACGCTTACCGACAATCTCATGGGGCCGGTCCTCTGCCACCTGCTTTTGGTCGGTTCACCCCAGGGGGTGGGGCCGGTCGATTTCCGCTCATTAAGCGTGCGGGAATTCGGCACCATCTACGAGGGCCTTTTGGAAAGCGAACTCTCCTACGCGGAACAGGAACTGGTCGTCGATGGCCGCACCGGTCAGTACCGCCCCTTGACGGAAAAAGAGCAGAAGAAGGGCGTGACCCCGGACGTGAGGGTCGGCCAGATCTATCTCCACAACCGATCCGGCGCCCGCAAGAGCACGGGGAGTTATTACACCAAGTCGTTTGTCGTCGAGCATCTCCTGGATGAAGCCCTGGAGCCGGCCCTCCAAGAACACCTGGCGAGGGTGGCCTCCTGCGGCGAGGATGCAGCAGCAGAGAGACTCTTTGATTTCCGCGTGGCCGATATCGCCATGGGGAGCGGGCACTTCCTGGTGGCGGCCATTGATCGGATCGAGCGGGCCTTTTCCCAGTTTCTTTCCCAGCACCCGCTGCGGCCGGTCCAGGAAGAACTGGGCAAGCTCCGCACGGCGGCCCTCAATGAATTGGAAAAGGTGGGCCTGCGGGATGTTCTGGAGCCACGGATTGAGGATAACCAGCTCCTCCGCCGCCTCATTGCCCGGCGTTGCATCTACGGCGTCGATCTCAACAGTCTGGCGGTGGATTTGGCGCGGCTGTCGGTATGGATTCACACCTTTGTGCCGGGTTTGCCCCTGTCCTTCTTAGAGCACAACCTGGTGGTGGGGAATTCGCTGACGGGGATCGGCACACTGGAGGAAATCAAAGAGGCCCTGGGCGGCCAGCCCCTGCTCGTCGATCCGCAAACGATTCTGGGGGATGCCGCGGGGCCGCTTAAGCGGCTGGCCCAACTGGCCGACACGACCCCGCAGGANCTGGCCCAGGCCCGCAAGGCCCACCAGGAGGCCCTGGAGCGTATCCGCCCNGCCCAGGCCCTTTGTGATCTGGTCGCCGCCGACCGACTGGANCCCGANATCCTCTCCNGGGCCAGCGAAATCATCCATCGNTGGGACGAAGAAAAGGATTCCCTGTTCGGCTCGAAGTTCCACCGCCGGGCGCAACAGGTCCTTAAAGACCTTCGGCCCTTCCATTTTCCCGTGGCCTTCCCCGAGGTCTTTTTACGAAAACGCACCGGCTTCGATGTCATCCTGGGAAATCCTCCATGGGAGAAAGTCCATGTCGAAGAACACGCCTTCTGGGCCCGTTATGAACCGGGCTTCCGCGGCCTGAACCAGCGGGAACAGGAAAAACTCAAAGAGGAATTGCGGAAGACCCGCCCGGACCTTGTGGCCCAACTGGAGGCCGAAATCGCCGAGACGCAAGGCATGCGCAAGGCTATGGTTCTTGGTCCGTTCCCAGGGATCGGCGAAAGCCACCCTGACCTTTACAAGGCCTTTTGCTGGCGGTTCTGGCAGCTCACCCATGCCAACGGCGGCCGAATCGGCGTCGTCCTCCCCAGAACGGCCTGGAGCGGCCGCGGCGGCCAGCAGTTCCGGACGACCGTTTTTCAAAATGCTGCGCGTGTCTCCCTCTGTTACCTTCTGAACAAGGACGGATGGGTCTTCGACGACGCCGAACCGCGCTACACCATTGCCCTTACCGGTGTCGAACATCGTGATTCCCAAATCACTGGCAAGAAACTTTGTGGCCGAGTCAGGCTCCGTGGGCCATTCAACTGCTTGGAAGCCTTTGAAGCCGGACGGCGGCGCCCACCCGCCGAGTTCCCGGCAGCGGACGTCCTGGGCTGGACCGAGACGGCCGCTTTGCCCCTCTTGCCCACCGAGATGTCGCTTGAGATTTTCGCCCTCATGCGGCGGCATCCCCGGCTGGACCTGAATGACGGGAAAACCTGGCGGGCAAGACCCCTTCAGGGCGATCTTAACGCCACAAAAGGCAAACCGTTAATGGACTTAAAATCTGAGCAATGCCCAGAGGGCTATTGGCCGGTGTACAAGGGCGAGTCGTTTGATCTCTGGCAGCCGGACCGCGGGCCGGAGCACTACTACGCCTGGGCCGATCCGGACGTGGTCTGCCGACATCTCCAGGAAAAGCGTGTGCGGGCTGCGCGGAGTCGCAACTCCCCCTTTGCCGAGTTTGACTCGCAATGGCTCCACGACCCGCGAACCCTTCCCTGCCACCATCCCCGGATCGCCTTCCGCGATGTGACCAACCGTACGAATCAGCGGACGGTTATCGTGGCCCTCATCCCGCCGGGGGTGTTTGTCAATCACAAAGCGCCATATTTTCTTTGGCCTCGAGGAGACGTGCTGGATAAATGTTTTCTCTTGGGTGTTCTTGGCTGCATCATACTTGACTGGTACGCCCGCCGATTTGTCGAAACAAATCTGACTTTCGATATCCTCAATCCATTTCCCATTCCTCGTCCGGGGTGTAACAATCCGTTGTGGCAGCGGGTGGTGGAGCTGGCGGGGCGACTGGCCGCCGTGGATAAGCGACTGAAAACCTGGGCCAAAAGCGTGGGCGTGGACTGCGGGCCACTGGACGAGGCGACCTGGTTTGACATGATTTGCGAGCTGGATGCCGTGGCCGCCCATTTGTACGGCCTGGAGGAAAAGCACCTGCGGCACATCTTTGAGACGTTCCACGAGGGCTGGGGGCCGGGCACGCAGGCGGACCATCCCACCCTGGGCGATTACACCACCCGGTTGGAAAAGACGCTGGACCATTTCCGCCGGCAACCGTAGGGGCGATTCACGAATCGCCCCTTGAAATGGAATACGGCTAATTGTCGGGGCAATTCATGAATTGCCCCTACCGGGGACGCACATAGTGTTGCGGCAATTGCCCCGACCGGGAATGAAAACGGAGGCAAAACAGTGACAACAGTCAACTCGGGCATCTATCCCCTTTTTATCGACAATCGTCAGGGCAACACGCTGGCCAGGGCCATCGCGGATTCCTGGACGATGCTGCAATCGCTTGGGATTTCCGTCGATGAGCTGTGTGTGGCCACGGGGTTTTTCAACCTTGGCGGATTCCGGCTGATTGCCGACGTGTTGCAGGCTGTTCCGCGGGTGAGGCTCCTGTTGGGCGTGGAACCTCGCCCAGAGGCCGAGCGCCCACCCCAGGACCCCGGGGAAACACCCGAAGAGGCCTTCGCCGAGCTTCTGGAAGAACAGTTGCGGATCCAGGAGGAGGGCCTCCGCCGGCAGAGAGACCTTCTCCCGTTTGATCGGGAAGAAGACCAGTGGGTGCGACAGCTCCTGCAATGGCTCTATTCGGGACGGGTCGAAGTTCGTCGCCATGAAGGGCGAATCCTTCATGCCAAGGCGTATCTCTTTCGCAACCAACGCGCGGGAGTGTTGGTGGGGTCCTCCAATCTCACCTGGGGCGGCCTGACAGGAAACTTGGAGCTGAATTTGGGGAGTGAGGATCCCGCCTTACTCCAGAAAACCTGCCAGTGGTTCGACGAACTCTGGGATCAGGCCCAACCGTTCAATCTTGCCGAAATCTATGACCGCCTGATGGAGGAATTTCCACCGTTTTTCATCTATTTGCGGGTGCTCTATGAACTTTATGGCGAGCAGGTGGAAGAGCAACGGCGGGAGGAGCCAATCCCCCTCACCGAGTTTCAGAAGCATGGGGTTTGGCGGGCGCTGCGAATTATGGAGCGCTACGGCGGGGCTTTGGTCGCCGACAGTGTGGGGCTGGGCAAAACCTACATCGCCGGTGAAATTGCCCGCCGGTTCATCGAGAGAAAGCAGCGGGTGTTGCTCATTTGCCCGGCGGCCCTGCGCGATAGCACCTGGCGGGACTTTCTCAGTGAGTATCAGCTCTTTGCCGAGGTGGTCTCTTTCGAGCAACTGGGGGACGAAAGACAGCTTGGCGGAAAATACTCCTATCTGAATCGTGCTGTGGAAGAATATGCCCTGGTGATCGTCGATGAGGCCCACCATTACCGCAACCCCAGCACCCCCCGACGGGCCATGGCTCTGCGACGCCTCTTGCGGAAAGCGAACTATCCAAAAGTCCTGCTTCTGACGGCCACGCCCGTGAATAATAGTCTCTGGGACCTTTACTATTTACTTCGCTACTTCGTGCGGCAGGACTCGGCCCTGGCAGAGCGGGGGATTCTTTCCCTCCGACGGCGGTTTGACTGGGCGATGGCCGAAGATCCTTTTGATTTAGAGCCGGATATTCTCTATCCCATCCTGGATGCGACAACTGTTAAACGCACCCGGGGTTTTATCAAACGGGAGTATCCCCATGAACAGATTCGGCTGAGCAACGGGCAACTGGCGCTGATCCGCTTTCCCCGTCCGGTGCTGAAGACAATTCGCTACCAGACGACTGCCCTCATGAAAGAGCTTTTAGAGGAACTGGAGAAAGCCCTGGCCCCGGCCGATGGAGTTCCCGCCCTCAGGATGGCCCGCTACCAACCGGAGCAGTATCTCCTGCCCGAGCACCAGCCGGAGGGAATGCGGTCGGAAAACCCGGTGGTGGGACTTTTGCGAACGGCCCTTCTCAAGCGGTTTGAGTCTTCGCTTCATGCCTTTCGCCAAACGGTGGAAAGAATGATCCGGGAGCATGAGGTGTTTCTTAAGGGACTTGATGAAGGCATGGTCCTGAAAAAAGAAGTCCTGAAGGAGATTTCCGCTGCCGGGGATGAAGTCGATGATGAGTCTCTGGCCG
>Ga0067045_1030155_pt1 | contig 16489 bp, 19 predicted proteins | sample TerdegcTABiofilm_FD_59184 | JGI IMG/M metagenome (GOLD analysis project Ga0067045, IMG submission 59184) | Combined Assembly of (Gp0054472, Gp0054536) Wastewater bioreactor microbial communities from Singapore -Terephthalate degrading...
CCGGCGAAAGCCGGAATCCAGTCCTTCCAATATGTTATGGACCCCGGCTTTCGCCGGGGTGACGGGGTCCTTGTTAAGTCAACGGACTGAAATCACGTGATGTCATCCACGAAGTTAACGCCTATGCGGTAACGGGGAGAGAGCCCTTCCCCCCGTTGACGGGGGTCAGAGGGGGGTGTTGGTTCGGAAGCGGTGACCGTCTTTTCGAAATGCAATGCTCGGTTATTCCATCAACCTACTTTGATTAATGATGGATTGCCGGACCTGCTTCAGCAAGGCGGCAGAGCACACGCACCTTGCTGACCACTCATTGGGTGATGGCACGGTTCCGAGGAATCCTCCAATATCTTGTCTCCTCCAACCTCGGTTGTGCTTTGTAGAGGGCGATTGCCGGGAATTCGGGATGGTTACCCGGATTCCCGGTTTCGCTTTTCGGAAGTGGACGGGCTCAGCCGGCTCTTAATCAGATCCCCAAAGAAATCGAGCCGTGCGAGACGGAAATTCTTCTCGGCAACCAGACTGGTCCTGTGATATTGTATGAGGGTCGTGGGCCCCGGGCGGGGTCGCCCGTCTACGATTCCCACCGGCAATCAGGAGCTCCCCCGTGGTACGAAAATGGGACGTGTCATTGCGAGTGAGGCCGGAGGTGTCCCTCCTGCCTCTCGTTGTCGGATGCGCTGAGAAGGCCGCTCTTGCATTTGGATTGGATGAGCCGGAGGCCTTGGCGATAACATTGGCCACAGAAGAGATCTTCACGTACGTCGCTCGTGCTGCCGCCCCGGACAAAGAGATGGAAATAAGCTTCAGACGTGGCGGATATTACGTGGAGGAGCAATTCGCCTTCGAAGCCGAAGGGTTTAACATGAAGGCCTTCAATCTCACGGTTGCTGCATCGGTGAATGGTGAGCAGGATTTTGAGGAAACAGGGCTGCTCATAGCATCCAGAATGGTGGATCGCTTCAAGTTCTCCCAGTCCGACGAAGGCCTGCGGTTGACGCTGGCAAAGGAAAAGGCCTATCCGGAGATTTCCGAGATCCGGGCCCCCGAGGTGCCTCCTCTGAGAGACTATGCGATACGATCTCCCGAGGTGGAAGAGGTCAAGGCGTTTGTCCACCTGGTGAATCGATTCTACGGAAATGCGGTCATTCCAGCCGTATTCCGGTATCCAGGAAAGCTCGTTGACATGGTAGTTAGCGAGGACTGGGCGGCTAAAGTGGCGGCCGATCGTGAAGGCCGAATGGGTGGAGGGGTGGTCTGGAAGCGCGTTAGCGAAGAGACCGTGGAATGGTTCGGCCCGTACGTTTTCAATCAACCTGAAGATTCGCGGATGTCCGAAGCGCTCGTCGACTCATGCCTGGAGGCCCTGGCGAGGAGTGGGGTCGAGAGCCTCATCACCAGATTTCCCACTCCGGAGCTCCCGAAGGACTATTTCGAGCGTCTCGGTTCCGTAACCCTGCGTCCGAAAGACGGACAAGGAGTGGAACTGGAAGCATACTTCAGGCACCTGGGCGAAGACCTGGGCTGCGGTGTCTGGTCTCATCCCTTGCTCGAGCCATTCCTCTCAGAAGAGTATCGCCGGCTCTTCTTCGCAAGGGAGATCCATCCGGTGAAAGAGGAGGGGGAGACGCAGTCGTCCTTTTCAGTGCTGTCTGCTGATTTCGACCGCTCCATCGGCTCGGTCACCCTCAGGCCCATATGATGGGGGACAGACGCCTCGCAAACCCTTGCGTCGTACGTCGATGTGCTCCTCAGAGAAGACGCAACGTGCATCTTGTTTGAGATAGACCTCGGGCGTCCGTGGCACTCGTACTTCGTTCCGATGCTTTTCGAGCATGGTTTCGAGCCTCGCCTCGTGCTTCCACTGGCTGCTAAAGGCGATGTGGTCGTCTTTCAACACTCCATCAACACGCGCACACCATGACTCCTGTCGCACTGGAAAAACTCCTCCCGGCCTATATAAGGCGGTTCGAGGCGTACATACCAAGCAAACCCGATTCCGAGCTCATGAAGCTGTTTGGATGCTCGCGGCTCTATCGTCTCAACAACAACGAAAACGCTTTGGGGCCTCCCCCTGCTGCACAAGAGGCCATTCGAAAATTCGATCCGGCGAGGGCGGCTGTGTATCCCAGCGGGGACTGCTATTTTCTCCGTCACAAGCTCGCGAAGAAATTCGATAAAGACCCTGACCAGTTCGTTATCGGCAATGGCGCTAACGAGGTCATTGCCTTTGTCATGAGAGCGTTTTGTGAGAGCGGAGACAATATCGTCACTTCTGACAAGACATTTGCCGTTTACGAATGGATTGCAGAGTTCTCGGGGGTGGAGACAAGGCTTGTTCCGCTCAAAGACTACGCCTTCGATGCTCCAGGAATGCTCAGCCGGATCGACGACCGAACCAAGATCCTGTTCATATGCAATCCGAATAATCCCACGGGAACATACTGGGACCAGAAGGAATTGCGCGGATTCCTCGACACCATTGATAGTCGGCAGATTGTAGTCCTGGACGAAGCGTACTGCGAGTTTGTGGAATCAGATGACTTTCCCAACGGGATGGATCTCATTGACGAGTATCCCAATCTGGTAGTGTTTCGGACATTCTCCAAGATGTACGGGCTGGCAGGCCTGCGCATAGGATATCTTGCGGCCAATCTGGAAGTCGTAGACGCGGTCAGACGCACGTGCATCGTCTATTCCGTGAACTCCTTGGCTCAGGAAGCTGCCCTGGCTGCGATAGATGACGACGAGCATGTCTTGAGAACTAGAGAGCTGGTGCGTACCGGCAAGGATTTTCTCAGGAGAGAGCTGAATCTCCTTGGCCTGTCCTACCTCGCGGGTGAGGGGAACTACATCATGGTGAAGCTGCCGATGAGCGATTCTCTGGCGTACCGAAAGCTCATGACTCAAGGAGTGATGGTGAGGACAATGACGGGGTTTCGCTTTCCCAACTTCGTTCGGGTAACCATATCCAAAATGGAAGCCATGGAGGCATTCATCGAAGCCCTTGCGCGAACTTTATCGCGATAAGAACCCCCTGCGGCCTGTTCAAGAGATGATCAGGCCGCGGGCTACGAGAGGCGGATGACCGTGGATCGTGATTTTGAGCGTATATACCGCGGTACACTGGCGATCGGATCCTCGGTCCCTCGGGTCGATGCGTTCGACAAGGTAACGGGAAGACAGATCTTCGCCGCGGATTATTATTCGCCGGACATGCTCTGGGCAGGAGTTAAGAGGGCGGGAATCCCCCACGGCCGGGTGGAGTATCTGCACGTGGAGAGAGCTGCCTCTTTGGCCGGGGTGCACGCAATCTTGACCCACGAAGATGTTCGAGGCTCCAACAGGCAGGGCGTGGTTCGGAAGGATCAGCCCGTGCTGTGCAACGATAAGGTTCGGCACTGTGGAGATGCTGTCGCTCTGGTCCTTGCCGAGAGCAAGGAAGTCCTCCGCCAGGCCCTCGATCTCGTTGGCGTCGGTCTGGAGCCGCTGCCCGCTGTTTTCGATGCGGAACAGGCCATGAAAGAGGGGGCCCCTCTCGTGCATGAGGATCATGAGGCGGGAAACATCCTTCTTGAAGGCCACCTGAAGACAGGCGCCGGGGAGGATGCCCGAGACGAATGCGACATCCTGATCGAGGCTTGTTTCAAGACGCCCCGACAGGAGCACGCGTACCTCGAGACTGAGGTGGGCTGGGCCCAGATGGGGGATGACGGAAGGCTCACCATTGTGTGTTCGACGCAGACGCCGTTTCGCGACCGAGCGGAGGTTGCGGAAGCTCTCGGACTGAAATACACGGACATCCGCATCATAGCACCGTATCCTGGGGGAGCGTTTGGAGGCAAAGACGGCGTGACCGTGCAGAGCCTCCTCGGGCTTGCCGCGCTCCATTCCGGTGGAAGACCGGTCAAGATGTGGTGGGGGAGGGAAGAGTCCTTTGTCTGCGGAACCAAGCGCCATGCGGCTACTATGTACTACACCCTGGGGGCAAAGAGCGATGGATCCCTCCATTACCTGAAGGTCCGATTGTACCTGGATACGGGCCCATACGACCACCTCGGTGGGGTAGTGCTCGCGCTCGGCCTGGAGCATTCGGGGGGTCCATATCGGATACCAAACGTGGTCCTGGATGGATGGTGCGCGTACACGAACAATCCTGTCGGTGGAGCGTTCAGGGGCTTTGGGGTCACTCAGGTAACAGCGGCTATGGAGCAGATGATGGACATGCTGGCCGAGAAACTCGGCATGGATCCTCTGAATCTCCGGCTCAGAAACGCCGTGAAAACGGGCGACCGGAATTTCGTGGGAAAGACCCTCGTCAATTCCACGGGGGTGACCGAGTGCCTGGAGGTCCTTGCCGCCCATCCGCTCTGGAAGGAGAAAGATGCGTGGAAATCGTCGGCTGATACGTTCAAGAAGAGGGGAGTCGGGATCGCCGCACTTATGCACGCGTCGGGGTACGGGCCGTTCGTTCCGGATTTCGCAAATGCCAAGATTCAGTTGACCGAGCAGGGCAAGGTTCGTGTCTACTGCGGTGTGGTTGATATGGGGCAAGGCAATGCGTCCACCAATCTTCAGATCGTCGGCTCCATACTCGGACAGGACGCTGCCCATATCGAGCTGGTCCAGCCCGACACGGACCGCACGTTGCCAAGCGGGTCAGCGTCCGCCAGCAGGTGCACGTACACCTTTGGCAACGCGTTGATCGGGGCAGCCGGGATACTGAAGGAGCGTATCCTGCAGCGGGCGGCGGATCTCCTCATGGCTCCGGACGCGAAGCATTTCGCTCTTGTGCCGGGCAGCGTGCGACATCTGCGTGACGGGCGGGAGCTACCTCTATCACTCGTGGCACAGTACCTCAATGAATCGGAGCGGATCGCAGTGTATCGTTTCCGAGCGCCGGTCGCCGGGGAGGTCATGCCTGTGGGAGAGGATCTTCGTCTACACGGGTTTCCTCACACCCTCTTCTCTTACGGGGCTCACCTGGCGTACGTAGAAGTGGACGAGCTTACTGGAAAGGTCTCCGTCGAGAGATACCTTGCTGTGAGCGATTGCGGTACTGTGATAAATCCCCAGGTTTACGAGCAGCAGATCCATGGCGGGATAGCCCAGGGCGTCGGTTTCGCGTTGAGCGAAGAATTCCAGGTAAAGGAGGGCCGAGTCCTGACCCCCGGCTTCTCAACGTACTTGATTCCCACCGCTGCAGATGTTCCGGAAATGGAGTCCATACCTGTTCAGTTGTACGAACAGACAGGACCGTTCGGTCTGAAAGGAGTAGGAGAGATTTCCACGAACGGACCCCTGCCCGCAATTAGCAATGCACTGTTCGATGCGCTCGGAGCGCGGGAGGGCGAGTATCCACTTACCCCGGAACGGGTAGCCCGGGTCATCGGAGCCGGCGATTGGCTCAACGCGTCCGGATCGATGCTGCGGTGGTGAGGGGATCGATTCCCTGGACCGAAACAAAAGAGCCATCCCTTGAAATTCTTCGGGTCGTTGAGCCGAATTCAGATGCAGTGAGAGAGGCAATGGAAATAGCATTCTTCCTCAACGGTACTCCAGTTAAGCTGGACGTTGCGCCGGACCGCAGAGTGGTCGATCTGCTCCGGGAAGACCTGGGGCTGACTGGAACGAAGGAGGCCTGTGGCACGGGTGATTGCGGCGCGTGTACCATCCTCGTCGACAATGAGAGCCGCCTGTCTTGCCTCATGTTGGCAGCCCAGCTAGACGGTAGGACTGTCGCCACTATCGAAGGGTTGAGTCAGGGGGAGAGCCTTCACGTTATCCAGGAGGCCTTCATCGAATGCGGGGCCGTTCAATGCGGGTTCTGCACACCTGGTATGGTCGCTTCGTCCGTAGACCTCCTCCACCGGATACCCAGCCCTACGAGACAGGAGATTCGGGAGGGTCTCTCCGGTAACCTCTGCCGATGTACCGGGTACCAGAAGATAGTCGACGCTGTAGAACTGGCCGTACGTAAGTTGCAGGAGGACCGGTGACACAGGTATTTCTTCCCCGAACGCTCAATGAGCTCTGGAACCTGCTCGATGCCGAACCGGACGGCAGGGTTTACGCTGGAGGAACCGACTTCCTGGTGGGGTTTCACGAAAGAGCACCGCGGCCGGCTTGCCTCATCTGTATCGAGCGCATTTCGGAGATAAAGGGCGTGTCGGACCGAGGGGATTGGATCTGGATAGGCGCAGCGACCACTCACAGCATGTTGCTCGCTGCCCCCCCCATCCGGGAGCACGCTGCTGTTCTGGCGCGGGGAGTGAGCGTGCTGGCTTCACCCCCGGTACGCAATATGGGAACCATCGGCGGCAACATGGTGAATGCCTCTCCGGCGGGTGATACCCTACCGCCCCTGTACGTCCTCGGAGCTGAGGTGGAGATCGAGTCCCGGGTCTCCACAAGACGAGTGCCCATACAGGAGTTCATCCTCGGTCCCGGCATTGTGGATCTGAGACGAGGTGAAATAGTCACCGGCCTCAGGGTACGCAAAGCGTCCCGGTTTGCGGTGCACCATTACGAAAAGGTGGGGCGCAGAAAAGCGCAAGCCTGCTCCGTAGTGGGCATGGCAGCGCTCATCAGGCTTTCGCAATCAAAGATCATCGAAGAAATTCGGACCGCGTGGGGGAGCGTCGGTCCCACGGTTGTGACAATTCCGGACGTGGAGCATTTCCTAGTGGGGAAACCTCTCGGGGTCAAGTCCTTGAGAGAAGCGATGCCTCTTGTGGCCGGTTCCGTGTCCCCCATAGACGACGTGCGGGCCACCGCAGAGTATCGGCGGGAGGTTGCGGCCCGTATCCTTCTTCGTCTTGCTCTATATGCCTAATTCCTCGTCCTCAGCACGAAAAGTCGTCCGCCGAAAGCGGCGCTTTAGCGAAGGAGCTTCACAGGAAGATACAGGGAGATTTGGGGAATAAACGTAACGAGCATGAGACAGCCCAAGAGCAACAGGAGAAAGGGGAATACCCCTTTTGAGACTTCCACGAGGCTCTTTTGGGTGAGCCCCATCGCCACAAAAAGATTTAGACCGAATGGCGGGGTCAGGAAGCCGAATTCGATTACCAGCACCATGATGATACCGTAATGAATGAAGTCTATGCCAAAGCGGTTGAGCGTCTCGACAAAGAGTGGTGAAAGAATCAGCATGGCCGACACGTTTTCCATGACCGTTCCCATGATGAGGAACAGAATGTTCACGAGGATAAGAAAGAGCCATGGGCTGTGCACGTGCGCGGTAATGGAGTCCGCCAGCAGGTGAGGCAGCCGCTCGGAAGTGAGCAGCCAAACGAGTGCCATGGCGCATGCCAGAATGAAGAGGAGGCAACTGGAAAGGATCGCGCCTTGCTTACACACCTTGGGAACATCGTGCCACTGAATCTCCCGATGAATGACGACTTCTACGAGCAGTGCATACACAACACTCACGCCCGCGGCTTCGGTGGGGGTGAACATGCCGCTGTAGATCCCTCCCAGCACGATAACGGGAAGCATGATTCCCCAGATTCCCTCTCTAAGACACTGAAACGTCTCTTTCCACGAGATCCGCTCTCCCATAAACCATTGTCGCCGGTACGCCATGACGATGACGTATGCAACAAAGCTTCCCCCGATGAGGAGACCCGGAAGGATTCCGGCCATGAAGAGCTCCGCCACCGAGACGTTCATGACCATACAATAGAGGATCATGGGAATTGACGGCGGGATGACGATCCCCAGAGATCCCGCGGAAGTCACGAGGCCGGTGGCGAATCGGTCATCGTACCCTGCTTTGATAAGCGCGGGGATCATGACGGAGCCGATGGCCACGACCGTCGCGGGGCTCGACCCCGAAAGTGCAGCGAAGAACAGGCAACCCACGGTCGTCGCAACAGCCAATCCGCCCGGATAGGGCCCCACGAAGGCATTCATAACTGCAATAAGCCTCCGTGCCATGGCCCCCTCGGTCATTATGCCTCCCGCGATAATGAAAAACGGAATGGCCAACAGGACCGAATTATCCAGAGCATTGAACAGTTGCTGTGGCAAGACCAGCAACGAGGTGGACGTGTGAGCGTACAGGGCTATGCCGGTGGTGGCCGCCAGCATGAGGGCAATGGGCATCCCCATTATCAGAAGAAGGAAGAAGCACAGGAAAACGGTAATAAGCATGATCAGTCAATCACGATAGGTTTGTAGGGCTCGCCTCTGACAAAGCTCGCCAGATGCTTTTTTGCCAGGTGAAAGAATCGCCACGCCATCAAGAACGAGAACAAGGGAATCGGCACATAGAACCAGAATTTGCGGACCTGGAGAACTGAAGTGAGTGCTCCAAATTTGAACAGTTTCTCAGCCTGCACCCACCCGTACCAGCCTATGACAATCAACAGGAGTGCAGAAAGCACGTGCACGACCGCGCGCAACGCGTGACGGAACCGGTCGTTGGTAACACGTTCGTACAGGAGGTCCATGGAGAAATGCACGCCGTACTTCACGCCGAGAGCGGCTCCCAGGAATGTCACAAAGACGCCGACGTATCGCGCCAATTCCTCCATCCACGTGAAGCTGAATCCCAGAACGTACCGGCAAAAAACCTGGATGGCCGTAAGAAATGCGAGAGTCAGGAGGACGAATACGAGGGTCCACTCTTCCAAGCCATTAAGCGCTCTAGTAAAACATCTCAAAATCTTCAGGAGCATAAGTTCAACCGAGGGCCTGGAGCCATGCCAGGGCTGTATTCTGCAGGAGGCGCGAAACGCCGTTTCCTACCAATGAGGCCCGTCCGCACCTTCCTGCACGGAATATCGCACACCTGTCCGGGGAACTATGCCAGTCCCCTGTCACATCACTTTGCTGAATGCTCTTTAACTTTTGCGAGAAAGAAGTCAAAAACCTCGGGACCGATCTTTTCCCGATAGGTGCTCCAGACTGTTTTCATCGCGTTCTTGAACGCTTCCCGTTCCTCGGGGGTCAGCTCGGTTACCTTCACGTCGTTCTTCTTGCAGTACTCTTCTACGGAAAGCCCGGATTGGGGTAATTTTTTCTCAAGCTCCGCGTTTGTTTCCCGGTTCACCTTGATACACAGCTTGGCGGCATCTCGGAAGATCTTCTGCTGCTCGGGTTTGAGCTTGTTCCAAAAATCGGGATTCACGATAATGATGCATTCTGTCAGGATGTGCCCAGTCTTGGTGACGAATTTGGTAATCTCGGTCGCCTTTATCAGGATTGACGTGAGCAACGGGTTCTCTTGAGCGTCTATGGTACCGTTTTGGAGAGCGCTGTAGATTTCCGGGAACGGCAAATCGGTGGGTGAAGCTCCCAGAACCTTAAACGTATCGATGTAAATCGGACTCTTCATGACCCTGATTTTCAGACCCTTCAGGTCGTCGGGTTTGCGCACTTCCCGTTTCGTGTTGGTCACGTCTCGGAACTCGTTCTCCGTCCAGCCTATTCCGATGAAGCCCTTTGCCGGAAGAAAACCGAAAATCTTCTCCTGCACTTGGGGATCGTCCAGCACTGCGTATGCCGTCTTACGGTCAGGAAATACGAACGGAAGATCCGTGAGAGCCACTTGTGGGGCGTAGTTCTGAAGGACCGCACAGGTCACCGACGCGATCTCCAGGGTTCCGCTCTGCACTTGTTCCGCCAGTGACGTTTCGCTTCCGAGCTGGCCGAACGGAAAAGTCTTGATGTCTATTTCCCCGTTGGTTTCCTTTTTCACATACTCGGCGAAGGCATCGATTCCCTTGGATTGACCGTGAAAGGGCGGAGCGATATGGCCGAACTTCAATTTCATGGCCGCTGTCGACACGGGGGCAAACGTAGCCATTGCTAAAGTCAGGACGGCAGACAGTACCACCACACAAAATTTCTTCATCCTGCACCTCCGTCAAGAATGGATTGAGAGTTAGGGGGAATGCCTTGAAAGCTGTACAGATGAGTCAGGTCCTTCATGGGGCCTATTCTCTCATGGAACAATACCACGAATCGATGCGTTTCCACACGGAAAAAGCGACATCGCCCAATGAGCTCACGGTCTTTGAAAGTCCCAACCGAGCCTTTGTCTGCCGCCCGTCCCCAGGGCTGTTTCTTGACAAAGAGCGGGCCCGTCTTTAAACTACGCCCTTTGGAGTTCAAGAAAGGGCGCTTGGCAACGTTGGGCAAGCGTACCATCTCACGCAAGGAACACTCGCCTATGTCCGAAGTCTGGCAAGCTGCTGTAGAAGAGCTCGAAAGAGGCAGGGACGTTGCCTTGGCGACGATTCTTGCAGTCTTGGGGTCTTCTCCAAGGCATGTGGGGACCCGTCTTCTCGTCAGACAGGATGGCTCCATCGCGGGGACCATCGGGGGAGGGCTTTTCGAGGCCGATGTCGAGCAACTCGCTGCTAGGGCCCTGCAGGACGGGGAATCGTGCCGGTCTTTGTTCTCGTTCAGGGGGCGTGATGCCCATGATTCCCAAATGATCTGTGGTGGAGAAGCCGATGTATTGATCGAGGTTCTTTCCGGACAAGACCAGGATGCTCTCGATTTCTGCAAGAAAGTGTACGAGGTTACCGCATCGAGGAGGAGGGCATACCTCTTGAGCCGGCTGGACATGCCGCAGGGCGCCCGCAAGAACGGACCGGTCCGGCACCTGCTGCTCGAAGAAGACGGACCGAGATGGGGGGGATTCCCGGGCGATGATTTGGCCCTCAAGGCGATGCCTTCGTCCAGGCTCTTGAAACCGGCGCAAGTTCTTGAGATTCCCGGCTCCGAGTACCCGGTCTTTCTCGAATGGATCAGGCCGCGAGGCACCGTGTACGTGTTCGGGGCCGGCCACGTCGGGTTGTGCGTGGCACACCTCGCTGCTTACGTGGATTTCAAGGTGGTGGTCGTGGACGATCGAGCCGAGTACGCTGACAGCTCGAGATTTCCCGAGGCCCACGAAGTCAAGGTGGTGGAGTCATTCACGGATTTCTTTTCTCAAACCGTTCTGGACGAGGACAGCTACGTGGTCATCGTCACCCGAGGTCATGCCCACGACAGAACAGTGCTCAACCAGGCATTGAAGACGAGAGCGGGCTACATAGGAATGATCGGGTCTAGACGAAAAACGAACCTTATTTTCCAGGCATTGCTCATGGAGGGTTTTTCCAGCGAAGATCTTCAGCGGGTCTATGCTCCCATCGGCCTGCCGATTGGAGGGGAAACACCCCAGGAAATAGGTATTTCGATCGTGGCGCAGATCGTGGACTTTCGCAGCAGGAAGGACCGGATTGAACGGAGGGGGGACTGAGCAACAGTCGTCCCGTAACACGATTTCGTGTTCAAGGCAACAGGGTTTAGGAAAACGTATTCCAGGCGTTCGGACGTATCATGCTTGACGGCAAAAAAATTACGGTAGTTCTTCCCGCGTACAACGCTGAGCTGACACTCGAGAGGACGGTATCAGAGCTGGACCGGAACGTGGTGGACGACATTCTCCTCGTGGATGATTCGAGCAGCGACAGGACAGTATTGATGGCTCGCCGCCTCGGTATCCGATCCTTCGTACACGACAGGAACTACGGATACGGTCGTAACCAGAAGACCTGCTACGCGGAGGCGCTCAAATCCGGAGCAGACGTTATTGTTATGCTCCATCCCGATTACCAGTACAGCCCCAAGCTGGTTCCTGCCATCGCGGCCATGGTAGCTTCCGGCGAGTACGACGTTGTGCTCGGTTCACGAATTGTTGGGGGCAAGGCCAGGTCAGGAGGAATGCCCATATACAAGTACGTTGCGAACAGGTTTCTCACCCTTGTCGAAAATCTCATGCTGGGTTCCAAGCTTTCCGAGTTTCATACGGGGTATAGGGCGTTTTCCCGTACGGTTCTGGAAAAGTTGCCCCTGCACCAGAACTCCGATGACTTCCTCTTCGATAACGAAATGCTGGCCCAAGCCATTTACTTCGATTTCAGAATTGGCGAAATCTCGTGTCCGACCAGGTACTTCCCGGAGGCATCCTCAATCAATTTTCACCGCTCGGTTGTTTACGGAATCGGTGTGCTATGGACCTCCCTCCGATTCCGAATTCAGAAATGGGGTATTGCCAAGTTCCGGATTTTCGAGCAGGCTGAAGGCCGAGAAAGACGAGAATACTACTCGGAAGTTCGGTAGAGTCGTGGTCTTAGCCCTCCGTGCCCAATTCCGTCTTCTGGGCCGATGGCAAAAAGAACAGAGGGTTTCGTGGCTGGGATCGAGAACGGACCTCGAAGTAGAGGCAAGGCGCATCGGCGCGGCCGGACGTTCCGACAGTTCCGATCCCCTCTCCTTGCTTCACCTGTTTCCCTGTCTGCACCGTGATTTGGTGGAGATGGGCATACACTGTCACCAGGCGATTCGGGTGCTCGATCAGAACAACGTCTCCATACCCGGGAATGTTGCCCACATGCCCGACGCGGCCGTCAGCGGCAGACCGAACCGTCGAGCCCGCTGGCGCTGCGATCGTGATGCCGTTGTGCTGCACCCCTTGCCTCACCCCAAATTGCGAGATAATCGGTCCGCGAACCGGCCAGGCAAGGACACCATCGAATCGCTTCACCTGAGGACCCTCGCCGGTGGCACGCGGGAGAGAATTCTCTTCCGTCCGTGCCCCGGGTATGAATAGGCGATCTTGTGCCCGGATCGTGTACGGCGGCTTGAGGTCGTTGACTTCAGCCAAGTGCTGCAGGTCCACCTGGTACCTCTTGGCTATGGCTGACAGCGTTTCGTCCTGGGCTACCGTGTGGTACGTTCCTGCTGCGGGGATTTTCGACTGAATCCGAGGGGCAGTCCGATCGAGCACGTGTTCGCCAACGTGGTGAGGACATCCTGGTACGAAAATCGTGACAACGGCAAGAACGAAAACCCTGACAAAGAGCTCGATTTCAAACGAGGCCTCCGCTTGTGCACGAAAGCGCTGTCGCGCAGCGTACGAGGACACTTGGGAGCTAGACGCCGTGGGCGCAACGGTGCGGAAATGAGAGGACGACTTCCCTGTCACCGCTTCGTCCAACCATGCTCACCCACCAGATCCACAAAACGGCATCCGGTGTAACTTTCGATTTTTAGACCCACCTCCGTCTTGATGGCCCGTTTCAGCGTCTGAGAGAATCTGTCTCCAATCGGGATAACCAACCTCCCGCCTTCGGCAAGCTGCTCGACGAGGGTAGGGGGCATGCTTGGCGCCCCAGCCGTTACCATGATGCCGTCATAAGGCGCATATTCCGGCCAGCCGAGGGTTCCGTCGCCGATCTTGAACGAGATGTTGGTGTAGCCGCAACGCCCCAGCGTTTCCTGCGCCATTTCCGACAGGGGGGCAACCAGTTCCACGGTGTGGACCCACTTGCAAAGCTTACTGAGTATCGCAGCCTGGTACCCGCACCCCGTGCCTATCTCCAGGACGCGCTCGTGACCTTCCAGGTCAAGCAATTCCGTCATGAGGGCCACCATGTACGGTTGACTGATCGTCTGACCATGCCCTATGGGGAGGGGATTGTCGTCGTATGCCTCCTTGCGAAGAGCCTCTGAGACGAATAGATGCCGCGGAACTTCCTCCATTGCGGTGAGGACCCTCCGGTCCCGGATGCCCCGAGCAGCGAGCTGCTTGGCCACCATCCGCTTTCGCTCTTCTACATATTCTTCCATGAAAATCCCTGTCGATTGCCTGACCTTATGACCTCAATCTCCAAATCAATTATATACATTGGACCGCCGAGGAACCAGACGCGCCTGGGTATCACCGAGGAGCGGGAGCCGCGGGGGCAGCCTGAGGCAGAGTTGGCGCCGTTCCGACCCCTGGTTGCGAGCCTGTTGAGGCCTGAGAATCAGGAAGCGCGCCTCGTGTCGCAGGAGCCTGTGGAAAGACCGTCCCGTCCAAAAAACTGGATACCCGGTCCATCACGTTTGACGGAAGCGTGAGGAGCCAGTCTATGGTGCCAGAGAGGGCATCCCGGGGACTCATCATCCTCTCATCGTAATACGGATTATGGTACTGAGGATACGGATAGTACGGCCACTGGCCTGCGTCGCTGACGGCTCCTTGCTGCTGGTAAGAATAAGGAGACTGCTGCTGAGCAGGGTTGTATTCCTGCAGGTTGTAGCTCCCCGGCGGAGCCGGGTTGGCCGTTCCGTAGGGCATGGTGGGAGCACTCTGTGTTCCTGCGGGGTACTGTGCGTACTGGCTCCACGTCGGGGGCGACGCGATGAGGATCAAGAGTGCTGCTGCGAGGACACTCTGCATTCTCATAGCCACTCTCCGGGGTATGTATTTGGCAGACACTTAACGCGGTGCAGCGACAAATTCAACTGTTTTCTGACAGGGATTTGCAATTTCTTTGCAGTAGAACGTGAGACCGGCGGGGAGGCTGTGCACACGATCGAAAAGGAGCTCGCGGGCGGCGAACAAATCCGCAAAAGCCGTGTCAAAAATAACTTGACAGCCGTATGGAAAGAAAATATCATCCTCCGTCCATGCGATGCCCCGCTGCAATTCTCGCGCGGTCGCGAAGATCTGCGGCACCGAGGTGCGTCAACCGGAATTGGACAGTAACTCCGGCCGGAATACACAAAGATGGGGAAGCGACCGACGTCCTCGAAGTGCGGAGAGAGATCGGTTCCACCGTCGCATGGCGAGGGAGGCAGGTATTCTCAATGTTTATTGATTTTAGAGACTTAGTGAAGCGCTGTTTTTCGTATGTTCCTGTCCTTACAGATGGCTCGGCGGAGGTTCTTTCTCAGAAACGGATGCTGCCCTGCTGACAGCGTCCCGAAAGTTCGAAAATGCCCAACAAGGAGAATGAGCTCATGTGGATGACCCGTGAAGAAATAGCCGATGCACTCGGAATTGTCCCCAATAGCGTCAGGGGCAAAGTCCAAAAGGGTCAGATCGAGCGAAGAATAGTAGATGGAAAGAATTACTACAGAATTGTCGATCCAGAGGCCGCAAAGAAGGCGGAAAAGCGGACAGAATCTCGACGACAGACTCCTCCCGCGTCCCCTGCCGCGGGACACGTACCGGAAATAAAGAGGACACCTGCGGAGCGTGGTGGCGCCTTCAATCCCAAGGAAGTACTCCTGGATCAGTTGGCTTCCCTCAAAGTGGAACGGAATATCGAGGCAATCGAAAAAGGAGACGAGATCGATCTGGCAACAGATGAGATCTCCCGAGAGCTCGATGCCCGGATCACCATGCGGCAATACAGGCAGATCAAAGAAATCCAGGACGCCTTGGAAAGACTCAAGCAGGGCGAATATGGCGTGTGCGAGGAATGCGGCGATCCGATTCCCGAGCAGCGTCTCCGCCTGTTTCCCGCAGCCCGCTTCTGCGTCCGATGCCAGGAAGAGGCAGATCAGCACGAGAAACTGAGATCGGATCAGTCCCTGAGAGGCGGGACCTGGAAAGAGGACACCACCGACTCAGGATATTCAAAGACCTTCGAAGAGTAGTCCACCTTCACAGCCAACACCGTGAGCCTCCAGTACGAGAATGCTAGTGCTGGCGGCTCACGCGTGCTGGATACCCCAATCCGTAATCCTCCATGACCTCCCGCTCATAACGGACCATGAAAGCCCGCGCCACGCCGCACTTTCAACCGGCGGTCCTGCGCAGTCCTCGCGTACGGATGTTTGCCCCGCTCCAATGGATGATTATTTTAGAATCAACGAAAAGAGGAGTGGACAAAATGGAGCTGGCTGCTTTCCTGAGTGCTGTGGAAGCAGCAGTGATCAAACGTCCGAACAGCAAAGGAGAGCTCCGATGCGCAGAGAATTGAGCGACGACATTCAGGCCGGCACGGGGAGATGTCCTGCCGAGCCTCACAAATGGATGGGGTATGACCCCCACTCCCTGTTCGAGCAGAGTCACCCCGCAGTGAACAAAGAAGAACCGTCCGCTTTCGCAAATCCGTGCGAGGCAGGTGCCAAGAAGGCATCCGAAGACGTAACCGGGAAGCGGATGCCCGAATCGGGAGTATATACGTAGATCGGCTAAAGTGAGCGACAGCAAGAGGCCACGAAACAGGGGACGAGAAACGTTGCAGTTTCTCGTCCCCTTTCCTTTGTGGTCTCCAAGCATGCGTGGCCGCTTCCCGAGCTTCCAAGGCCGTATAATGTGGCAGCGCCGGTAGCGGGTTTCAAACCCGCGCTCGCGGGAATACGGCCCTAGCCCACATTCTAGCGTATGCATCCTGGAATCGGGTCAACAGCATTGCCGCCAATCCGCAACCGTGTTTGCGCCAAGGTGCACTTCGTCAGGGGATCGGTGCGGACTGTTGGCAACAGGTTTCAAACCTGCCCCTCCGCTTGGGTTGTCGTGTCTTGATCCTTGCAGGAGGAGTATTCGTAGCCATAGGGTCAGGTATCCAACCCGGCAGCCGCACGGACCGTGTTTCAACACGTAGTGCAGGCTTTCCGAAAATGTCTCAAGACTGGGGACACGCCAAAAATCGTAGCACGATTGAGCGTCGATGCGTGGAAAGGCACCCTCACCCCAACCCTCTCCCAGAGG
>Ga0067045_1030156_pt1 | contig 16487 bp, 13 predicted proteins | sample TerdegcTABiofilm_FD_59184 | JGI IMG/M metagenome (GOLD analysis project Ga0067045, IMG submission 59184) | Combined Assembly of (Gp0054472, Gp0054536) Wastewater bioreactor microbial communities from Singapore -Terephthalate degrading...
AGCGCAGCAGCAGACGTCCCGCGGAGGCCAGGTTGGCCCAGTAGCCGCCGCCCGCCTGCAGGACGCTGGCCAAGTAGTAGCCCTGGGCATAGCCGAATACGGAGATGAGGTTGTCTGCAGGGTCCTGCTGGACGGAGGTTGCGGCAACGCCTGCGGCAGGCGCACCGATCAGGCTCCAGCTTGGCCCGAGGCTCAGGTCGCACTCGGATACCGCGCGCGTGCCGGACACCAGATAGCTCCCGCCGTGCTGGAGATTGACCCAGTAGCCGGCGCACGTATCCAGCCTGGTCGCCTGCTGATAGCCGGATCCCGGCCGATAGGCAAAGGCCGAGATAGCGTCCCGGAACAGGGCCTGGTAGTCGGCATCGACGGGGACCAGAGGCAGGGAGATCAGGCTCCACCCGGCCGGCAGATCGAAGGAGAAGCTCACCGTGTCCGCGGACGCCACGGGAGATGTCACCCAGGTCACCGGCAGCGCCCCCCCGTTGAGGCTGGCCCACAGCAGGCTGATCTCCGGCTCTGGCAGCGTGGCCGGCAACTCGATGCGCAGCAGGTAGCTGGGGATGGGCTCCGCCGACGCGCGCGCCAGCGCCAGCAGGAGCGTGTCGCCGACTGCATGGGCGGCGTGCAGGAATCCGGAGGAGTCGGCAGGCTGGCGCACGACCGCCTGGTCGGCCTGCCCGCGGATCAGAACGTGGGCCTCCACTGCCAGGACACCGGTGTCATCGCTGAGTCGCAGCTCGTACGCCCGCACCTCCGCCGCCGCCAGGGGCCCACGCAGCCAGATGGAAGGCGGCTCCGCGTCGGCCCGGGCCAAGGTGCTCCCCAGGAAAGCCAGCATCACCCAGATCATGTCCCGCCTCACCCGCAAACGCGGGCAGGACCGGCTACGGTCTCGCCGGGGCCGTCCCAGCCCGCCCCGCCTTGGAGGTCGAGCGACGGAAGGATGGCAGCGTTCCCAGCTGGCCGCCCGCGCTGGTGCGCACACGGTGGCTGGCCCGCGTGAGCCGCTTGCTCGGACCCATGGCCTGCGGCCTCCTGCGGGACGCCGCGCGCGCACGGCACCGTGACGTCGCCTTGCTCGCCGTGCGGTTGACCGGGAGCGGATGCGACCGCGTCAACCCCGGGTTCGACCCGGCGGTGAATGGCCCCAACCCCTTCCCGCCCGGCCTCTAGGCCGTCGAAGACGACCTCTTGGTCGAGATCACGCGCTTCCTGCGCGGCCGCCAGGACTTTCCCCAAGGCGTGGCCGCAACGGGCACGAACTCTCTGAGACCGCCGGCTGTGTGGTAAGCGTTTCGCAGGCCTCGGTCAAGGGGAGCCTGCGATGCCCAGGGGTCTGGGGGTGGGCGGCCTGCGATTCCGGAGGCGACATCTCCGGGCAGGGCAGGCGCGGGAAGCAACGCGACAGGATGCCGCAGTTCAGCAAGGCGCAGGTCGCGCTCCACGTACTTCACGGCCGCGCGTGCTCGCTGGTGCGCACCTGCCGCAGGAAGGTCTCCAAGTGCTGGGCCGGCACCTGGCAAGAGAGCGTGTGCTCGGGCTGGTGACGAAGGTCCAGCGACACCGAGACCGCTCGACCGGGGAGAGCAGCCCCTCACCGGGCGATCCCCCGCCTCGCGAGCACCGAGACAGGGCGAGATCATATCCCGGTCATCCGATCGCCGGGCTCCCCGTCTCGCCAGTGCGAATGCGGATGCACTCCAGCAGATCGAGGACCAGGATCTTCCCATCTCCGATCTGGCCGCTGCGCGCGCCGGCCATGATGGCCTCTACCGTCGGCTGTACATAGCCATCGTTCACGGCGATCTCCAGCTTCACCTTGCGCAGCAGGCTGCCTGCTTCTTTGTGGCTGCGGGACACTGCGGCTATCCCCTTCTGCCGCCCGCGCCCAAGCACATTCGACACTGTAACCAGGTGGACCTCGCGGCGGGTCAGCTCCTCCAGCACGGCGTCGAGCCGGTCCGGTTGGATGATGGCAACGATGTACTTCATGGCTTCTACTCCAGGATCGTGTAGGCAGCTTCGCGATGCTGCGTCAGGTCCAACCCCACGCGTTCCTCGTGTTCCGACACTCGCAGGCCTACCACTGCGTCCACCAGCCGCAGCAGGACCCACGACGCAGCGAAAGCGAACGCCGCCGTGATCACCACGGCCTTGAACTGCACGAGCAGCAGGCCGGGGTTGCCGCCGAACAGACCGTCGGCGCCCGCAGGATTGACTGCCTTCTGGGCCCACAGGCCCGTCGCCAGCGCACCCCAGATACCGCCCACCCCGTGCACGCCGAACGCGTCCAGGGAGTCGTCGTAGCCGAACTTGGCCTTCGCGAAAGTCACAGCGCAGAAGCAGGCCAGGCTTGCCCCTAACCCGATCCAGATCGCGTCCATGGCGGACACGAACCCGCAGGCGGGCGTAACCGCGACCAGTCCGGCCACGGCGCCAGTGATCATGCCCAGGGTCGTCGGTCTACCGTGGTAGAGCCAGTCGCAGGCGGCCCACGTGATGCCGGCGGCCGCAGTGGCCACGTGAGTAGTCACGAAGGCATTAGCCGCCAAGGCGTTGGCGCCGAGAGCACTGCCCGCATTGAAGCCGAACCACCCGAACCATAGCATGCCGGCCCCGAGGATGGCCAGCGGCAAACTGTGCGGCGGCGAGGCCGCCCCGCAGCGTCTACCGAGCACCAGCGCTGCGGCCAGCGCTGCCATGCCAGCGTTGATGTGCACTACTGTGCCGCCCGCGAAATCCAAGGCGCCCATCTCCCGCACGAACCCGCCCACGCCCCACACCCAGTGGGCCACGGGGTCATACACCAGGGTCGTCCACAGCACGCTGAAAAGGCAGAACGCGGCAAAGCGAAAGCGTTCGGCGTACGCCCCGATGATCAGCGCCGGGGTGATGATGGCAAACTTGAGCTGGAAGGCCATGAACGCGGAGTGCGGAACGGTGGCTGCGTAGTCCGGGTTGGGTGCTCCCCCGACGCCGTGCAGGAACGCCCACTGGAGGTTGCCAATGATCCCCCTTACGTCCGGGCCGAATGCCAAGCTGTATCCGCACAGGATCCACTGCAGCGTCACGACGCACATCGCCGTGAAGCACTGCATCAGAATCGACAGCACGTTCTTGCGCCGCACCAGACCGCCGTAGAAGAAAGCCAAACCCGGCGTCATCAGCAGCACCAGCCCGGCACTCGCCAACATCCATGCCGTATCCCCTGAATCCACCGCAGGCGTGGCGCCCACCTGCTGCGCGAACGCGCAGCGTGGCCCCAGCACCAGCGCCGTCACCGCGATGAGGCTCCACATCCGTCCGTTCTCCCTCGCCTGTGTGCGCGCCGGCGCCATGCCGGCGAACACGCTCTCCCCCTGCACACGCCGTGCCAGGACCCCGACAGCAGATGCCAACCTCTTCTGCGGCCATGTGTTGCGCGATGCCCCGCAGCCGCTTCGATTTCGCGTCGGGCTCGCGAGGAAGTACACTGTTGTAGCCTGGAGAGGGACGATGGACAGAAATGTGTAGTCTCGAGGCCACCTCGGGATTGGGCCGCCGTGCCTGCGCCGCTGACCCACCCTTCCCAACTGGCCTTCGGTCCCCGTTCGAGCCTATTGCCCCCACCTCGCGAACCGCGGGTGACCCGTAGCGCCCCAGTGTCATCACCGCCGGCAGACAACCTCGTCGACAGAAGCGTTCGCAGTCTGTGCACATGGCCTCCCCGTGGTCCACGTCCTGCGCGGCTTCGCCAACGACCTTCCCCGGGCTCTCGAACTGGCGGGCACAACGGCCGAGCAGGCCGCCGCCATGGCCAGGGCCGTCCGCTTCGCCCCTGAGCCTCCGAGAATCGCCCGCGGCCTAGGGTCGCGGCCCCACGTCTGGCCCCGACTGCTCCAGTTCGTACCTTGTGTCAGCCGAACGTCCCGGACGACGCGCACCCTTGTTGCCATCACAGGACCCTGCCATGACCGCTCGCCCGCAGCTTGCCGCCATCGTCACCGTGTACCACAAGCATGCCCACGCGCAGCACATCGTCGACCGCTTCCTCGAAGGGTACGGCTGGGAGGGTCGCCATCGCCGGCCGCCGATGGACTTGGTCTCGCTCTACGTGGATCAGGTGCCCGAGAATGACCTGAGCCGCGAGCGCGCCGCGCGTTTCCCCCAGTTGACGATCTACCCCACGGTCGCCGACGCGCTGACCAGGGGCGGTGCCAAGCTGGCGGTGGACGGCGTCCTGCTCATCGCCGAGCACGGCCAGTACCCGCGCAACGAGAAGGGACAGCACCTGTATCCCCGGTACGAGCTCTTCCGCCAGATCGTCGCCGTGTTTCGCGCCAGCGGCCGCGCGGTCCCCGTGTTCAACGACAAGCATCTGTCCTGGAACTGGGCCTACTGCCGCGAGATGTACGACACGGCCCGCGCCATGGGCTTTCCGTTCATGGCTGGCTCGTCGCTGCCCGTTACGTACCGCACGCCGCAGCTCGAGATGCCGCTCGGGGCCCGCGTGATCGAGGACGTGTGCGTGGGGTACGGCGGAGTCGACAGCTACGACTTCCACGCCCTGGAGACCCAGCAGTGCATGGTGGAGCGCCGCGCCGGTGGCGAATGCGGCGTGCGCTGGCTGGAGACCTACCGCGGGGACAGCTTCTGGCAGGCACACCATGAGGGCCGCTGGTCGCGCGAGCTCTTCGAAGCAGCCTTGTGCCGCAGCCACACCCTCACCCCAGCCCGCGCCGGGTTCAACGACACCTTCCCGACCGGCGACGAACTGCGCCAGATCGTCAAGGACCCCATCGCCTACCAGTACGAGCACCTCGACGGCCTGAAATCGACCATGATCCTGCTGAACGGCCTGGTGCAGGATTTCAATTTCGCAGCCCGCCTGGACGGCCAGAGCGAACCGCTGTCCACGCAGATGTACCTGCCGATGCCGGGCCGCGTCACCCTGGCCAACTTCTTTTCGCCGCTGGTGAACAACATCGAGCGGATGTTCTTGACCGGGACGCCGAGCTACCCGGTGGAGCGCACGCTGCTGACCTCTGGCTTGGTCATCGCCGCCTGCGACAGCCTCCATCAGGGCCAGCAGCGCATCGACACGCCCCACCTGGACATCGCCTACAGCCCGACCGCGGAGTCGACCTTCTGGCGCCGCTAGGTCCTGGACCAGCGCCGGGCGCCGAACCGCAGCGCTCCGGTGGCCAGGTGCCACCGGTGACAACGAAAGGACCCCTGACCGTGACCCACTGCACCCTGCGCGCTGCCGCCCAGGCCCACGGCCTGCGCATCGGAGCGGCCGCAGCCCCGCAGTTTGTGGCCTGTGAGCCCGAATACGGCGCCACGTTGGCCCGCGAGTTCAGCCTGCTGACGCCCGAGAACGCAATGAAGGCGGGACCCATCCACCCGGAGCCGGACCGGTACGAGTTCGGTCCGGCCGACGCCCTGGTGGCGTTCGCCGCGCGCGCCGACATGGCGGTGCGCGGGCACACCCTGGTGTGGCATCAGCAGTTGCCCGCCTGGGCGCTGGCCGAGGACCGCGGCCCGCGCCAGTGGCGCGCGCTGTTGGAGGAGCACATCACCACCGTGGCGGGCCACTTCGCCGGCGCGGTGATGGCGTGGGATGTGGTCAACGAGGCCGTGGCCGACGACGGGACGCTGCGCGACACGCCCTGGCTGCGGGCGTTGGGTCCAGAATACCTGGACCAGGCTTTCCGCCTGGCCCACGCGGCCGACCCGCAGGCGCGGCTCTTCTACAACGACTACGGGGCCGAGGGTCTGGGAGCGAAGTCCGACGCGGTCTACGCCTTGGCGCGCGGCCTGCTGGAGCGGCACGTGCCGCTCCACGGTGTGGGCCTGCAGATGCATATCGCCGTGAACGGCTGTCCTCCTCTCGAGGACGTGGCCGCCAACATGGCCAGACTCGCCGGGCTCGGTCTGGAAGTGCAGATCACGGAACTCGACGTGCGCCTGCCGGTGCCGGTCACCGCTGCGGCGCTGGAGCAGCAGGCGCGTGTCTACCGCGACATCCTGGACGTCTGTCTGGCCGCACCGCGGTGCACGGCGCTGGTGCTGTGGGGCTTCACCGATCGCCACTCGTGGGTCCCCACCTTCTTCCGTGGGTGGGACGAGGCCCTCCTCTTCGACCGCGACTATCGCCCCAAGCCCGCGTACCAGGCCTTGTTGGTGCGCCTGCAGAAGCAGAAGGAGTCGGCGCGTGCGCCGGGCGCCTGAGGCGCCGCGCTGGTCCCATCGACACGCTAGCGCCGCAGGCGCCACGAAGCGCCTGCGGCCCGGCCAACCATGACCCCGCATGGCAGGAGAGACGCGATGCAAATGCCGTCGGACGACGAACGGTTCGCGCTGATGCGCCGCAGGCTGTACACGGCCGTAGTGGCCGACATGCTGGACGAAGTGGGGTACGAGAACCAGACGATGCGCCCCGACATCCGGCCGCTGCGGCCAGACCTGGTGCTGGTCGGCCGGGCGCGGACCTTCCTCTGGCGGCCGATCTACGAACTCGAGAAGGTGCCGGTCGGCAAGGCCATCCCCGCCTTGGATGCCCTCCGACCCGGCGACGTGGTCGTGCACAGCACGGACCCGACCGACCGCATCGTCCAGTGGGGGGCCTTGATGGCCACCGCGGCCAAGATGCGGGGCGCCGTGGGAGCCGTGGTGGATGGCCTCAGCCGCGACACCAAGGAATTGCTCGGGCTGGACTTCCCGGTCTACTCGCGCGGCCACCGGCCCACCCCGTCCTACCGGCGGGGCATCGTCGAAGAGTACGACGTCAAGATCGAGTGCGGCGGCGTCACCGTGCTGCCCGGCCAGCTCGTGTTCGGCGACATGGACGGCATCGTCGTCATTCCGCACGAGGTCGAGCAGCAAGTGCTGGAGATGGCCCTGGAAAAAGTCCAGGGCGAGGACAACACCCGGCGCGATCTCCTCAGAGGGGACTTGCTGGCGGACGTGTTCGCGCGCTACCACGCCATGTGAGACCCCGTCCGGGCAGCGGGAGGAGGGCTTCCGTGGACGGTTTCCTGAACACGGTGCGGCGGCGGTGCATCATCGGCGACGGCCCGATGGGGACGATGCTTCTCGCCCGTCTGGGGAATCGGTACGAGACGATCGAGGAGTTCAGCCTGCGCCTGCCCGACGAGGTCGTGCGCCTCCACCGGGAATACGTGGACGCGGGGGCACAGTTGCTGGGAGCGAGCACGTTCGGCGCCAACCGGGTGCGCCTGGGCCGCTGCCCCCTGGTGGCCGACCTGGAAGAGCTCAATCGCCGCGGCGTGGAACTCGCCCGCGAAGCGGCTGGAGGACGGGCCTGGGTGCTCGGCAAGTTGGGGCCCACCGGCAGGCTGCTGGCACCCCTGGGCGATCTGAGCGCCGAGGAAGCCCGGGCCGCGTACCAGGAGCAGGCGTCGATCCTGGCCGCTGCCGGGGCCGACGCGCTGGCCCTCCAGACCATGAGCGATCTGGCGGAGACACGGGTGGCGATCGCGGCCATCCGGAGCGTGACCAGCCTGCCCCTGATCGCGAGCTTCACGTTCGGCGCCAGTCTGCGCACGCCGATGGGGGTCACGCCGGAGCAGGCGGTCGCCGTCGCGCTCGAGGAAGGCTGCGACGTGGTGGGCAGCAACTGCGGCGTCGGCCCCGACGAGGTGGAGCAGTCCATCGCGGCGATGATGGCAGCGGCACCCAGCGCCCTGTTCCTGGCCGAGCCCAATGCGGGCCTGCCAGAACTGGTGCACGGCCGGACCGTGTACGCCGTCGGCCCGGAGCGCTTCGCGGACTTCGCCGCGCGGGCGGCGCGGATGGGCGTTCGCATCATCTCGGCCTGCTGCGGCGCTACGCCCGACCACATCCGCGCCATGGCAAGACGCTGCCGCGCCACAGGCATCGCTGGCGGCTAGCCGACCTGGGTGATGGCGCCGCGTCATCCCCGGCCCAGGACCCGCCAGCCGAACGAAGCTCGGGCTGGCGCCCTCGCGGCGCAGCAGAGGGATCGAGGCGGCTGCGGCGAGAGCGTTGCAAGCCCCGCTGCGCGGTACTCTGAATAGGCCTCACGCCAACTCTTGCATCCTGGCCGCGAACCGGGCCAGTTCCTCAGGGGCCAACCCGGACGGCAACGGGTAGAACAGGTGCTCCTTGCGCACCAAGCCCTTGTGAAAGACGAACTCCACCGGCAGCACCCCCGGCGTGGCCAGCTCCTCGAGCAGCGAGGCACCGATGGCTTGGTTCAGCCGTTCCTGCGCGGCGGCGTCCGTGTGGTCGTGGTAGTAGTCGTATTCGGTGAACGCCAGCCTGCCGTGCTCGAGGAAGCTGATGAAGCCGAGCGAATGCTCCACCCCGTGCCGCTCGGCGCACGCGCCCAGCCGTCCGACCAGATCCAGGACGAGGCGCGGCTCGGCTTTCATGAAGCCGCCGCGCACCATGAACAGGCACTGGCGGATCATGCGGGTGGGCAGGATGCGGAACGCGTGCAGCCACACCGGATCGCTGAGTTCGGGCTTGGCGTACAGGCGCGCGAATGCCGGCACCAGATCGGCGTCGAAGGCGGAGGCGGCCGTGCGCGGGCCGGGTGCCAGGCAGCGGCGCAGCAGGCTGCGGCCCGGCTGCCGGGTCAGGCAGCGCAGCGGGTCTGGCAGATGCCCCCACCACCGCAGCAGCCGCGAGCCCTCCAGGGCGGCCAGCCGGGAGGCACCGAGCACCAGCATCCGCAGAAAGGCCTCGTCGAACACCGCGCTGGCACGCGCGGCGACGGCCTTGCGGTCGTGCTCGCGGCAGACCACGGCGACCACGTACCCCACTCCCAGCGCGTCCCGGGCCAGGCGCTCGAAGGCGCGCGCGCAGGCCACGCTGGGCGATAGGAAGTCGCTCAAGTACCGGCGCGAGAGCACCGCCAAGGAGAGGCCGATACCGCGCCGTGCCAGGTCGTGCGCCATGGCCAGGGCGTCTTCCAGGTCTCGGTACGGGAGCATCAGCGCCGTCTCGTCGGCGCAACGCTCGAAGAGCTTCACGGTCATCGAGGTGACGATGCCCGGGGGCCTGAGCGTCAGGCTGGTCGCGCCGCCTGCCGCGGCGTGTGGATGGCTCGCCGCCGCCTCGCCATGCACCAGCTCGCCGTCCGCATCGACGATCTCGGCGTCGATGCAGCAGTCTGCGCCCCAGCCGTACCGGTTCATCCAGGTGCTGATGATCCCGAACGACGCCAGATTGGTGCACACGTGCGCCGGCGCCTCGGCCACGTGGGCGCGCAGGCCGTGCCGATACGCAGCCGTCTGCAGCTCGAAGGCGGTGACGCCCGCGCCGACGCGGGCCGTGCGCTGTTCGGCATCGACCTCGACATCCTTCATCCGCCACAGGTCGACGACAATCCCCCGGTCGATGCTGACGGCCTTGCCCAGCATCGTGTGCAGCGCCAGCGTCAAGAAGGTGCCCGCACCGCGCGGCAAGACCGGCAGGTGGCGGCGGCGCGCCAGGCGCACGATGGCCGCCACCTCGGCGGCCGTGCGCGGCAGGGCCACGTACAGGCCAGACGCACTTGGCGCGGCCGAAGGCTGCAGCACCGACCGGGTGTACGCCGCCAGCAGTACCGGATCGGCGGATGCCCAGGCCTCGCCCACGATCCGGCGCAGCGCCACGAGCACCTCGTCGGCCGCCGGCAGAGTGGGCAACTGGGACACGTCCAGCGCTGCCACGCGCGCCTCCAGGGCCGCCTGCACCACCGTCGGCCGCAAGCCAGTCACGAACTGGCACTGCAGGTCGCACACCCCGCAGCCGGTGCACGCGCGCACGACTTTTACCAGCGAGCGGCTGGGCCCCAGACGCCCGTCGTCCAGGGCGCGCAGGAGTTCCATCCTGCCGCTGGGCCAATACGCTTCGTACCCATGGCGCTGACCCGCCGGGCACAGGCCCGTGCCCAAGTAGTCGATCTTGCACATGCCGCAGTGCGTCGCCCGGTGGGCGATCGACAACGCTGCGTCCGCGTCCATGGATCTGTCCTCCTTGCGCGGGAGGGTACCGAGCGCCTGCGCGATGGCGCTTGCAGGCTCGCGCACGACACACGGTACGGATTCGGCACGTCGGTGCCCAGTCCGCGCTGCCCGGCCGGGACCGCCGGCATCCGCTCCGAGTCGCTCTCGCGCCACGCATCCAGGTCGCGCCAACACCGGCGCCTCGCCCCATCCCCTTGTCGAAAACCGAGTCGCCGCCGAGCTTGATAGCCCCACTTTCCACTTCCACCGAGGAGCTGCCGGCCGGATGCGACTGCAAGACAAGATCGCCGTGATCACTGGCGGCGGGCAGGGGATAGGCCGGGGGATCGCGCTCCTGTTCGCGCAGGAAGGGGCCCGCGTCGTGCTCGCCGCGCGCTCCGCGGACAAACTCGCCCGCGTCAGCAAGGAGATCGAAGCACTGGGCGGCGAGGCGCTGGCCGTGCCTACGGACGTGGGTGTGCGCGACCAGATGGCGCGCCTGTTCGCCGCTACCGCCGAACGCTTCGGCGGCCTGGACATCCTCGTCAACAATGCCGGCGTGGGGCTGGGCGCGCGCGTGGAGGAGGTCCGCGACGAAGACTACGATCGCCTCATCGACACGAACCTCCGCGGCATGCACTTGGGGTGCCAGTACGCCGTGCCCATGCTGAAGGCGCGGGGCAAGGGCTCGATCATCAATATCTCGTCCGTGCACGGCGTGGAGGGCAGTCCGCTCAACACGGTCTACGCCGCCACCAAGGCTGGGATCATCGGCGCCACGCGCGCCCTGGCCGCGGAGTTGGCCCCCTTCTCCATCCGGGTAAACGCGATCAGCCCGGGCGCCATCTACCTGGCGGAGGAGGGCCACGAACGCGGTCCCGCCGGACTCAAGCCAGAGGCACGCGAGGAATTCGTGCGGCGTTTCGGCAGCTTCGGTCTGGTGGGCCACCGGTACTTTCAGCCGCTGGAGATGGTGGGCAGACCGATCGACATCGCCTACCTGGCGGTGTACCTGGCCGCGGACGAGTCGCGCTTCGTCACCGGGCAGAACATCACCGTGGACGGAGGCCTGACCACGTACATGGCCGAGACGCCCCGCGAGGATCTGCGCCAGAAGCGCGACCAGATCCTCGCGCAGATGCGGGAGTTCATCGCGGCCAACCAGGCCTGACGCTGGTCAGGCCTGGGACGAAGCTGGCGGCCGGCCCCGCGAGCAGGCGGCAGGCCGCGCAGCGAGGAGGCGAGGGAAATGCACTACCGTGCCTTCGGCCGGACGGGCTGGCAGGTCAGCGCCATCGGCCTCGGGGGCTCGTGGTTCTACGGTCGGCCCGAGATCGATCCGCAGCCTGTCTCCCACGGCGTCAAGATGGTCGAACGAGCCCTGGAGCTGGGCGTCAACTACTTCGATACCGCCCCGCTCTACGGGCGAGGCCGCAGCGAGGAGATCCTGGGATATGCCCTCCAGGGAGTGACCGAGCCGCACTTCCTGGCTACCAAGGTGGGCTACTATCCCGAGCCCTTCGACTACACGCGCGATACCGTCTGGCGCGGCTTCGAGGCCAGCCTGAAGCGACTCCGACGCGACCGCGTCGACCTGATCCAGATCCACGAGGCCGAGCAGGCCGGCTGGGAAGGCGTGTTCGGGCCGGGACGCACGCTGGCGGCGCTGCGCGAGATCCGCGAGCAGGGCCTGGCCACGCACATCGGCCTGACGGGCTCCGATCTGGAGCTCATGCGCGACATGCTCTGCGAGACCGACGACTTCGTGTCCGTGATCACGTTCTGCAAGTACGACCTGCTGGTGCAGTCGGCCAAGCAGATCCTGGCGCCGGCAGCGGCCGAACGCCAGGTGGCGCTGATCGCCGCCTCCCCGCTGCACGCGGGCCTGCTGGGCTCGAAGCGGGACCGGTGGCAGGCCGAGGGACGGTACGCGGAGCTGTATGGCCGGCTGGAAAAGGTCGAGACGCTGCTGGCAGAACGCGGCCTGGACCCCGTGGACACGGCGCTGCGGTACCTGCTCTCCGATCCGCGGGTCAGCATCGTCCTGTCGGGCGCCGCCAACCTGGCGGAGCTGGAATCGGCGGTGGCCGCTGCTGACGGCGGCCCGCTGGCCGACGAGCTCATCGGGGCCATCGAAGCGTGCGGCGCCTGAACGGAATCGCCAAGCGGCGGCGCAGCGTTGGCTGGACGAGTGCCGTCCCTACCGCCGCACCTTGACGACCACCTTCTTCACCCGCACGGGGCCGTCGACCTGGATGCCCGGCATGTGCGCGTCCTGCGGCCCCAGGATCGCGAACTGCCCGGCCTGGAGGCGGACGAACTGGCCGCTGCCTTCCAGGCGCACGAAATCCTTCTCGGCATCGTAGGCGCCTGCCTGGAGGGTCTCCAGGGGCGCGTACCCGAACTGCTCCACCCCGGCCGCGACGTACTGGATGTCGAGGTACTTGCGATGCGCCTCCCAGATCCCCGCGGCCGGCGGCTTGGACTCGTATTCCTGGACGAGCGCAAAGACCTGCTCCCCGGCGATCTCCAGCCGGCCCACCGGAGCGTTCACCGCATCCAGCGTCTGCAGGAAACGCAGGGCCCGCTCCAGCCGGGGACCCAGCGCGAAGTACATGGCCGCGTTGGCCAGCGTATCGATGATCATCCGGTCTTCTCCCGATGATGGTGCGGTTGCGAGCGTCGCGACGGTGCCGGATGGCCCGGGGCGCTGGCCCGCGGGCAGGCGGCGCCGCGCCCAACGGCCAGCGGCCGGAACCCGACCCTCCTGTCAGACCACGGTGAGCACGGTGCTGATCGCGCCGCTGGCCGGATCGTCTGGCTGGCCACCGCCCACTGAGAGCCGGAATTCGCCCGGCTCGACCCACGGCTGGCCGTCGTCGGCGAACGCAGCGAGCTGCTCGGCCGTCAGCGCCAACCGCACAGTCGCGGTCTCGCCCGGCCGCAGATGCACCCGGCGAAAGCCCTCCAGGTGGAGCCGCGGCACCGGGACGGAGGCGACCAGGTCCCGCACGTAGAGCTGCACGACCTCGTCACCGGGCCGCGGTCCCACGTTGGTGACCGCGACCTGCACCGTTACCGGCTCTCCCGCGCGCACCCGCGCCCGGTCGAGCGCCAGGTCCGAGTACGCGAAGCGCGTGTAGCTCAGCCCGTACCCGAACCGGTACAGGGGCTCCTCGGCCAGGAAGCGATAGGTGCGACCGCGCATGGCGTACTCGGCGAACGGGGGGACCTGCTCCAGCGACCGCACGAAGGTGACCGGCAGCCGGCCGGCCGGGTTCTCGTCGCCGAAGAGCACCTCGGCCAGTGCCGTGCCGCCCAGCTCGCCCGGATACCACAGCATCAGGATCGCGGGAAGGCGCGCAGCCACCTCCGGGAACGCGATCGGGCTCCCGCCCGTCAGCACGAGCACCACCGGCCGACCGGTCTCGGCCAGCCGGAGCAAGAGTTCCTCCTGCAGGCCCGGCAGGCCGATGCGACTCCGATCGCCTGTGCCCGTTTCGTCCTCGACGTCGCCTTCTTCGCCCTCCAGCTCCGGCGAGTACCCGCAGCAGGCGATCACCACGTCGGCCTGTCGCGCCACGCGCAGGGCCTCGTCCAGACCGCGGCGATTGGTGCCCGTCAGCCGGCAACCTTCGGCCCGCCACACCTGGGTGCCGGCGGAGACCGCCTCGACGATCCCCTGGAACGGCGTGACGTACTGGCCGGCGAATCCGTAGTAGTTGCCCAGCAGCACGCGCACGCTGTCCGCCGTCGGTCCGACCACCGCGACGCTGCCAAGCTGGTCTCGGCGCAAGGGCAGCAGCGCGCCCTCGTTCTTCAGCAGCACGATGGACTTGCGCGCCATGGTCAGCGCCAGTCCGCGATGCGCCGCGCAGCGGACCACGTCCGGCCGGATGCGGGCGTACGGCACCCGTTCCTCCGGATCGAACATGCCCAGGCGGATGCGGGCCACGAACAGCCGCGTCACCGCCTGGTCGATGGTCGCCTCGTCGATCAGTCCCCGCGCCACGGCCTCCAGCAGGGCGCCGTAGGTCCGGCCACAGTTGAGATCGCAGCCGTGGCGGACGGCCAGCGCGGCCGACTCCGCCGCGCCGCTTGTCAGGCGGTGATGCGCGTGGATGTCCTCGATAGCGCCGCAGTCCGACACCACGTACCCCTGGAAGCCCCATTCGTCGCGCAGAATCCGCTGCAGCAGGGTCGGGCTGGCACAGCAGGGCTCGCCGTTGGTGCGGTTGTACGCGCCCATCACCGAGAACGCGCCCGCCTCGACCACACAGGCGCGAAAGGCCGGCAGATACGTCTCCCGCAGGTCTCGAGCGCTCACCCGAGCATCGAAACGATGGCGTTCGGCCTCCGGCCCGCTGTGCACGGCGAAGTGCTTGGGAGTGGCCACCGCCTTCAGATAGCGGCCGTCATCGCCCTGCAGGCCGCGCACGAACGCCACCCCCAGGCGCGCGGTCAGGTAGGGATCTTCGCCGTACGTCTCCTGGCCGCGGCCCCAGCGCGGGTCGCGAAAGATGTTGATGTTGGGGGTCCAGAAGGTCAGCCCGAAGTAGCTCCCGCGATTCCCCTGGCGCGCTGCCTGGTGATGCTTGGCGCGGGCCTCGTCGGCGATCGCCGCGGCCACCTGCTGCATCAGCTCCGCATCGAACGCCGCAGCCATGCCGATGGCCTGCGGAAAGACTGTGGCCTTCCCCGCCCGGGCGACTCCGTGAAGGCACTCGTTCCACCAGTCGTACTCGGGGATGCCCAGCCGGGGAATGGCGCGCGCCTGGTGGACCATCTGCGAGATCTTTTCCTGGAGGGTCAGGCGCCCTAGCAGATCGGCAGCTCGCACTGCCGGCGGCAGATCGGGATTCAGGTACGGGAGAGGATCGGACTGCGACATGGACCCACCTCGTGGCATGGTCTGCCGGCCACAGACCCGGCCCGCGCTGGGGCCGGCGGCAGCTTCGCGGCTGGCAACATAGGGTCATTGCGCGATCGCCGAAAGATGCTGTGCTTTGGCCGCACACGATAGCCGCCTCGCCGGACCGGGCTGGGCGGGTCCACGCCGCACGCGGCCCCGACAGCGCCAGTACTGGCCCACGGCTGCCCTATCGAGGTCATCGCCATGCGCTGCGCGCCGCTGTCCACACGCCTGCCGCTGCTCGTCCGCGCCGGCCTTGTCTGCCTGCTGACCGCCTGCGCGTCGTCGTCCACCGCTCCCCCAGACGAGGCCCCCATGAACGTCTACGCTCGCTGGCCCCAAGGACCGCCGGCCAGTGCCGACTACTTCCCGATCGCGGTCTGGCTCCAGGACCCCAGCAACGCCGGCCGGTACAAGGCGGCCGGCATCAACCTCTACGTGGGGCTCTGGGAAGGGCCCACGGAGGCGCAGCTCAGCGCCTTGGCCGCCGCTGGCATGCAGGTGGTGTGTGCCCAGAACGAGGTCGGTCTGGCGCACCGCGACGATCCCACGATCGTGGCCTGGATGCACGGCGACGAGCCGGACAACGCACAATGGAATGCGACCACGAGGACCTACGATCCGCCCATCCTGCCGGAGGTCGTCATCGCCGACTACGAGGCCATCCGCGCGCGCGATCCATCCCGCCCGGTGCTGCTCAATCTCGGCCAGGGGGTGGCCTGGGATGGCTGGGTGGGCCGCGGCACGCGCACCAATCACCCCGAGGACTACCTCCAGTACGTCCGCGGCGCCGACGTCGTCTCCTTCGACATCTATCCGGTGGCCTCCGAGCGGGCCGAGACGCAGGGCAAGCTGTGGCTGGTGCCGTTCGGCGTGCAGCGGCTGAGAGAGTGGACGGCCGCGGACCAGGTGGTGTGGAACTGTATCGAGTGCACGCGCATCGACTCCGACACCCACAAGGCCACGCCGGAGCAGGTCCGCGCCGAAGTCTGGATGTCGCTGATCCACGGATCGCAGGGGCTGATCTACTTCGTCCACGAATGGAAGCCCCGCTTCAACGAACACGCCCTGCTGGATGATCCGGAGATGCTGGCGGCGGTCACGGCCCTGAACGGCCAGATCCACAGCCTGGCGCCCGTGCTCAACAGCCCCACCCTGGCTGACTCGGTGACCGTAGCGTCCAGCCAGCCGGACGTGCCCGTGGCGGCCATGGCCAAGCAGCATGGCGGCTCGCTGTACGTGTTCGCGGTGGGGATGCGCGACGGCCATACCGAGGCGACCTTCACCCTGGCGGCCGCCGGCACCCGCCACACGGTGCAGGTGATCGACGAAGGGCGCTCGTTGGCGGTGGCGCAGGGTCGCTTCGCCGACAGCTTCGCGCCGTACCAGGTGCACCTGTACAAGATCGACTGAGCTGTGGCCTAAAGGACGCCGCGAGATACCGAGCCGGGCGCAGCGGCGACTGCCGGACGTGGAGCCAGAGATTGGGCGAACCGGCTGCTGAGGCCATGGTTGGCGAGTCCGATCGCCGTCGGGCAGCGGCCGCGATGGCGCTGGCCGGCCCGGCAGCAGCCCGTCCGGAATGGAGGCCAGGTTCGGGGGGCAGCCGCTGC
>Ga0067045_1004272_pt1 | contig 16486 bp, 14 predicted proteins | sample TerdegcTABiofilm_FD_59184 | JGI IMG/M metagenome (GOLD analysis project Ga0067045, IMG submission 59184) | Combined Assembly of (Gp0054472, Gp0054536) Wastewater bioreactor microbial communities from Singapore -Terephthalate degrading...
TGACTTAGGTGCTTACTATAACAGATTAGAACATGCAGCAAAAGGCTTGATGAATGCGTATGAAAACATTCAGGCATCTGAAAGCCGTATACGCGACGCTGATATGGCTGAAACAATGGTAGACTTAACCAAGGATCAAATCCTTGTACAGAGTGGTACTGCGATGCTTGCTCAGGCAAATTTACGGCCACGAACAATCTTACAGCTTTTAGGAACATAATATAAAAACGCTGACATAGAGCAGGGAATACCCGCCCAAAACAATAAACCCGCCCAAAGTGGCGGGTATTTTTATTTGTGCGACAGCTCTTCTAATATTCTTAAAATCTCAGGTAACAACTGTTTTTTACGGGATAAAATGCCAGGAAGGTTGTACATATGTGGGCCACGAGGTGAAAAACTTAGCTTTTGTTCACCAATAAATTCAGTTGAGAAAAGGATGCTGTTCTGAGTAGTGATATCAGTTACCAGTAGGAGTGCCCAGTGAACATTTCTACTTTGTGCATAGCTGGAAAGAGCGGATAGTAAAGATTCTTTAACGCTTTCAATATCATCAAGTGTAATAACCTCTACCTGAGATATGGCTACCGATATGCCGTATTCCTGGTATATTTTGCAGTCATTGCTTACCGCATACAGAGGGTCAATAGTTTTAAGGCTTTCAGTAGATGACAGAAGCTTCTTCCCATATTCTTCATAGTGTATACCTGCTATTGCTGATAGCTCTTCCAAAGCTTTTTTATCAATTTCTGTGCTTGTAGGTGATACAAGCATTGCTGTATCAGATAATATTCCACTGCATAAGAGCAATGCTATGTGAGGTTCTGGTTGGATGGCATTATACTTATAAAGCTCATAAACCAGTGTACAGGTACTTCCTACTGGTTTAGAATACACAAATATTGGAGTAGTGGTTTTTATTGCTCCCAGGCGATGGTGGTCAATGATTTCAATGATTTGTGCAGTCTCGGCACCTTCAACTGCCTGCGATAGTTCATTATGATCAACCAGTATCATTTTTTTTGCATAGTGCTTAATGAGATCAGAACGGGTGATGATACCGTTGAGTTTACCATTGTCACATACGGGAAGTCCACGATATTCACTGTTTACTATTTTTTCACGAGCCTGTTGCACAGTGTTATGGGGCAAAATAGTATCTGACTTTTTCATGATATAATGGCATGGAATGCTTAAGGTAAGCAGGCGTAATGTATTGAATGTATCTAATTGTGAAAGATATACCCAGCCTGAATAGCTGGTGGTATTATAATTAAAATCCTGTGTACCGGTCACTATAATTGCAGCAAAATTGTTTTTCAATGCAAATTCAATTATTGATTTGCGGTTTCCAACAATGAGTACAGTGTGTTCTGGTTTTACGTTTTTTAATACATTGAGAGATTGGGCTGATTCCATTGCACCAATAACTATATGGCCTTCAAATTCTTCGTTCAGGCCCTTTTTAATGCAATGTCCGGGAATGGTTGTAGCAAAATTAGCAGGTTTAAAGTAATAGAGTGGTTGTGCAGTGGAAGTAGCAGAAAAGTAAAACTCTGCCAGCTCTGCAAAGCTTACGACCCCTTCATAGTAACTATCGCCACTAACAACAGGTATTATGCGCACACGGTCTTTTTCAATGTGTGTTACTATTGAAAGTAAGGGATCGTCAGGATGGGCAGTTATTACATTACGGGTCATTATATCGCTGACTTTAGGATATACATCTTTCAGCATTTCCGGGGGCTGGAGATTAACCTCTTCAAAAACAAATCGTGTTTGCCTGTTTACGTTGCCACAGCGGTACGCGGTGTAACGGTTATGATGGTCAATAATATTTTTCAGGTGTGCATAGCAATATGCTGCACATATTGAATCAGTATCAGGATTTTTATGGCCAATGACAATAATCTCTTCCATAAAAAATCAGCGCTCTCTTTCCAGGATTGTTATAGCTTTGGGATACACTAAGGCTGTAATTGCGTAAATTTCCCATGCAAATGTAGCAAAACCAATATATCCCAAAATGGGCATTTCAAATAATTTAATGTGTGGGAGTATAGGAACAGTGTATATCCATTTTGTTGCCGCCCACCAGTTCCAGAATTCCCATAAGTATCCGCATAAAAGTCCGGCAACTATTAGTGCTAAAAGTTTAGAATATTTACCCAGCACAAGCTCAGCATAAAGGGAAGGACGGTTAAGGAGATAGTTAAGCGGTTCCAGAATGAAGATAAATGCAAGCCATATAAAACCTGCCGTAAATTCACTGTAAAATGTATTGGCAGACCATGAAAGCCATATAAAAAGATCAGGGTCTGCTGCTCTATTTGTGTAATACATTGAAAAAGGGATTATTGGTATAAAAAGAAATAATAATCCTATGATAAAGGATGCAATAAGGAAAGAAGATGTCAGGTGAAACTGCTTATATAGAATTTTTGGTATGATTGTTACTATAATACCATACACTAAGAGGACCCCTGGAAATATTGTTGCAAATGCCCATAGATAACCAAGGTATCTGAAATGCAGCGTTTGCAGTAAACCCTGATAATGCCAGTTTGAGAAAAATATATTGAACCACTCAAACATCCACCAGGATAGCACTGAAATAAATGCTAATTTTCCCAGTGCCCTGTTTTGGATTAATGAACGATTGGTTTTAGCAAGTATTCCGTCGGTAAGCAGGATTAACCCTGTCCATAAGGTTGGGGTTGCCCATATAGTTATGATACGAATATCCAGCAATAAACATAGTTGCATGAATAATATAAGTACAATTCCGGTATAAAAATAAAAAGGATATGATTTCATAAATACTCCTTAAATCTCAGATTAGCATGTTATCCATGCCAGAATTCATCCAGTATTGATTTAACTGCTGCAGATTTATTTAATGGATAAAAATGAAAACCGGGCACGCCATATGATTGCAATTCTTTACATTGGTTAATGGTGAATTCTATACCAACTTTGCACATATCATCAGGGAGAGTGCATTTTTCAAGTTCTTGCAGTAGTGTTACAGGCATGTCGGGATTGCACATAGTGGTTACCTTTTGAAGTTGTGCCATATTTGTTAGTGGCATGATGCCGGGGATGATAGGAATGCTGATACCGGCTTTTGCTGTTTTTTCCATAAAGGTATAGAACTTGTCATTGTTAAAGAAAAGCTGGGTAATGATGAAATCAGCCCCTGCATCAACTTTTTTCTTCAAATTTTGAATATCTGTATCTAAATCGGGTGCTTCAATATGGCCTTCAGGGTATCCTGCAACTCCTATGGTAAAATGATCCATGGTGCGGATAAATTCCACAAGCTCACTGGCATACCTGAATCCTTCTGGATGTGGTGTGAAATGCTTTTGCCCTGCCGGTGGGTCGCCACGAAGCGCCAGGATGTTGTTAAAACCCAGTGATTGCACATGGTTAAGATAGCTTGCAATATCATGCTTACTTTGTCCAACGCAGGTAAAATGAATTAACGGTTCAATTGAAAATGTGGATTTTATACGGGTTGCTATCTCTAATGTTTTTTCTCTGGTAGATCCGCCAGCACCATAGGTAACGGAGATAAAATCTGGTTTAAAGCTTACCATGACTCTTAGCTCATTAAATAAATTTTCTTCACCAATGGGAGTTTTTGGCGGAAAAACCTCAAAAGATAACAGCGGTTTTTTTTGCTGTAAACGAGTAACGATATTCATTGTTTTCTCTCACATCCGTAAAGTGTAATGCAATGTATAAATAAATAAAATACGTATACCTGCATTGTCAGTAATAAATGTTAAAAGGTAACGCAAGTGATTTTACGTTATGACACAGGATAACAGTGAAACGTGTAGAAATGATTTATTAATGAGATAAAAAAATCAATAATTATTACAGATAATTGAACGAATATAAAGAAATAAAATATTAATTTCTTGACATGTGTAAAGTAATCTTGCATACTATCGATGTCAGTTATTTTTGAATACAAGGTAATTGTCAATCATAGCTGGCATCAATAATTTTTACTATATTCACTATGATATCAAATTATTATTAAATTTCTTTACTTTTTTTTCCGATTATGTATATGATATCATAGTAATATGATAGTGGTGAAGTAGTATAATTGCGTATATTGTTCCATAATCTTTTTTATAAAGGAGTCGACAATGAGAAGGGAGGTCAAAGCTTTTATATTGTCGCTTGCCATCGGTAGTCTTGTATTAATTGTCGGTGGAGGCAATATAATGGTGCAGGCGCAGGAAGCGCAGCAACCAAAGAAACAGCAAACAGGTTTAGTTGAAGACTGGATGGATGATTTTGAAGCATGTGAGGACTGGCGTGCAGCTTCAACATGCCCCATAGGTGACACAAAAATCAGGAAAATACCTGGAAAACCCCGTCCTATAGATGATAATGGAAATGAGATTAACTATCCTGATACAATAACTGACGACAATGGTATTACTCATGAGAATAAATTTGTTTTAGGTGTTAAAACATATTATTTAGATAGGGGATATGACAGAGTTGAGGTATTCCCGCCAAATGAATATATCATCCGAGGAAAAGCTAAAGAAGTTAAAGTATGGGCTTTGGGCAGAAAATTCAGGCATACCCTTTTTATCAAACTTCGCGATTATAAAGGAACAATTCATAAAATTAAAATAGGAAGGCTTGATTTCTGGGGATGGAGGGAATTATCTGTTGTAATCCCAGGCTGGCTGCCTCAGAGTCCGGGATATGCATTGCTGGACAAGAACCTGCATTTTGTTTCCTTTTTTGTTGAAAGTGATCTTTATGAGGTTCCAGGGACATTTTATTTCTATCTTGATAATTTCAGAGTCATTACCGATCTGTCTGAATTCACTGGTGATACAAGCATCAGAGATAACTGGTAAAAAGCATGATGACCAAATATGAGACCTCGGAGGCATTAATATGAAATATACACGATTTATAGCAATATGTGTTATGATAGCAAGTGTGGTGTTTGTAGGGGTTTTCCCCCAGAAAGCACAATCAAGAATTGTTACCAATGTTCAGCCTGATATTAGTGCTGAGCAGTATAACGCACTTGTTGTGGAAGATTTTGAAACACCCTCAGATTGGGTTTTGGAGACAGTCCCTAAAAAACATCAGGACCCNAAAAAAGATCCTGTACCAGTACTGGAAATGAAATATGTTGATGGTGGNCCAGCNGACCTTATTCCGGAGAAGTGGAGCCCTCTTAATAAAGGACTGGAAAAGAANAAATGTTTAGGTCTTCACTTTAAATTTAAATATCCCGGNTTTAATTCTGTTCATATATTACCGCCTTTGGAAGTTCGCTGGGATGATCCAACACAAAAAGTATTAACGTATGACTCTCGCGCGGGTCAGGAAGTTCAGGAACGTGCTATACAGCTTCCAGGAAGAGCAAAAGCAATTTCTGTATGGGTACATGGCAGAGGAAACGATTATGAACTTGAGGTGTGGGTGAAAGATTATAAAGGTGATGTCCATATATTGAAAATGGGTTCATTGAATTTTGTTGGTTGGCGACCAATGAAAGCATATATTCCTGATTACGTGCCACAGGAAACCAATTCCTATCCTCAGACACGAGTTACCAAAATTGTGCGTTTTGTAGTCAGGGCAAAACCTGAAGCCGGAAATGAAGATGTATATCTATTTTTTGATCAGATAAAAGTTCTTACTGATACATTTGAGGTCAATTTTGACGGACAGAATCTCCATCAATTAATGGAAAAAGGTGGGGGAGCAAAATAAATTTTATCATTAAATTAATAAATCCTTTAGACAAAAGGAAGGGGTGTCTTAAAAAGGCACTCCTTTTTTACTGAATAATAAGAAATAAGATTAAAACTATAAAAGTTCTTGCTTTTTTGTTATAGAAAATTTAGAGTATACCAAATTACCTGATATAGTATTACTTCCTTCCTTTATAATAATTGTGGGCTAAATTTTTTGATGCATAAACTTTGAAGGGTGAGGTAGTATTTGAACGAAATTAAAGCAATGGATAAATCTATACAATTTTCATAATATGTAGTATGAAGATATATAATACTGTGTTTAATTATGAGGGGCAGATATGGAAAAGGAAAAGTTGATTGAACGTGTCAATTCAATGTTTAAAGAAGAGATGTGGGGAAGACTTGACCCAAAAGATGTTGGTATATCACGTTTTAGAATACTTGATGACCTCTTCAATTCGATAGTTGCTGCAGGTATAGTAAAAGAAGTTAGGGATATATGTAAAGAACACATCCAGAGTCATCCTGATTCTATTGTTGCATCATATCTCATTGGTTTAACCGGATATCATCTTGATATTATAGATGATAAAATGGAAATGCGACGGCTCATTGATATGTATCAAAAATATCATAAATGGGTCATTGTTGAACTACTATCGGAAAAAGTCCTGGAATATGGGGAAAGCAGTTTTGCATTAAAATCATTAGCAACTAGCCTGGAGCGATTAGGAAGAAGCAAAGAAGCCATTCCGGTTTGGGAAAACCTGCTGAAAATAGATAGATTTGATGCTGAAGTGGCAAAAAAATTAGCTGTTGCCCTGATAGATGAGGATAAACCAAAAAGTATCCAGTACATGAAGCTTTCAATTGAAGGGCATATCAAGAATGGACTTTATGATGAAATTGCTGACCTGTGGAATAAGCTTGTTCAGGTATCATGGGAAGATATTCAGTTTTTTGAAAGAATTGAAAGGATGCTCATTGAGGCACGTCAGTATGAACTGACATCTTCACTATTAAAAGTATTACTTCACAAATATAAAGATGAAGAACATCCTGACCAGTCAATTCAGATGCTGAAGAAAATACTGGAATATACACCCAATGACACAGCAGCTCGCAGGGAACTGGTAAAATTATATGAAAAAAAATACGGTGCTCATTCACAGTTTCAGCTATTCCTGAAGTTATCAAAACTTAACAATTTTAAATATCCCGTAAAGCATGCAATTCAGGATTTTGAAAACAGTATAATTTTTGATAAAGGCCATTATGTGCGGCATAGAAGCTGGGGTGTGGGAAGAATTGTAGATATTACTCCAAATAACATAATAATTGATTTCAAAGAAAAACCTGGACATCAGATGTCTGTTCAGATGGCGCTTCAAGCATTAACGCCACTTAAAAGCGATCATATCCAGGTATTAAAATATGAAGACTATGAAGGTCTTAAAAAGCTTTTTGAAGAAGATTTCCTGCAGTTTTTTGAAATTCTTATCCGTTCATACAATGGCAGTATTGCATTAGCAGATGTTAAAAAGGAACTGATTCCGGATTTTGTAAGTGAAAAGGCATGGGCAAAATGGTGGAGTAATAAAAGAACTGAAATTAAAAAGTCACCTTTATTTGGCATTTCGCCGGAGAAAAAAGATGTTATAATAATGCGTGATAAGCCGCTGACGTTTGCCGATGAATTGCTTGATAATTTCCTTAAGACCGATTCATTTACTGAAAAACTTGATGTTGCCATTGAGTTTGTCAATAACATTGATGCGGGAGAAGGAGTTGCCGTAGCTCAATTCTTTGTAGATTATTTTTCGGGAGAACTGAAGGGAGATTCAGTTACCAGAAAGATCCTATCGTATTTTATTTTGAACGGATTGAGCAAGTTTATAGATGCAAAAAAGCTCAAGCTTGATCAGGCATATAAGAATATAGTTGCAATAGTGAAAGAATCACAGGATCTTCCATCAATTTCACGTAAGATTGGTTCTTATGATTATAAAAAGGATTTAATCAATCTGATTAAAGAAGCCAGGGAAGATTGGGCTGATATCTATTCACAAATTCTTTTTGAAACACCAGTCCGAATACATAAGTATATTGTTAATATTTTAATCAGATCACATGAATATGGCATAATTAACAGATTTGTGGAAAAGGCGCTTATTGGAGCTAAAGAATTCCCTGAAATATTTTTGTGGGTAGCCAGAAATCTTCTTACAAAATCATGGGATTATGAGTGGCTGGATTATTCCCGCGAACAACTGGTGCTTACGTTATTCAGATTAATGAATGAACTTAAGAAAATTGAACAAAAGGGAAGCAAACTTAAAAACATAGCGCTGGACATTATATTTGATAATGATGCCGCTGTATTAAAAGATATTGTTAATGCATTTGACATTCAATTTTTAGGGAAAGTGTATGATATCGTTGGCAGTATTCCCTATATTGAAGATTCTATGCGTGATAAATTTTTAGAAATTATTAAATCACGCTATCCCGAATTTAAACCATTGCTGAAAACTACAGAGGAAGAATGGAAAGTTGATGCTGAGGTGCTGATAACAACACAGGAAGGATATGCACGGAAACAGGAAGAGCTTAACAGGCTGGTCAATGTTGAGTTGGCTGCAATTTCAAAAGAGCTTGCGAAAGTTTCTGATGCAACAGGAGATGTGCGTGAAAATGTGGAATATAACGCCTTGCTTGAAAAACAGTCAATACTCAAACGAGATATTAATAAACTGGAAAGCGAGATTAAAAAGGCTCAAATCCTTGATTTAAACACTGTTTCAACGGATAAGGTTAATATTGGTACTGTTGTCACAATACATGGAGATGGTGAAAAAGAAACCTTTGCCATTCTTGGACCATGGGATGCTGATTTTGAAAAACGAATATTATCCTATCGTTCACCTATTGCGCAGGCGCTACTTGGCAAGAAACAAGGTGATGTGGTAGAAATACGAAAAAATGAACAGATTAAACAATATACCATCGAATCGATTGAGAAGTATAAACCATGAACTCATTCAGAGAATATTTTACATACCGCAATGGGATACTTTACTGTGAAAATGTTTCATTGGAAGAGATAGCAGAAGAGTATGGTACTCCTGTGTATGTCTATTCTTCAAAATGCTTTATTGACAAATTTACACAGCTTGATAAAGCATTGTCCAACCACCCACATCTTATTTGTTATTCAGTAAAGTCTAATTCAAATATTAATATTTTACGAATGATGCACAGTGCGGGTTGTGGAATGGATGTGGTGTCAGGTGGAGAAATATACAGAGCTATGGCTGCAGGGGTCAAACCTGAAAAAATTGTTTATGCAGGTGTTGGGAAAACGCAGCCTGAGATTGAACTTGCCCTGACAACAGGAATACGTATGTTCAATTGTGAATCTTTGCCTGAAATTGAAAGAATTAATGCGATAGCTCAAAAGTTAAACAAAACTGCACGTATTGCAATACGAGTAAATCCAGATGTTGAAGCTAATACCCACCACTATATTACAACAGGCAAGAAGGAAAATAAATTTGGCATTTCGATGCAATTACTACCACATATGGTAAATGCTATAAAGAATATGTCCCATGTACAATTGACAGGACTCCATGTTCATATAGGGTCGCAGATTACTGAGGTTGAGCCCTTTGAAGAAGCATGTAACAGGGCACTGGAAGTAATGACGAAACTGAAGGGAATGGGGGTTGAATGTACAACATTGAATTTAGGTGGTGGTTTTGGCATTCAGTATAATGATGGGGATTCGCTTGATATCGATAGGTGGGCAAATGTCATTGATCATGCAATTAAAGATAAAAATATATTCTTGATTATTGAGCCCGGAAGGTATATTTCTGGAAGCAGTGGTGCACTCCTAACACGTGTACAATATAAAAAGAAATCTGATACAAAAACGTTTATTATTGTTGATTCGGGGATGCATCAATTAATCAGGCCAACATTGTATCAAGCATATCAGCATATTGCAAATGTAACCTTGCGTGAGGGAAAAGAGATAGTTGATGTAGTTGGTCCTATATGTGAATCAGGGGATTTTTTTGCCAAGGATAGGGAAATTTCGTATACCCAGCAGGATGACTGCCTGGCGGTGTTATCAGCAGGGGCATATGGTATGGCGATGGCTTCCCGATATAATTCACATCCATTGCCAGCAGAGGTTCTGGTAGAGGGCAATACACACAAGATCATCCGTAGCAGGGAAACATATGAAGATCTTATTGCACGGGAAAGAGTTTAACAGTTAAATTTTTTATTTGACAAATATATAATGTGATAAAATCAATACTTATAATAGTAAAGCCGCGATGGCGGAATTGGTAGACGCGCCAGGTTCAGGGTCTGGTGGGCGTACGCCTGTGAGGGTTCAAATCCCTCTCGCGGCAATTTTTATTCCTTATATCTTCTCAATCATATCAAGAAAAACACCAATTGGCTGAGCACCTACAAATTCATAGATATCATTGATTACCACTTTAGGTACTGAAGAAACATTATGTTTCACTGCCAGTGGTGTAAAGGTGGTACTTTCTATCATGTCAGCAATGATGTTTGGGTTTTCAATGGCCATTCTATGAGCTGTTGCCACCGCACCTGGACAATAGGGACATGTTAGAGTAACAAATACCTGTATATGAATTGGCTTTGTAATCTTTTTTATACGCGATAGTATAGCATCAGGTAATTGTTCTGTTACACCAGATACTTCAACACAGGCAGCAATAAATGAGTTAATTTCATATCCTGCAGGTATACCAAAAAAACGTACACCTTTAATGTTCTTATTTGCATTGGTAACAACAATGGCAGGGATTTTATCAATCCCAAATTCTTTAGCAGTATCTGCATTTTTTACAAAGTCATACACGTTGAGTGTAATTTTATCATTAAGGCTTGCAATCTCTTCTACAAACTGATGTGTAGTCTGGCAGGTGGGACATTCAATTTCCTGAGTAAAAAAATTAATAACAATTGGGTTTTTTATTTTCGATAGTAACTCAGTAAGTTGTGACTTGACCTTGTCATCAAAAAGTGCCATGCTATACCTCCTGTAAATTATTTATTGGTTAATACGTAGTCACATGCTGATAATGCTGCCTTTGCACCTTCGCCTGCAGCAATGATTATCTGCTTATATGGAACTGAGGTAACATCACCAGCTGCAAATATCCCTGGACGGGATGTCCTGCAACTGCAATCGATAATGATTTCACCATATTCATTCAGGGAGACAACATTTTTAACCAGCTCAGTATTGGGTACCAGGCCTATTTCAATAAAAATTCCTTGAACCGGCAATGTATTTTCTTTTTTGTTTTTAATATCATTTACAGTAACCGATTCTACTGCGCTGGCTCCATGTATTGCCTTAATTTCATGTTCATACAGTATGGTGACATTGGTGAATTTTGATAGTTCATCAATAAGCACCTTATCAGCAGTTAATGCAGGCAATAGTTGAACCACTGTTACTGATGTTGCAAGTTTAGCCAGATCGATTGCAGCTTCAATGGCTGAATTTCCGCCACCAACAACAATAACATCTTTGTCCTTGAAAAGTGGAGCATCGCAGATAGCACAGTATGCAACACCCTTGCCAGTAAGTTTCGATTCGCCCGGGACATTGAGTCTGCGCCATCGTTTGCCGGTGGTTATAATGATTGATTTTGCCTGATAGACATTCCCATCTTCACATTCAACTTTTTTAATATTTCCATCTATAACTTTGGTTGCCTTGTATCCCTGAAGAAATCCTATCTCAAATTGTTCTACCTGTTCTTTGAATCGCTGCACCAGTGAGATGCCTTCAATATGCCTGTAGCCCATATAATTTTCTACTGTTGATGTTTCGGCAACCTGACCTCCAACATCCAGTGTTATCAGACCTGTTTTAACTCCTTTGCGCATGCAATAGACTGCAGCGGTCAATGCTGCTGGCCCGCCACCAACTATCAACACATCATATAGTGTTGAATTATCAAGCGGAACAGTCCGTTGCTCAATTGTTTCAAGTCCAGGAAGATTAAAAGTTAATTCCATGGGAACTCCTTTTTTTAGGCATTCTTAACTTGAAATAGTAATAAAAAATTTATTAATCGTCAAGAAATAAATTTTGTGTTCTTTTTTATGCAAATATGGTGCATTCAATGAAGTGTAGAAAATAAGGAAATAATTACTATAAGATTTAAACAAAAAGAAGCTTATATGAAAATAAATAAAGATGGGCACAGTAATGTATGCCCATCTTTATTTTATTAGGAAGATATTTTATTTTAATATTTTTTTCAATGTGCGCTCTAAATAGTCTATATGCTCAACAACTGCTTCGCGTGCCAGATCCGGTTTATGTGAGTTTATGGCATCCAGAATCTTAATATGGTGTTCATAAATATCGTTTGATGTGTTTTTTACTTTGGACAATTTTTCACGGCTATAGGGAAGAACTCCCCTCAAGATAGTTGATATTGCATTGAGTATGTGCGCAAAAATGGTATTGTTGGTTGCTTCATAAAGGTGATTATAAAATTGCGCATAGAATTTACCACCTTCACGCTTTTGTATCAGGTTTTCTACCCCCATCAGTTCAATCTGAGTTCTAAATGAATTTAGTTTTCTTCTTTGTTCCTCATTTGCGCGTAAGGCTGCTAACGCTGCAGCTTCAGCATCAATGATGCGGCGTACTTCCAAAAGCTCCCATATTTTTTTATGGTCAATCTGTATTAAGCCTTCTATTGGGGTTTTGATTGCATCATCCACAACTGACTTTACATATTTGCCTTTTCGGCCTTGCGACTCAATATACCCCTTGGCTTCTAAAAGCTTCATTGCTTCGCGTAATGAAATACGGCTGATACCAAAGCGCCGTGTCATTTCCAACTCAGATGGAAGCCGATCGCCTGGTTTTAAAACACCGGAAGAAATGAGTTCAATAATTTGTGAAACCACCATGCTTGGGATATCAGGAGCCTTTTCAATCTTATTGATCATTAGTTGTATGCCTTTATTTCGTGCTGCCATGTATTGGATCTCCTTTTTTGTTGATAGTGTATTGTTATTTTTTTTAAAAATAACTTTTTAAAAAAGCTGTATTTGGTAATATCGTAATACATAATATAATAATAAATTATTTATGTCAACCATATTAATATTGCAAAATAGTAGAGCGATTTATACAAATTAATATAATTAAAAGAACAGAAAAATTATTGTATTATTATATCATTACTAGACAAACAATCTAAAAAAAATATGATTTGATTTATTGTATGTCAATGTTTTCAATTTGTGTAATATTGTTACCATACAGATGGTATTGAAAGAATAGATAATTATCACTAGGTAATATTTATGTCTTGTGTGAAAACTAAAGCTATATGCAATGGTATGTAAACTATACTGAAATGGTATAAAAAGTTTTTATTGACGTGTATTTTTATATACCCTGTATTGATTGAAGATTTTAAATATATCCGGTATGTGGAGGATGCTGATAAACCATGAAGATAATTGTTACTGGCCCCAAAGGAGTGGGAAAATCAACAATTGGCAAGAGAATAGCTGAAAAATTACATATATCGTTCTTTGAAACTGATGAGATGATTGAATCCCTTTTTGAAGAAAAACATGGCAATAAAAAAAGTTGCAGACAGATTGCAAAAGATTATGGGGAATCGTTTTTCAGGGAACTTGAAAAAGAGACAATTAAAAAAGCTGCGTTATACGATTGGTGTGTCATAGCTACTGGTGGCGGAGCAATGCTTTTTCCGGAAAATAGGATATTGCTTAGAAAAGAAAGTTTAATAATTTTGTTGAAAGCTGATATTGGTTTATTATGGCAAAGAATGCAGGTTACCGGTATTCCGCCATTTTTACAGGGAGATAATGCGTTCGATAACTATAGTCACCGTGTTCAAAAAATATATGAAGCCATAGAACATATGAGTGATATTATTTATGTGGTAACAAAAGAAAATGAAGATATTGCTCATGAGGATTTGATACACCAGATATCCTTTGTATTATCGCACTGTATGAATGCACCCAATACATTTGGGCAGGTGCTCAAGGTCACTACATTTGGTGAAAGTCATGGGAAAGCATTGGGGGCAGTTGTGGATGGGTTAAAACCGGGAATCCCATTATCTGCAGATGACATTCAAAAGCAGCTTGACCGTCGTAAACCTGGCCAGAGTTCTGTCAGTACTCAGCGGAAAGAAGCTGATAGTGTGGAAATTGTTTCTGGTTTGTTTGATGGGAAAACCACTGGAACACCATTGTGTATGATTGTGTATAATAAAGATCAGGATTCCAGAGCATATGAATCTATTAAAGATATATTTAGGCCTGGTCATGCAGATTTTACATTCTGGCACAAATATGGGATACGGGATTATAGAGGAGGAGGAAGGTCATCCGGGCGTGAGACAGTGGGAAGGGTTGCTGCGGGAGCTATCGCCCTGAAAATGCTGAAAGAAAAAGGTGTAACTATAGTGGCCTATGCTGATGAAATTGCTGGCATAAAAGGAGAAAAAGTAAATATTGATTTTATAGAAAAAAATCCTGTGCGAGCTGCCGACCCGGACAAAGCACATGCAATGGAACAGGCTATCAAGCAAGCTCAGGCTGAACATGATTCTGTGGGTGGTATTGTTGCATGTGTTGTTCAAGGATTGCCTGCTGGTTTGGGTGATCCAGTGTTTTATAAGCTGGATGCGCGGCTTGCAATGGCTGTCATGTCTATTGGTGCGGTAAAAGGTATTGAGTTTGGAAGTGGGTTTGGTGCTGCACGCAAACGGGGCAGTGAAAATAATGACCAGATGAGCGATGGAAAATTTTTGACTAATAATGCAGGTGGTATTTTAGGCGGCATATCAACAGGGCAGGATGTTGTGATGCGAATTGCAGTTAAGCCAACACCATCCATAGCAAAGCCACAGAAGACCATGGATATATACGGGAATACCGTTGATGTGGTGGTTAAGGGCAGGCATGATCCCTGTATTGTGCCACGAATTATTCCGGTTGTAGAGGCAATGGTTGCTCTGGTGCTATATGATGCGTGGCTACTTCAGGAGAGGATAGGTCATTATGACGGTACTGTATAACGTATCTGAGCGTGATGAAGTTTTTAAAAATCCTGTAATTACTATAGGAAGTTTTGATGGAGTTCATAGCGGGCACAGGGCTATATTTGACCGTATGCTGGAACTTGCGCAGTCATTAAATGGGGAAGCGATAGTCTTTACATTCAGTGAACACCCCCGGAAACTTTTAACACCACAAACACCACCTAAGATATTGACAACAGCTGTTGAAAAAATCCATGCAATTGAACAGGCTGGTATTAGCAATATTGTCATGATGCCCTTTACCCATGAGATTGCAGCTCTAACAGCAGAGGAATTTTTATATAAGATTGTTTTTTACCATATAGGGAAAGCACATATTGTGGTAGGATATGATCATGCGTTTGGGAAAGGAAGACAGGGAGATTTTGAATTTTTAAAAGGGTTGGCATTACGTGAAGGGTTTATAGTTGAGCGTGTTGAACCGGTTTGTGTACAGTCGCGACCGGTATCTTCATCATGGATACGCACAGAGATTGAGGATGGAAACATTGGACTGGCAAATATGCTTTTGGGGAGACCCTATACCTTACGCGGTACCGTGGTCAAAGGGCAGATGCGGGGGCGGCTTTTAGGATATCCTACAGCCAACATTTTTCCTGATGATCCCGATAAGATAATTCCAAAGGATGGAGTGTATGCAGTAAAGGTATACACCAAAGGCAAGCTGTATCATGGTATGCTTAACATTGGTACCAACCCAACATTTGAAAACACTGAACGAACAATTGAAGTTCATATATTTGATTTTGATGCAGATATTTATGGCCAAACCCTTGAGGTGTTTTTTATTGAACGCATTCGTGATGAGAAGCGGTTTGGTTCTGTTACTGAACTTAAGGAGCAACTGCATAATGATAAGCTGACCAGTGAAAAAATATTAGCTGGAGGCTGACCATGCGTAGTAACCTGGAATTCTATACGTACTTGAAATATTCATTGTATGAATCTGTTACATTTTTTGATTTCAGGATATATATTTTTGGGAGTAAAGAAACAATTAAAGCAATTATGTTCGATAGTTACTGTGAAAAAGATCTATGGAAAAGTATAATCAATTCAGCTCATAAAGGTTTAACGCCTGTAATCAAAGAAGCAATACAGTATTTTAAGCAGTATGAAAGAAAGATATTTGTACAACCTCCACAATGTGATTTATCCCTCTACACATATAATGAGCAAAAAGTTTTGAAGGAATTACTTTTGATACAACCTGGCAATACAATATCGTATGGTAAACTTGCAGCACAATGCGGTTTTCAAGGGGGTGCACGGTTTGTGGGGAATGTAATGGCTAAAAATATGTTTCCTGTTATGTATCCGTGTCACAGGGTAATACGGAGCAATGGGGATATTGGCAATTACAGTGGTGGTATAGGGATAAAGGAGTTTTTGCTTGAATGGGAAAAGGATAATTAGCTCTCCTTTGTAACAAAATAAGAAACGCTTCACATAGAAGGCTGTAAAAAAATTAAGTTCATTAAAAAAATTTTAATGATGAATCAACAATAATTCCTTAAAAAATTTCATAATGAATATAGTGTACACCCCCGCCGCCGAAGG
>Ga0067045_1030153_pt1 | contig 16485 bp, 14 predicted proteins | sample TerdegcTABiofilm_FD_59184 | JGI IMG/M metagenome (GOLD analysis project Ga0067045, IMG submission 59184) | Combined Assembly of (Gp0054472, Gp0054536) Wastewater bioreactor microbial communities from Singapore -Terephthalate degrading...
GGGTGGATCTCGTCGATCTGGAGGAAGCCGTTGCGCTCCGCGCCGTAGTTGATGAACGCGGCCTGGAGGTTGGGGTCCACGTTGTGGATCACGCCCTTGTAGATGTTGCCCTTGGTGCGGGCCAGGTGGTGCATCTCCACGTAGTATTCGAGGACCTTGCCCTCCTCGGCCACCACCACTTCCATCTGCTCGCCGGGCAGCACGCTGATGAACATCTTCTGGCGGCGCTTCTTGCCGGGCAGGGACGACAGCTCGTCGTCCTCGTCCTCGCCGGGCGCAGCCTTGGGGGCCTCGGGCTCGGGCCGGGCCTTGGCCCTGCCGCCGCGAGGGCCGCGGGAGCGGGGCTCCCTGGCCGCGGGCGCGGCCGGGGACTCGGCCGGAGCCGGCGCGGGCGGGGGCACGTCGGAGAACCCGGCCAGGGGGTTGTCCTGGAACGCGGCCATGAACTCGGACTGGAGATCGGCCGGGGGCTCGGCCCCGGCGAGGGGCTCGGCCGGAGTTGCGGCCTCTGCCGCGGTCCCGGCGGCCTTGGCCTTGGACTTGCGGCCGCGTCCGCCCCTGCGGCGGGGCCGGGAGCGGCGTTTCTGGGTCTCGCCCTCGGCAGGGGGCGCGGCGTCGGCAGGGGGTGTGGTTTCAGGGGCCTGGGACGACAAAGACTGGTCCGCCGGAGCGGACGGCTGGATCTGTTCCTGATCCGTCATGCAAAGAACCTCGTGCAAAAAATTGGGGAAATATCTCGGCCGGAAGGACGTTCCCTCCGGTCCCTGTTCCGTGTCGCGCCGCACGGGGCCTGATGGGGCCCGGATGTCCGGTCTAGGGGCGTCGCGTTGCGGAGTAAAACACCTGGCCGTTGGTTTCGGCCTCGAAAATCTCGCCATCCCGGGCCATGCGCGCGAGCACTCTCTGCACCTGCGCGCTGTCGGCCCCCAGGGCGGCGGCCAACTGTAGAACGGTCTGGGGCCTTCTGGCAAGGGTGGCGGCCAGCCCGCCCCGCAGCCGGGCTTCGTCGGCCGCCTGATACAGCCGGGCCTGGGCCTGGGGGGCCTTCGCGGACGCCCCCTCGGGGCCCTGGCCCAGGGCCTTGCGCCACAGCCCCAGGGTCTGGCTGTCCACGGCCTCGGCGCTGGCCAGGGTCCCGGGCCGCGAGAGCGTGACCACGTCCACCCGGTCGGGCGCGAGTTCGGCGCAGTAGTCCTGGAGCAGGGCCAGGTTCTCGGCCGAGTCGTTGTACCCGCGGCAGAGGAGCACCTCCAGGAAGAGCCTGCCGCCGAACTCCCGGCGCAGGTCCAGGATGCCCCGGGCCGCGCCCGCGGCCGTGAGTCCGCGCAGGGGCCGGTTCACGGCCCGGAATTCGCTTTCCACCAGGCTGTCCAGGGAGGGCAGGATGATGTCCGCGCCGCACAGCTCGCGCCGCACCGCGGGATCGTCCAGCAGGGTCGAGTTGGTGAGCACGGCCACGGGCGCGCCGGGCAGGATGCGGCGGCAGCCCGCCATGATCCCGGCCAGGTCCGAGTGGAGCGTGGGCTCGCCCGAGCCGCCGAGCGTGACCACGTCCGGCGCGTCGAAGCCCTCCGCCTTCCAGGCCGCCAGCTCGTCGAGCAGGTCGCGGGCCGGAACCCAGGCCTTGCGTTCGCGGGTGCGCACGCGGGTGGGCCCCACCTCGCAATAGACGCAGTCCATGGTGCAGACCTTGGACCCCAGCAGGTCCAGGCCCAGGGACCGGCCCAGGCGGCCGGAAAGCACAGGGCCGAACACGTAGCGGTACATCTCTCTTGACTCCCAAGGCCCGCGCCGGTAGGCAGGGCCCATGATTGCTTCCGGACAGATCGTCGTGCTCATCAGCCCCCAGGGCAAGCGCTACATGCACAAGCTCACGCCCGGCGGCGAGGTCCACACCCAGGAAGGCAAGCTCTCCCTGGACGAGGTGGCCGAGGCCGGCTACGGCGGCTGCGCGCGCACCCACCTGGGCAAGCCGTACCTCGTGCTCAAGCCCACGGTCTATGATCTCATCAAGGGCGTCAAGCGCCAGACCCAGATCATGTACCCCAAGGAGATCGGCTACGTGCTCTTGAAGCTCGGCATCGGCCCGGGCAGCACGGTCATCGAGTCGGGCACGGGCTCGGCGGGCCTGACCCTGGCCCTGGCCTGGTTCGTGGGCGACACGGGCAAGGTCTATACCTACGAGCGCCGCGAGGACTTCTTCAAGCTGGCCATGAAGAACCTGGACCGCGTGGGGCTGCTGCACCGCGTGGAGCAGGTGAACCAGGACATCGGGCAGGGGTTCAAGCACACCGGCGCGGACGCCCTGTTCCTGGACGTGCGCGAGCCCTGGCTCTACCTGGAGCACATCCCGCGGGCCGTGACGCCCGGGGCCATGTGCGGGTTTCTGCTGCCCACCACGAACCAGGTGAGCGACCTGCTGCGCGGGCTGGACGCGGGCCCCTTCGCCGAGATCGAGGTCCTGGAGATCCTGGTGCGGCGCTACAAGCCCGTGGCCGACCGCCTGCGGCCCGACGACCGCATGGTGGCCCACACCGGTTTCCTCATCTTCGCCCGGTACATGGAAAAGCCCGAGCCCCTGCTTTTGCCCGAGACCGACGCCGAGGTCTCGGACCCCACCCCCGGCCCGCTCCTGGAGGAGCCGGACGACTCCGACGAAGAGCCGCCGCAGCTCGGCGACGAGGGCTCCTGCGGGTGCGAAGATCCGGCCGGATGAGGCTTCGCCTCGTTTCCTGAAAAGCAAAAGGCGGCTCCGAACGGGGCCGCCTTTTTCGCCAGTATTCCGTCCGGAATACCGTCCGGTATTCCCGCCCGTTAACCCGGAAACACCCGCGACCATGGTCCACGGGCAGATCTGGGCCGGGCGCGGGCGCTGGACTGTGAACATCGCGCACAGGCCTTGGCGGGGCCGTTGCCCAGGACAGGCAAGGACCACTGGAAAGGGCGGGGGCATGACCAGGAAGCCGCTTCTTGACAAATGGTAGATTTGCCATATTGTCCTGCTGTGGCCAATCTCGACGCGCAACGACACGACGCCCCGCAGAGACCGCTTTTCTGGATGGGCGACAGCCTTGAAACGGTGCGTTCCTTTTCAGAGATGGTGCGCCGAGCGGTGGGCTATGCCCTGCGCGTGGCCCAGCACGGCGACAAGGCGGCCAACGCCAAGCCCTTTGCCGAACTGGGAGAGCGGGGCTCCGGGGTCATGAAGATCGTGGCCGACGACGAGGCTGGCACCTACCGGGTGGCCTACGCGGTGAAGCTGAAAAAAGGCCTGTACGTGCTCCACGCCTTTCAGAAGAAATCCAAGCAGGGCATCGCCACGCCGAAAACGGAAATAGAGATGGTCAGGCGGCGTCTGCGCGAGGCCGAGCGCTGGGACGCCGAACCCACTGGGGAGAGATCATGAAGGGAAAAACGCGGATCATTGAGAGCAGCGGCAACGTGTTTGAGGACCTGTTGCTGGAAAACCCGCAGGAACTCACGGTCAAGGCCCGGATGGTCCTGGACCTGGCCCGGCTCATGCGGCGCGAGAGGCTCACCCAGAAGGACGTGGCCGCGCGCTGCAAGACCGACCAGCCCACCATCTCCAAGGTGCTGCGCGGCCGCCTGGACCTGGTGACCCTGGACCGGCTGGTGCGCTGGTTCGCGGACCTGGGCCAGGACGTGGAATTCACCGTGCGCGAGCGCGGCCGGAGCCGGGCCAAGAGGCAGGCGTCCGCACGGGCCTGACCGGCTTCGCTGGTTTCACGTGAGCCTTGGGCTCGTTCGCGGAACAACACAAGGCGGCTCCGAGCGGGGCCGTCTTTTTTACTGACCTGTCCACGGCATCGACAGGTTCAAAAAACGTGTCGATGAAACGAGAAAACATCGACACTCCAGCCGGGCCGCGACCCCATGCGAAAGGCGGGGCTGGCCCCGGCTTTCCGTTTTCCGCGAGCGCCCCGGCGGGGGCCTAGAACCACTTCCTCTTGGCGAAGTACACGGCCATGCCCACGCCCACCAGCGCCATGAGGCCCAGGGCCGTGATGTAGCCGTATTCCCAGTCCAGCTCGGGCATGGCCCGGAAATTCATGCCCCAGACCCCGGCCAGGAAGGTGAGCGGGATGAAGATGGTGGCCACGCCGGTGAGGAACTTGATGGTCCGGTTCATGCGCATGCCCGCCAGGGAGATGTGCAGGTCGAGCATGGCCGTGAGCAGGTCGTGCAGGGTCTTGACCTCGTCCACCACCTTGGCCGTGTGGTCGCGCACGTCGCGCAGGTAGCCGTCGCTGGCCTCGCTCAGCTCGCCCACCTCGTCGCCCGAAAGCTGGGTGAGCACCTCCTGCATGGGCGAGAGCGCGTTGCGCAGAAACAAGATCTCGCGCTTGAGCCGGTAGATGACCCGCAGGGTGCCCTCGTCCGGGTTCTCGGCCAGCTCGTCCTCCAGCTCCTCGGCCTCGGCCGCGATCGTGCCCAGCGTCACCGAGGCCCGGTCCATGATGGAGTCCAGCAGGGCGATGACGATGTAGCCCGGGCCTGCCGTGCGGATGCGGCCCTTGCCCCGGCGCAGGCGGGCGATGATGGGTTCGCAGAGGTTCGCCGCGCTTTCCTGGAAGGTGACCACGTAGTTGGGGCCCCAGAGCACGCAGACCTGCTCCTCGATGAGCTGGCTCTTCTCGGCCGAGAAGTCCACGTTCTTGAGCACCAGGAAGGCCCGGCCGTCGTCCAGCTCCTCGGCCTTGGGCCGCTGGCTGGTGTCCAGGATGTCCTCCAGGGTCAGCGGCGAGAGGTTGAAGCGCTCGCCGATGCGGCGGATGAACTCGGGCTCGTGCACGCCCATGACGTTGAACAGGTGCACGCGGCCGTCGTCGTCCGGCGGCGGCGCGCTGGGCAGCTCGCAGCAGGTCTCGGCGACCTCGCCGGAGGTGAACGAGATGCTCGTCAGGGCGGGGTGGAAGTCGCGGTCCTGGCCCACATAGACGAGCAGGCCCGGGGACTGGCCCACGCTCTCGGGCTTGCGGCGGTGGAATGCGCGCATGAATCCCCCTGGAAACGGATGTGGAACCCTGGACCTTCCATACGGAAACCCGGCCCCTCCCGCAACCGCTGCCCGGAAAAATTCAGGGAGGGCAAAGCCCTCCCCGTCTTTTCGTGAAACCGGCGAAGCCGGGCCGCTACTTCTTGACGCGGGCGTAGGTGGCCCGGGACACCACCTTGGAGTCCTTGCCCGGCTCCATGTAGGTGAGCTTGATGGTGTCCGTGGCCTTGTCGTAGGTTCCCATGAACACGCCGTCGTCGTCCACCATGGAGATGACGCCGTTCTCGTCGATGAGGCCCAGGACCATCTCCTTGTGCTTGGCCGAGGCGCGCTCGCCGATGAAGCGGCCGTCCTCCTGCTTGTCGATGCGCAGGGTGAACTCCATGTCCGTGAACTCGGGCGTGGAGGCGGCGGCACGGTGGCCCAGCTTGCCGTGGACCACGGACGTGGTTTTGGACGTCCACTGGCCCTTGATGTCCGGGTAGTCGCCGGCAAAGGCCGGAAGGGCGAGGAGGGCGAAGGCCAGGAAGAAGAGAAGGCGCCGCATGATGTGCTCCTTGGTTGGAGGTTGGGACTTGTTTCGATATTACAACGCCGTAAAATCGCTGACAACCTCCCCGCGAAGTATGGGAATAATAATGCAAGCCGGGTCCGTTGCAGGGTATAAACAGAGGGCTGGGCCGAGGCCCGAGGACACGCCATGCAGATCGCCGACACCTTCATCGCCCTGATCCGGAACGTCTCCATCCTGTTGGCCGCGGTGCTCATCTTCGACCTGTTCCCGGCCCGGGGGCGGCTCCTGGAGACGCTGCCCAACCGGATTGTCCTGGGCCTGGTCCTGGGCCTGCTGGTGATCGTGGTCATGCTCACGTCCTGGATCCTGCTCCCGGGCGTGGTCTTCGACACCCGCTCCGTGCTCATCGGCGTGTCCGGCCTGTTCTTCGGCTCCCTGCCCACGCTGATATGCATGGCCATGTCCGCGGCCTTCCGGGTTTACCAGGGCGGCGCGGGCGCGGTCCCCGGGGTCTCGGTGATCCTGAGCGCGGGCTGCATCGGCATCCTCTGGCGCAGGCTGCGCAGGAAGCCCCTGCACGAGATATCCTGGACCGAGCTGCTGCTCTTCGGCCTGGCCGTGCACGCGGCCATGCTTCTCTGCATGTTCGCCCTGCCCTGGGACACGGCCCTGCACGTGCTCTCGCACATCACCCTGCCCGTGCTGCTCATCTATCCCGCGGGCACGGCCCTCACCGGCGCGCTCCTGGCCAAGCGGCTGCGCACCGCGCGGGTGCGCGAGGAGCTGGCCGAGAGCGAGAACCTGTTCCGCAGCATCTTCGAGGAGCACGCCGCGGTGAAGCTGCTCATCGACCCGGACAGCGGCCGGATCATGGACGCCAACCGCGCGGCCGCGGATTTCTATGGCTGGCCCCGGGAACAGCTGCGGCAGATGCGCATCCAGGACATCAACACCCTGCCGCCCTCGGAGGTGGCCGCGGAAATGGCCCGGGTGCGGGACCAGAAACGCATGAACTTCGAGTTCCGCCACCGCCTTGCCGACGGCACGGTGCGCGACGTGGAGGTCCTGAGCGGCCTCATCCGGCACAGGGGCGAAAAGCTCCTGCACTCCATCGTGCACGACATCTCGGACCGCAAGCGCATGGAGCAGGAACTGCTGCGGGCCAAGGAGGAGGCCGAGGCCGCCAACCGGGCCAAGAGCGAGTTCCTGGCCATCATGAGCCACGAGATACGCACCCCGCTTTCCGGGGTCATGGGCATGCTCCAGATCCTGCAGGAGGCCCCGGACCGCAAGACCCGCGACGAATGGGTGGAGGCGGCCCTGGGCGCCAGCCGCCACCTGAACCAGATCCTCTGCGACGTGCTGGACCTCTCCAGCATGGAGGCGGGGCGTCTGCACCTGCGGCGGGTGTCCTTCACCCTGGACCAGGCCGTGGAGCCGGTGCTGGGCGCCCTGGCCGCCACGGCCCGCAACAAGGGCCTGGGCTTCACGACCTGGATCGCGCCAGCCCTGGCCCGGCCCGTGCTGGGCGACCCCGGGCGGCTGCGCCAGATCATCTTCAACCTGGCGGGCAACGCGCTCAAGTACAGCGAGCAGGGCGAGGTGCGCATCGAGCTCTACCCCCTGCCCGTGGTCCCGGAGGGCGCGGACCTGGCCGTGCACCTGGTGGTCTCCGACACGGGCATCGGCATCCCGGACTCCCGGATCAAGGACATCTTCGAGCCCTTCACCCAGGTGGAGAACCCCCTGACCCGCCGCCAGGGCGGCACGGGCCTGGGGCTGAACATCGTGAAGCGGCTGGTGGCGCTCATGCGCGGCACCCTGGCCGTGTGCTCGGAGCCGGGCGTGGGCACCGAGGTGCACATCACCCTGCCCATGAACCTGGCCGAGGCCACGATCCCGGCCCGGAACGAGGGCGCGGCCGAGCTTCCCCGGGGCCTGCGGCTGCTTTTGGTGGAGGACGAGCGCGTGAACCGGCTGGCCATGAGCCGCATGCTGGAGCGCGACGGCCACAGCGTGATCCAGGCGGGCAGCGCGGCCGAGGCCCTGGCCGCGCTCAAGGCCGAGGACGTGGACGCCGTGTTCATGGACATCCAGATGCCGGACATGGACGGGGTGGAGGCCACCCGGCTCATCCGCGCGGACCAAAGCCTGGGCCGCAACGCCCGGGTCCCCGTCCTGGCGCTCACGGCCCACGCCCTGCCCGGGGACCGCGAGCGCTTCCTGGCCGCGGGCATGGACGGCTACCTGTCCAAGCCCGTGGACATGGCGGAGCTTCAGCGCGAACTGGGCCGCGTCCTGGCGGGCCGTTGACCCCCTTCGGGGGTTTCATGAAAAGAATGGGGCCGGGAAGTGAAGGCTCCGCGTCGGGCTTGCGTTTTTCTTGCGCCTTGTCCTCGCGGTTTTTGACCGGCCCGCGGGGAGAGGCCGGCGAAAAGGGCGGCAGGAGGGGGCGGCGGCTCAATCCCGCCCGTCGCGGCGCTTCCTGGTCCCCTCGTACAGTTCATAGACCAGCAGGCGGCACTCGATCTTGGCGTTCCAGAACGGGATCCTGGCCGAGGGCTTCAGGCCCACGTGCTTGGCCAGGTCCGGGTTGCCGCAGAGCACGGCGGCGCGCCAGCCCTGGCAGCGCTGCTTGAGGAAATCGCCCAGGGCCTTGTAGGTGGCCGCCAGCTCGTCGGCCCGGCCCAGGCGCTCGCCGTATTCCGGGTTCACCATCACCAGCCCCGGGCCGGGGCCGGGCTCCAGGTCGCGGAAGTCGCAGACCCGGGTCCTGAGCGCGTCCTCCAGCCCGGCGCGGACGGCGTTGTGGCGCAGGGCCGCCATCTGGGCCGGGTCCCGGTCTGCGGCCAGGAAGCGGCCGTCCTCCAGCTCCCGCACGCGCTGTTCCGCCTCGCGCAGCAGCCCTTCCCAGACCCGGCGGCGATAGCCCAGCACGTGCATGAAGGCGAAGTTTTCGCGCAGGGACCCGGGCGCGCGGCCCTGGGCCAGGTGCGCGGCCTCCACGGCCAGGGTGCCGGACCCGGCCATGGGGTCCAGGAAGCGGCCGCCGTTCTTGGCGATTTCCGGCCAGCCCGCGGCCAGGAGCATCCCGGCGGCCAGGGTCTCCTGGAGCGGGGCCTTGCCCGGCATGGTCCGCCAGCCGCGGCGCGAGAGCGAATCGCCCGTGGAGTCCAGGTAGATGGCCGCGTCCGCGCCCTGCCAGTAGAGGAACACGCAGGTCCTGTCCTGGTTTGGCCCGGAGTCCGGCCGCCGTCCCTTTTTGGCCGCCATGCGGTCCACCAGGGCGTCCTTGAGCCGGAGCGCGGCGAAGCGCGAGTCCCTGACCGCCTCGGTGCGCAGGGCCGTGGACACGGACACGTAGCCGTCCTCGGCCACGAGCTCTTCCCAGGGTATTTTCCCGGCCTCCCGGTACAGATCGTCCGGGCCTTTGGCCGTGAAGCGGGCCAGCTCGTAGAGCACCCGGTGGCCGGTGCGGACCTCCAGGTTGAGGGTCATGCAGTCCGCCAGGGTCCCCCGGCATTCCACGCCGGACACCAGCTCGCGCACGTCCCGCATTCCCAATCCCCGCATTTCCTCCCCGAGATACGGAGGCAGGGCCTTGGGGCAGGTGACCAGGAGGGTGCTTTCTTCTTTCCAGGGATTCACGTTTTCTCTCACACCAGGGCGGACAGATCGTAGGCGGTCGCCGACTCCACCGTGGCCTTGATCATTTTCCCGGGCTTGAGGGTCCTGCCCGGGGGCGCGGACACGAACACGTTGCCGTCCACCTCCGGGGCCTGGAACCAGGCGCGGCCCTTGAACAGGCCCGGCCATTCCGGGTGCGGGCCTTCCAGGAGCACGTCCAGCCTGCGGCCCACGAGGCCCTCCATGCGCTCGGCCGCGATCCCGGCCTGGAGCTCCATGAGCGCGGCGCGGCGCTGCTCCTTGACCCGCTGGGGCACGCGGTTCGGCATGGCGGCCGCGGGCGTGCCCTCCTCGGGGTGGAAGGGGAACACGCCCACATGGGTGAAGCGGGCCTGGGCCACGAAGTCGTGCAGGGCCTGGAAGCGCTTCTCGGTCTCGCCGGGGTAGCCCACGATGAGCGAGGTGCGCAGGGCCGCCTCGGGGAAGCGGGAGCGGATGCGCTCCACCACCAGCCGGGGGTCCGTGGCGAAGGGCCGCCCCATGGACTTGAGGACGGCGGGGTGGGCGTGCTGCAGGGGCACGTCGAAATAGGGCAGGAGCGGGGCCCCGGCCTGGGCCAGGAAGTCCAGGACCTGGGCCGTGAGCCCGGCGGGGTAGAGGTACATGAGCCGCAGCCAGGCCAGGCCCGGCAGGGGCAGCAGGCGCTCCAGGAGCCGGGGCAGGCCGTCCTTGATCCCCAGGTCGCGGCCCCAGGCCGTGAGGTCCTGGCCCACGAGCGCCAGCTCGCGCACGCCCTGGCCCAGGAGGTCCCTGGCCTCGGACTCCAGGAAGTCCAGGGGCTGGCTCACGTGCGGGCCGCGGATGGAGGGGATGGTGCAGAAGCGGCAGCGGTTGTTGCAGCCCTCCGAGACCTTGAGATAGGCCGAGGCCGGTCCGGTGGACAGGAGCCTGGGCCGGGGGGCGCGGAAGCCCTGGCGGCCCAGGGCCTTGGCCACCAGGGCGGGCCAGCGGTCCAGCTCGCGGGTGGAGAGCCAGAGATCGACCTCGGGCAGCCCGGCCGTGAGTTCCCGGCCGAAGCGCGAAACCAGGCATCCGGCCACGGCCAGCACGGGCCGGGGCGAGAGGGCCTTGAGCCGGTCCGAGAGCCCCAGGATGGTGGAGAGCGACTCCTCGATGGCCGGGCGGATGAAGCCGCAGGTGTTCACCAGCACCAGCTGGGCCCGGCAGGGGTCGTCCTCGGGGACGAAGTCGCGGCCCAGGGCCCCGAGCAGGCGCTCGGTGTCCACGCGGTTCTTGGGGCAGCCCAGGCTCACGGTATGGACCTTGAGGGCGTTCATCCGCGCCTTCATACCCGGGATCGCGCGTTCTGCAAATGATATCCGGACGCCTTGCCCTTGGCCCGGGTCCGTGCTTAAGTGGCGCAAACCAGGGGGTGGGCCATGAATCCTCAGGCCCTGGACCAGGGCAAACGCTATCTCGTCGGCGTCATCGGCAACAAGACCTCGCTGCTGCCGTTCTGGGAGCTGTTCGTGAGCCAGGGCAGCGGCAACGTGCTCTCGGAGCTGGGCCTGGTGGCCGCGGCCCTGGCCGGGGAGGTCCCTGGCGAGCCCTTCGGCCCGGGCATGAGCCTGCCGGTGTACCCGGACTTCCGGGCCATGCTGGCGGCGCACCCGGAGATCAACCTGGTGCTGGAGTCCACGGGCGAGCGGGATCTGCTGCGCGATCTGCGGCGCGACCTGCCCTCCGAGGTGGCGCTGGTGGAGCGGGCCGCGGCCGGGTTCTTCGTGCGGCTCCTGTCCACCGAGCAGATGTGGGTGGCCTGCAAGGTGGACCTCATGCACACCCAGACCCTGCTCAAGTCCATCAGCGACCAGCTCTCCGACGACATCTTCTTCCTCTCGCCCCAGGGCCACGTGGTGGACGTGAACGAGACCGCCTGCAAGCGCCTGGGCAGGGGCAAGAAGGAGTTCATCGGCAGGAACTTCCGGGAGGTGTTCCAGAGCGTGCACTGCCCGCCGCCGGAGGCGGTCTGCGACACGCCGGTGGAGACCACGGTGCGCACGGGCGAGCCCTCGGAGGCCGTGCAGAGCGAGATCGACGATGCCGGGCGGGTGCGCTACTACCGCATCTACACCTACCCCATCTTCGACGACGTGGGCCGCCTCATCAACGTGGTGGCCATGCGCCGCGACATCACCCGGCGCACCGAGATGGAGCAGCGGCTCCAGCAGTCCGAGAAGCTGGCCTCCATCGGCCAGCTCTCCACCTACATCGCCCACGAGATCAGAAATCCGCTCTTCGCCATCTCCGGCTTCGCCAATTCGCTCCTGCGCCAGGGCAACCAGGACCAGGCCTCGCGCGAGAAGCTCGGCATCATCCTGGAGGAGTCCAAGCGGCTGGACACCATCCTCAAGAGCATCATCAACTTCTCCCGGCCCACCGAGGGCCGCGAGACGGCCATGGACGTGAACGCGGTGGCCGAGCAGAGCGCGGAGATCATGCGCCAGGACTGCGACAAGGCCGGGGCGCGGCTGCGTCTGGAGCCGGGCCAGGGCCTGGCCAAGGCCCAGGCCGACCCGGAGATGATCAAGCAGTGCCTCATCAACCTCATCAAGAACTCCATCGAGGCCATGCCCGAGGGCGGGGACATCATCGTGCGCACGGCCATGGCCGCGGACCGCGTCACCGTGGAGGTGGCGGACACCGGCCCGGGCATCCCCCTGGACGTGCGGGACAAGGTCTTTTCCCCGTTCTTCTCCACCAAGGGCAAGGGCTCGGGCCTGGGCCTGGCCATGATCCGCAAGATCATGGACGACATCGGCGGGGACGTGACGCTCTCCAGCGTGGAAGGCCAGGGCGCCAGCGTGACGCTGCACCTGCCGCCCGTCCTGGCCCCGGACGCCAGGGCCGGGGAGTGACGATCGGGGGAATGATGAGCGACACCTTCAACGTTTATTGCGACGAATCTTGCCACCTGGAGAACGACCACCAGAAAGCCATGGTGCTGGGGGCTGGCTGGTGTCCGCTGGAAAAAACCCGGGAAATTGCGGTTCGCTTGCGGGAAATCAAGCAGAAGCACGGGCTTTCCCCTCAGTTTGAGGTGAAGTGGACCAAGGTTTCACCCGCCAAGAAAGGATTTTACCTGGATTTGATTGATTATTTCTTTGATGACGATGATCTGCATTTTCGGGCCTTGATTATACCGGACAAGTCGCTGTTGCATCACACTGCATTTCCTGGGCAGAACCACGACGTCTGGTATTACAAAATGTACTTCGACATGCTGAAAGTCATATTCCGGCCGGATGCTCGGTATCGTATCTACCTGGATGTCAAGGATACACGCGGCGCTCGGAAGGCGGCCAGACTGCATGAGGTGCTGTGCAACGACAGATATGATTTTTCGCGTAAGGTGATTGAACGGCTGCAACTGGTTCATTCGCACGAGATCGAACAATTGCAGCTGACGGATTTGCTCATTGGCGCGATTGCTTATCTGAATCGAGGATTGCGGGAAAATGCCGGGAAAATTGCTTTGATAGAACGGATGCAGCAACGCTCTGGATATGATCTGACGAAAACGACTCTGCTGCGGGAGGAAAAAATGAATATATTTCGTTGGCACGCGGCGGAGACGCAGGGATGAGCGGAACTCCGGACTGGCTTCCCCCGCTGGTCCTTTTTCACGACCACGGCGGCGATTGGGAGGTCTATCTGGAGGCGCTTTACGCTTGCTTCCGACAGGATTTCATCGACGCCAAACCGGTTTTTCAGGGCAGGCGGCTTGGGCTGAGGCGGCATCCGATGTCTTACGGCAAGGAAGCCACCTTCTGGCATATGATTCAAGAGGGGGAAACCGAAGAAGAACGCGTTCCGGATTTTCGGCGCTGCGAACGAATCCGCTGGCCGAAGCCGATCATTGAGCATGCCGGCGACCCGGCGATCCGGGTTTGGCGAAACGAGCGTCGTGGAGGAGAAAGGGTTTGCCTGTGGTTTGTCCAGGAGAGTTATTTGGTCGTGCTGGCGGAACGAGGTGAGTATGTTCTGTTTTTGACCGCATATCTTGTCGAGCAGCAGCATCGGCAGCGTAAACTGCAAAAGGAATGCGAGGAATATTGGAAAAAACAAAAAAGCTGAAGCCGCCCCGAGGGACGGCTTCGTTACTCCTTCCACGCATGGTGGATGAGCTGCAAATAAGCATAGTTCATTATCAGGAAAAGTCAACGATTTTGAAAAATAGTTGAACCACCAGTTCGCCCGGTGTTGAATAGAGCCCCGACGAATATTGTCGGAGCTCAACCGTCCGGACCCGGTAGAGCCTCTATTGGTGGTTCCCCTTTTGGACGACGAACCCTCCCGAAATGTATCGGCGCCGACGGGGCATTCGACCCGTCTTTTTCAAGTGACACGCCCTGTTTGTTTCCTATGTCAACACGCTTTTTTCCATCCTTTTCCCCCCATTTCCCGCAGGCCCGCGAAACCGGGGCTAGGCTCGGCCGCACAAGGAGGCGGCCATGGCCCTGGAAACACCCATCCTCACCAACTTCACCTCCGGCGAGCTCTCGCCCCGGCTGGACGGCCGCGTGGACTTGGCGCGGTACTACAACGGCTGCCGCGAGCTCACCAACTTCATCGTGCACCCGCACGGCGGGGCCTCGCGGCGCGGCGGGTTCCGCCTGGCCGCGGCCGCGGGCAACCCGGACAAGCCCTCGCTGCTCCTGGCCTTCGAGTTCAACGCCGAGCAGGCCTACGTGCTGGAGTTCTTCGAGGACCAGTCCGGCGCGGGCAAGATGCGCGTGTTCAAGGACGGCGGCCTGGTCCTGGCCGGGGACGGCGCGGCCTACGTGCTGGACTCGCCCTACGTCCAGGCCGACTTCGAGCGGCTGCGGCACGTGCAGTCCAACGACACGCTCTTTCTCGTCCACCCGGCCCATCCGCCGCGCAGCCTGACCCGCACGGGCCACGCGGAGTGGTCCTTCGCCGCCATCGAGTTCACCGGCAGGCCCGAGGCCTGGGACGAGGGCGGCCAGCCCGGCGCGGTCTGTTTTTTCGAGCAGCGGCTGGTGCTGGCGGGCACGCCCGGCAGGCCGAACACGCTCTGGTTCTCGCGCTCCGGCGACTTCTTCGACCTGCGCACGGCCACCCGCGAGACGCCCCTGGACGGCTGGCGCGACGTGGAGATCGCCGCGGGCGGCGCGAACCCGCCGGACGGCAGGCCGGGGGACCAGTTCACGCTCTACGCGGGCAGCGCCTCGTTCCAGGGCGGCTGCGCGCTCAAGGGCCGCGACCCCGCGGGGACCTCGGTGCGCTACTACCGCTACAAGGGGACCCGGGTGCGCCTGGCGGCCACCTCGGACCTCACCGTGGCCTTTGTGGACGGCGGCCCGCCCGGCGACAGCCAGATCGAGAGCGTCCACGACCTGTCCGGCAACCTGCGCGCGGAATTCTGGGAGGAGTTCGAGCCGGGCGTGCGCATCGACGCGCCCACGGGCGAGGGCCCCGAGGAGGACGACGGCATCGAGGTGACGCTGGCCGCGGCCCAGGCCAACGCCATCGAGTTCCTGGCCCCCAAGGCCCGGCTCTGGGTGGGCACGGCCGGGGCCGAGTGGACCCTGGGCGGGGCGGACGGCGGGGCCGTGACGCCCTTGAACATCAAGGCCAGCCTGGAGGGCGTGGCCGGGGCCGCCCGGGTGCGTCCCGAGGCCGTGGGCCAGGCCACGCTCTTTGTCCAGCGCCAGGGCCGCAAGCTGCGCGAGCTCACCTACCGCTTCGAGTCCGACGGCCTGGCCTCCCGCGACCTGACCCTGCTCTCCGAGCACCTGACCCAGGGCGGGGTCACGGCCCTGGCCTACGCCCAGGAGCCGGACTCCGTGCTCTTCTGCCTCCGCGCCGACGGCGCGCTCCTGGCGCTCACCTACGAGCCGGACCAGGAGGTGACGGCCTGGTCGCGGCTCGTCACGGCCGGGAGCTTCGAGTCCCTGGCCTGCGTGCCGGGCCGGGGCCGCGACGAGCTCTGGGCCGTGGTCCGGCGCACGGTGAACGGCGAGCAGCGGCGCTTCGTGGAGGTGCTCGACCCGGGCCTGACCCCGGAGCGCGAGGCGGCCGAGGCCTTTTTCGTGGACTGCGGCCTGACCTACCAGGGGCCTCCCGTGACCCGGCTCACGGGTCTTGCCCACCTGGCCGGGGAGACCGTGCAGGTGCTGGCCGACGGGGCCGTGCTGCCGCCCAGGACGGTGGACGGGGACGGCGGCATCGACCTGGACCGGCCCTGCTCCCTGGTGCACGCGGGCCTGGGCTTCGGCTCGGCCCTGACCACCATGCGCCTGGAGGGCGGCGGAGGGGCCCAGGCCCGGAAGAAGCGCGTGACCCAGGTGGCCGTGCGCTTCCACCGCAGCCTGGGCGGCCGCCTGGGCGCGCCGGGCGGCCCCATGGAAACCCTGCATTTCCGGGCCTCGGGCCGGTCCATGGACCGGCCGCCGGAGCTCTGGTCCGGGGACCGGGTGGTGAAGTTCCCCCGGGGCTCGGACACCGACGGGCTCGTGCGCATCGAGGCGGACCAGCCCCTTCCCATGACCGTGCTGCTCATCGCGCCCACGGTGGCCGTGCACGGCTGACCAGGCAAACACCCAAGGAGGTTGCATATGGGCGGAAACACGGAAATGGCGGGCTCCCTGCTGCGGGCCGGGCTGGACCTGGGCCGCGGCGCGGCCAGCGCCCAGGTCCGGGACGGCGGCCGGGACGACCTGGCCCGGGCGGCGATGATCCAGGCCCGCGGCCGGGCGGGCGAGGAGCGCGACGCGGCCAGGGAAGAGGCCTCCCAGGCCCAGGAGCGGGCGCGGCGGAACAAGGCCCGTCGCATGAGCAGCCACGGGGCCTCGGGGCTCGCGCTCTCGGGCTCGCCGCTCCTGGCGGCCGTGGCCGGCAGCGTGGCGGACCAGGACTCGGTGCAGGCCGCCCTGGACCAGGGCCGGGCCCGCGCCGCGGACGTGGAGGCCCAGGGCCTGACCCGGGCCGCGGCCCTGCGCCGCAGGAACGGCTCCCTGCTTTCCCTGGGCGGCTCGCTCTGGGACGCGTGGCAGGACTGAGAACCAAGGAGAGCGCCATGACCATCGCATCCCAGATCTCCACGGCCGCCTTCGCGGGCAACGGCGTCAGCGCCGAGTTCCCGCTGCCCTTCCGGTTCATGGCCGCGGCCGACGTGGCCGTGGTCCTGCGCAGCGCGGACGGAACCGAAACCCTGCTCAGCGAGGGGACGGACTACGCGCTGTCCGGGGCCGGGGCCGCCTCGGGCGGGACCTGCGTGCTCGGGAGCCCGCCGCTGCCGGGC
>Ga0067045_1000110_pt1 | contig 16484 bp, 18 predicted proteins | sample TerdegcTABiofilm_FD_59184 | JGI IMG/M metagenome (GOLD analysis project Ga0067045, IMG submission 59184) | Combined Assembly of (Gp0054472, Gp0054536) Wastewater bioreactor microbial communities from Singapore -Terephthalate degrading...
TTTTCAGGCCGGGGTGAGAGGTTATTCCGGGTCCTCCGCCGGAAACCATGGGGGAAAATGGCTCACGTTCCGGGGGGCCCGCTACGGTGTCCTGCATGTCTCACCTTCTCCCGTTGGAAAGAGCCCTTTGCAGGAAAAGGACTCCCCGGTGCGAACGGACGCCGTCCGGTGTCCGCAGTGTTTTCCTGGTTGTCGTGTGACCACGTGTCGTTCCATGTTTTTGTCGTTCCTGCAGGGGAGCCGTCGCAGCCGCTCCCTGCACACCAGCATGGTGGGGCGGGGGTAATAAGGGTGAACGGGGCGTGTTGAAAGTGGGGTGAGAAAAGCGTTGCGGTAGATGATAAAGGACATTCTCTCCTGTCTGGTTCCGGGGATGACCGGTACAATGACCCTGTTTCCTTTTACCTGCAGGAGTGCCCCGGAAAAACCCCGCCATTCCGGGCATTGGTGCGCCCCGGTCGTCCGCTCCTTCCGGCCGCATGGTCTCCCGTGATGTGCACTAACACCTGTTCTTCATTCTCTCACTGATGCAGCATTTCTTTCATGGACACAAGGGTGAGCCGTGTGCTGCATGCACGACACGCATGAGGAGGGGATGAAAAACAGGTCATGCGTGTGCGGGCTGTCAGTGAAGGGGGAATACCGGATCCGGGTTATTTCCCATTCCCCGTCTCCTGAAGAAAGGTATTTGTCCCCTCCTGCAGGAGAACTACATCAGGCCGGGGGTTGCCTTGTCCCTCCCGTATTCCCCCGTGCCCGGTGTGGTTTTACCATGATCTCTGTCCTCTGCGTCGATGACGAGCATGCCCTCCTCGACCTGACAAAGATGTTCCCCGAAATGGGGAGCATCTGGTATGATCAATTGATAATACAATTGATTTAACATTGTGTGAAAAATAACAACATTCATTTATTCCCAATGGAACATTTATCCGTATGCCTGTGGATTTGAAAAAACACATTTGCATTTTCGTAATCATGTCCCTCCTGATCGTGAGTTTTGCATCTTTTGCGGGATGTACTACCACCCGACCAGGAAGCGAGACTCCGACTGCGACGCCTACTCCGGCAGAGACTGGTGCTGTGACACCTGTACCGACGACCGTGCCGACGACCGTACCGACTCCGGTCGGGCCGAAGACAAAAGTGCTCCTCGCTACCACTACCAGCCTTTACGATACCGGGCTCCTCGATTACCTGAAACCGAAATTTGAGAAGAAGTATAACGCCGAACTTCTTATCACATCGCAGGGTACCGGAAAGGCCCTTGAGGTTGCCAAGCGTGGCGACTGTAATGTCCTTGCCGTTCACTCTCCCAGCCAGGAGACCACCTACATGGAGGACGGGTATGGATTGAACCGCCGTTGCTTTGCCTACAACTACTTTATTATTGTGGGACCNCCCGGTGATCCTGCCGGCGTGAAGGGGACGACTCCTGAAAAGGCATTTGCCACCATTCTCTCCAGGGGGAAGGCAAATACCCCGGGCGTGGCATTCGTTTCCCGTGGTGACGCCTCAGGCACCCATACTGCCGAACAGAACGTATGGAAATCTGCAGGGTATAATTATACCAGGGATGTCCAGAANTCCGGTAAATGGTATATTGAGGCAGGCAGGGGTATGGGAGAGACGCTCCAGCTTGCATCCGAGAAAGGTGCCTATACCCTGACCGATGAAGGGACTTACCTTGCATACAAGGGCAAGCTCGATCTCGAACCCATTGTTACGGAGGGTGCCAGCCTGCTGAACGTTTACTCTGTGATTGCGGTCTATAACCCCATGTTCACACAACAGGAGATCGAGATGGCGAATAACTTCGTTGACTTCATGATCTCTCCGGAAACCCAGGCTGATATCGACAATTACGGGAAAGATAAGTATGGCAAGAACCTTTTTTCCGCAATGAACGGTCAGGGCAGTAAGTTCAGCTGTGTCTGCACGGGTGATGCAAACGGACTCAAACCGATGACGGTATTTAATGCGGGAAGTCTCAATGCACCCTTTGCCAAGATAGAGGCAGTATACGAGAATAAGTTCCCGAAAGTCGATGTACAGCTCTTTGGTGGGGGGAGCGTCACGATGATCGAGAAGATCACAAAGCAAGGCAAGAAAGCCGATGTGCTTGCTTCTGCTGATGCCTATCTCATCCCAACGCTGATGTATCCGAAGTATGCAGACTATTACGTCACGTTTGCAAAGAACCACATGGTGATAGTGTATACCAACCAGAGCAAGTACAATGACAAGATCACTTCCGAAAACTGGTATGAAATCCTGAACACCCCGGATGTGAAATACGTCATCAGCGATCCCAACACCGACCCGGCAGGGTACCGTGCCGTGATGTCGATCCAGCTTGCAGAAAGGGTATATGGTGTTGATACCATCTTTTCGAGCCTCCTTGGTTCGCACAGCACGATGACAAGGACATTCTCAGATGGGAAATATACCATCGATGTCACCAGGCCTTCACCCGACGGAAAACTCGTCATCGGCAAATCAGGCCCGGATGTCGTCGCCATCCTCAAGGGAGGGAAAGCTGATTATGCAATTGAATACAGCAGTGTGGCCATCCAGAATGGTCTGCCGTATATCGAACTCCCGGTTGGAATGGATCTTTCGGCACAGGAATATGCAGATTCATATGCAACCGTAAAAGTGAAGCGTATCAGCGGTACCACAACGGCGACAGAGACTGCAACCCCGATTATTTACGGTGTTACCGTTCCTAAGAATGCACGAAGCCCGGATCTGGGACTTGAATTCATCAAGATCCTTGTTAGCCGGGAAGGCCACGACATCCTGACCGCAGATGGACAGGAAGTTATCGATCCGGCACTCGGGTACGGTAACGTCCCCGCAGAGTTAAAGGCAAGCGGCGTGGTGATGGCCTAGATATCCTCCTTTTTATCCACCCTGCTTTTACTATTCAAGCCTGACATTTCAAAAAAGCAAAGGTTTTTTGGCATCATGGAGGAGGTTGTTGAATACCGGATTGCAGGGTCTGGCGTGGATGGAACGATTGATGCAATCGAATCCGGGGGTTCAAAAACAGGGAAAACTGCTCAACCCGGTTCGTTGGATGGTACCAATCCCTCTGCATGGGAGATCGTGTTTGCATTCAGATCAACCAGGAGACTGGTAACGGGGATGAAGACGTTCACTTGTCATTTTCCCACCGCGAAATTACCAGGTAAAGGGGAGAGGATATGAGAGAGAGTATAGTATTCCAACCCATCGGAGTCATCCATACTCCTTTTTCGGATCCGGCGGGAATGCCAGTCCAGCCGGCCGGGGGCAGGGAGGTTACCGGTACAATCGAAATTTTTCCCGAATTTGCTGACGGGCTGATGGATATCGAGGGTTTCTCACGGATCATTCTCATCTACCACTTTCACCGTTCAGGTGCGTGCCGTCTACAACTGGTCCCTTTTCTTGACACTCACCTGCATGGTGTATTTTCCACAAGGGCCCCCAATCGTCCCAATCCCATCGGGATATCCACCGTGTCCCTTCTCGGCAGGGAAGATACATGCCTGAAAATCAGCGGAGTGGACATGCTTGATGGCACACCCCTGATTGATATCAAGCCCTACCTTCCCGAATGCGATGCATTCCCCCTGGAGCGGACCGGCTGGTATCCTTCGGGCGGGTCCTGTTTCAGGACGACCCTGTCTGATGATCGTTTCAAGGGAACCGGGAAAGGTTAATTATATTTAGTTAATTTACCTTTTTGATAAAATAAATTTATATATTTCCTCTTCCCATTACCTTATGGTCATGCATTCCAGGAACATGTATGACCTTGTACGTCACTTTGTAAAAAACACCAGGCGTCATGCCGGAAACCCATCACATGTCCATGGTACGAACCAGATGGAAGTATTCCGGCACCTATCACCCGCTTTTTTGCTTGATGTTTTTCATCAGGTAAGGGATCCCATAAGCGAGGCACATCCCTCCAATAAAGGCTGCCGTCATCGAGACGAGGAATGAGAGTACTGCGGTGGTAACGGTCACAAGGGAGGAACCGGTCTTCAATCCATGCCTTGCCAGTTCTATCGCAACGAAGAGGAGAAAGGCTGCATAGAAACCAGGAGAAATCAGGCCTATCCATGCGGGGCTGGCAAAGAGCAGGGCGGCCCCGATCAAAATTATCCCGGCATAGATATTTGCACCCCCGGTCCTTGCCCCGAACCGGTACTCCCCGGCCATTCCCCCAGCCCCATGACACATGGGCATTCCGCCGAACGGAACAGAGGCAAGGTTCATGAGCCCAATAGTGCGGGAAAGCTTTTTTGGCCTGATATCGGCCGCAAAAAGATCCTTTGCAAGGAGCGAAGTTGCAAGGATTGCGTTGGTGATGGTGAGGATGACCTGGGGGAGGACCAGTTCTTGTAACGCGGTAATCACTTCGGATCCTGCAGGGATGGAAATCAGAGAGAGGGACATCGTTGTAAGCGGAGGAAAGCCCTGTGCCAGAATACCGGTAGCGAGCGCACCGATGATGACCGCAATCGATGAGGGATCCGGGACACGGAAGTGCAATGCCACAAGAAATCCTGCGATAATGATGATTGCACCCGGTATGAAATGTACCGGATCGGGAATGAGGTATCCCGCTGCAGTCTTGAGGAGGATGAGGGCTAATCCCAGCTGGATACCACGGACCACGGGAAGCGGAATATACCGTTCAATTATTTCGAGAACATTGGTGAAGCCAAGGAGCAGGAAAATTGCACCCAGTATAATTCCGGCAGCTGCAATCTCACCGCATGACATCCCGGCTGATACCGCGATGACGGCAATGGCCTTCATGGGTTCAACGGGGATAGGGTAACGGTAATAGTACCCGGTTACGATGAACCAGATTCCCAGGAAAAGGAGGACGGGACCAATCCCGAGGGCGCCGGTCGCGGCAAGGGCGAGCGAGAGGGGGAGGATGGTACCAAAATCGCCGAGACTTCCGGCAAGTTCACCGATGCCAAACCTGAGTGGCGGCCTGGGTTCCCGGGGCATACTTCACGCATACCGGAAAAATATTTATTCTGCCCTGATGACGGTACCAACCCGTTCCCCTGCGAGAACACGCCGTATATTACCGGGTTTATGGCCGTTTACAATCTTCACTTCATGCACATGTTTTGCGTTCATCATCAACTCGACTACCCTCGGCTCAAGAACCATGTCCTCCATTTCCATGTCCAGGAGCTCGGATGCAGTAATATAAGGGATGAGGACTGCATCTTTATCGATAAAGGGATTTCCCCTACTTTGCAATGATGGAGCAGGAGAAACTTGTCACCCGGGCAGAACGTGTCGGGATAATGACAACCCCGGCAGGCACCGCGCGATACCTTGCCATGATGAAGGAGCGTTATTCGTCCGAAGGAAAGGAAATCCTCGGCCTGAATGTCTATACCGATCTCATGGCACGGGCAGGGCTCGTATAATCTCCTCTGATACCAATTGATGAACCAACAGGTAAGCAGATATCATTAATATCCCCTGATAATTCAATTAATTACTATTGAATCATATGTAAACCCGATTTGCCGTATACTGTTCATTATCTCGTACCCGCGGCGGAACAGTTGCTTCTCAATGTATCTGAATCTGACCAGAGAAAAATCCCGACCCTACATTCCATGGAGCAGGGGAAGCCATGAGCGAAGTCGTTGAAGGATTTATCCAGGCAATCCAGCTTATTGTAACACTCAACGGGGAAGTACTTGAGATCACAGCCCGGTCACTCCTCATCTCCCTCTCGGCCACCTTAATCGGTTCCCTGATTGCAATACCCATCGGGGGATTCATTCACTTTAGAGAATTCGGGGGGAAGAGAGGTCTTGTCACCATCATCCAGACACTCTATGCCCTGCCAACAGTGCTTGCCGGACTGCTTGTCTTCCTCCTCCTCTCCCGCTCCGGGCCGTTTGGATTCCTTAACCTGCTGTTCACCCCCACGGGTATGATCATCGGCCAGGTTGTGCTCATCATTCCCCTGATGATCGGGATGACCCTGATCGCTCTCTCCGGGGTAAGCCGGACAATACAGGATACTGTGATAACGCTTGGTGCCACAGAGACCCAGACCGTGATCACCATCGTCAAGGAAGCACGGTTTGCTATTCTTGGCGGTGTGATCCTCGGCTTTGGCAGGGCGATCTCTGAAGTCGGGGCAGCAATGATGATTGGGGGAAATATCAGGGGTTACACCCGTGTGCTTACCACCGCTATTGCCCTCGAGACATCGATGGGTAACCTCTCGTTCTCGATTGCACTGGGGATCATCCTGCTTGTCATCGCCATGCTGGTCACCGGAATAGTTTTCCTCATCCAGGAGCGGTAAAATCGTGATCGAGTTCGACCATGTGGTGATGAATTTTGGCGAAAAAGAGGTCCTTAAAGATGTCACATTCTCGATAAAGAAAAACGAGATCTTTACCTTTATCGGACCGAGCGGATCGGGAAAGACCACCATTATCCGCCTGATAGATATGCTGGAACGCCCCACCAGCGGGAAAATTTATATCGGGGATACTGAAGTCTCCTCACTCAGGGAGAGGGACAGGATTCCAATAAGGCGGAAGATGAGCATGGTCTTCCAGAAACCCTCCCCGCTCCGGGGAACGGTTTTTGATAACGTGGCAATGGGGCTTTTTTTCAGGAACGTCAGAAGGGAAGAGATAGAGGCCCGTGTGCCGGAAGCGCTTGAGCTCGTTGGGCTGAAAGGATACGAAGAGCGGAAGGCTGGCACCCTTTCCGGTGGAGAGATGCAGAGAGTCGCGATTGCCCGGGTGATCTCCACCAGACCGGATATCCTCCTCCTCGACGAGCCCACTGCCAACCTCGACCCGGTCTCCACCGAAAAGATCGAGAAACTGGTATCGGCCCTCAAGGAACGGTTCGGAATCACCGTTATCCTTACGACCCATGACATGGTACAGGGACAGAGGCTGGCTGACCGCATTGGGGTGGTGATCGATGGAAGGATTGGCCAGATCGGAACCTCGAAGGAGATCTTCTACCACCCGATGAATAAGGCCGTGGCGACCATGGTAGGAGTCGATAATATTTTTGAGGGGGTTGTTGCCACAAACGACGGGGGGTTGGCTTCGGTCGAAGTCGATGGCATTTCTATCATTGCCACAACTCCGTTTCCCCCCGGAACACCGGTCATGCTCTATATGCGCCCTGAGGATATCACGTTCCATGTTATCGACGGAGTGAAAAGCAGCGCCCGGAACGAGTTTACCGGTCGGATCACCAAGGTCCTTCCGATGGGACCGAACGCCCGACTGAAGATTGATATCGGGGTGATCCTTACCGCCGTGATTACCCAGCGCTCGTATGAGGAGCTCGACCTTGCACCCGGCAGGGAGATCGGGGTCGCTTTTAAAGCAAGTGCGATCCACGTGGTTGAAAAGAATGCCTGATATTGCTGTAATATTCTCTTTCCGCCAGAATCAACGCGATTGAAAAAGGGATTACGGCTTGTTCTCATACCAGAGGGATTGCATCGCCCCTGCAGGCGGGAGCAGCGGGGAGAGGCGGATCCGGTCGAAACGCGGGCACCTTTTAAACCCGGATCCTACAGCTGTCAGTGAAGGGGGAATACCGGATCCGGTTTATTTCCCATTCCCATAAAGAAAGGTATTTGTCCCCTCCTGCAGGAGAACTGATTAACACAGGTGTAACGTTGTCGTTCCAGCATTCCCCCGTGCCCGGGGTGATCGCACCATGATCCCTGTCCTCTACGTCGATGACGAGCCTGCCCTCCTCGACCTGACAAAGATGTTCCTCGAACGAATGGGGAACATGTCGGTCGACGTTGCGGATTCTGCCCAAAAAGCACTCGCCATGATGGAGGCAAGGCGGTACGACGTCATCGTCTCCGATTATCAGATGCCGGGAATGGACGGGATCGCCCTTCTCAGGGAGATCCGCAGGAAGGGGAACACGATCCCCTTCATCATCTTCACCGGGAGAGGCCGCGAGGAGGTCGCGGCGGAGGCCGATCGCGGCAACGTCCGCCTGATCAATGACATCCCGGAGAAGACGGAGATCTTTGCCGATCCGCTGATCCGCAGGGTATGGTTCAACCTCGTGGACAATTCCCTCCGGCACGGCGGGAAGGTAACGGCTATCCGGTTCTCTGTGGAAGAAAAGGAAGACGGTCTTTCCATCGTGTGCGAGGACGACGGGACAGGCATCCCCCCCGGAGAGAAAGAAAAGATATTCGGGCGGGGATACGGGAAAAACACGGGTATGGGCCTCTTTTTGTCCCGCGAGATCCTCGCGATTACCGGGATTTCGATCTCCGAGAACGGCGAGCCGGGGAAAGGCGCACGGTTCGAGATCAGGGTGCCGCCCGGAAAGTTCAGGAAAGGATCGGCGGGTCCGTGAACGGGGGGCCGTGCCTGCTTTTTGAGGTCACGGGATTTTTGGAAAAGGTCTCAAGGCTGATATTTCCTCATCCTGATGAGTACGAATCATGATGAGGGAGTTCGTGGACCGGGGGAGTGAAGTAATCCTCCCTTATACTGCTTGCGGGGTTCTTAGCGGTGGCTTTTCCGAGCCATTCACTTCGGAATAGAAGCGTTTGATGGGATCTTTTCTTCCAGTGGATGTGATGTCGGGATGGCGAAACGGTTCACTCTCACGGTGCAGGGAACAGATTAGGGTAAGGGGGAGGTGGCAGCCGCGGCAGCCCGGGCCGGTGGAAAGTACGAAACCCATTATATGTCCGGGAGTGCATGGAAGTTTGCAGGCAGGGGTATGAAAAGAATGACCACTTCCATCTTCCTTTTTTTACTCATCGTCGGTGCAATCATTAATGCGGGCTGTCTCCATAGACCTGATGACACCCACAGAGCGTGTTGTTGCATCAATCAAAGTGCAGCAGCTATCGGAATCGCACTTACGGATCCGGATGTTGTTCTATACCTAAAAGAACCCTATTCAATCGCTGAAGTCAATTCTAACGCAACAACAACGATATCCGCGAATGGAAAAACAATTACAATGAAAACCTACGATGTGATAATCGATACACCCGGCAGCATAGTGCATGTGCATGTTGATGTCCAAAATTGTACTGTGGCAGGTATTTGGCCCCAATATAAGCGATTCATTCCGGCACCTGCAGAGACAATATGAAATGAAAGGGATCCGGCCGCGTCATGGAGGACATCCATCATGTTCACTGCCTCTCCTGTGGGGAGAGGAGGAGGCCGTCCCATCAGGGCCGGGAGCGAAGGGGGTAGCCGTCGCCCCCTGGAAGCGACGAGAGGCCGGGAGTGTCGGGGGGTCCCGGTTAATTCTTTCATTCCTTTTAAACTGCACCCAATATACCCGCATCCAAAGGTTGAAAGATTATGCACTCCCAGACCCTGTTGTTTTGGTGATTGTGGGCATTCCCCGAATGTTTTGAGGATCCCATGTTCCCTTAAATATGCCTCTGCACCCTCCTCGTCAGTCGTATGGTGGGCCAGTTCGACAAGGTTCATTCATCTGGCCATCAGCGGTTAGTATATAAATGTGGCCTCTATTAAGGAATCACCATAAGCAATGTATGATCTCAAGGTCTTTCCCGAGCTCGATCCGGTCAACCGGGTCCATTTTGAGCGATATGTACGCCACCTCGATTTGAAGCAGGTGAAATTCAACACTGTCCGGACCAAGTTATGGCGGGTCTACCCATTTCTGAAGTGGTATAAATTCCAGGACGCTAAGACCATCACCCAGGCAGTCCTTGAGGATTACTTCATTAAGCGACGGGCTCTGGTCAGCCCCTTCACCCTCCAGGGAGACATCCTTGAGCTCAAACTCTTCTTCCGGTTCCTTTTACCGAAGAAGGAGAAGCAGCTCTTCCAGAATATCACGATCAAACGGCCGAGCGCCACCTCCCTGTCGATCAGCTCATCACTCGGGAGGACATCTCGAAAATTATCGATGCCTGTGAAAAACCACGGGACCGGCCCCTCTTCATGCTCATGTGGGACCGGGAGGACGGATCAATGAACTTCTTTCCCTCAACATAGGGCACGTTCAGTTCGACCGGTACGGAGCAGTTGTTATCGTGCATGGGGAAGACAGGGATGCGTCGGCTACGGCTCATCAGCTCGGTCCCGGACCTCCAGACATGGATCACCATGTACCCCCTTCGGGCCGATGCCCAGGCCCCGCTCTTTGTGACGGCCCGCTGCTATGGTGGCCGCCCACGCCGCCTCGATAAGCGTACCGTGGAGAACAAACTCATTCATGTTGCAAGGGCGCCCGCATCACGAAGCCTGTCCATCCGCATGCAGTCCGGCATGCCCGTCTCACAGATCTTGCCCGGGGAAACGGGGGCAGGCCTGGGCTCAACGAGATGGAGCTCCGCCTTGTTGCCGGATGGGAACGGAACAGTGCCATGCCCGAGGTCTATGTTCACCTTTCAGGAGCTGATGTGGAGCGGAAGGTCCTGGCAAATGCCGGCATCATCGAGATTGAAACACCACAATCCGAGATAAAAATCGAGCCAGCACGATGCCCACGGTGCAAGACAATGAACGCCCATTACGCATCCCAGTGCTCGCAGGTCCTCATGGAGAAGACTGCGTTGAGCATTGATGAATCAGTTGATGTCGCAAAGGCAAGCAACGATTACCAGGACTTGTTGAACCGACTGAAATCGGACCTGGGTACGAGGACATGAGGCGCAGACTCTGGATTTATGTCAGGGTATGACCTTACAAAAAATATTTTTTTGTCAGGTTATAACCCTACAAAAATAAGTTTATGAAGGAGTATAACCCTACACTATCTTGTGACATCGCTCTTCGAACTTCTCACCACGCTGAATCCATGGTGGACGGGCCAGGAATTTGAGACAGGAAAACCCCGGCTTGCCTACTTCTCGAAAATCCAACGATACCTCGGGACCGATGAGATCATGGTACTCAGCGGGGTCAGGCGTTCAGGGAAGACGACGCTCCTTTTCCAGACCATCAAATATCTGATCGATAGTCAGCACGTTCCTCCTCGGAATATTCTCTTCGTGAATTGCGATGAGCCCGAGATCTCCAGTCTGGAGAATCCTCTCTCGAAAGTGGTCGACACCTATCGGAAGGAGATCCCCGCGAAGGGAACACTGTATCTGGTCTTTGATGAGATACAGGGCATCCCGGGCTGGGAGCGGATCATAAAATCTCTCTACGACAGGAAGAAATACAAAATGATCATCTCGGGTTCATCCTCGTATCTTCTGGATTCGCAGATATCGACACTGTTGTCCGGGCGTTTTTTCACCATCCCGGTATTTCCCCTGGATTTCAGGGAATACCTCGCATTCCAGGGGATAGAGATACCCGACGATCCGGTCGACCTCGCCGCCAGGAAATACGAGATACTGAACCAATTGAAACGGTACCTGCGCGAGGGCGGATTCCCCATCGTCGTGCTGCAAGAGGATGAACGCACGAAGGACGATTACCTCAAAGCCTACTACGACAGCATTGTCTATCGTGACATCATCAGGGTCAACGAGATCAGGAACCAGAAGGCGCTTGCCGAGCTGCTCTATTATCTTTTCACCAATGTCACGGCCCCCTATTCCTATCGCCGTCTCAAGAACCTGCTTGGAATAGACCTCGATGCAGTCCAGGACTATATCCATTTTGCCGAGATGGCCAAAGTCCTCTTCGAAGTACCGCACTTTGCCTATTCCCTGCAGGCACAAAAGAGACCGAACCGGAAGATCTACTGCATTGATAACGGCCTCCGGAACGCGGTATCCTTCCGCTTCTCTGAAGACGAGGGGAAACTTGCCGAGAACCTGGTATTCATCGAGTTGCTCCGGTCCGGTTCAACTCCCTTCTACTGGAAGAAGAAGACAGAGGTAGACTTTGTCGTGAAAGGCCCCGACAATCTCCTCACCGCATTCAACGTCTCCTACACCGATACAATTCCTTCAAGAGAGAAGGACGGGCTGAGGGAGTTTGCGGGTGAATTCGGTGACAAGGTGAAAGAGATGATCATTCTCACGAAGGACACCGAGCAGGTCACCGATGATATCAATCTCATCCCGCTGTGGAAATGGCTGTTAAGGAAATAACCGCGACCACTTTTTACGTCTGAAACAGCATTGACGCTTCTCTTCTGGGCAATCATTCCACCCTCATCATCGCCATATGATGATGAGGAACTGACCTTCTGGTTCAAGTCCCTGCCCCATTCTTTCACCAAGCAGGGCTCCCGCTTATCTTTCTTTTCCCGCACTTCTAGGGAATGCAGAGCGTCAGGATTTCATAAATATGGATCGATAGTTAAAAATTTCATCCACATGATTCATCCATCGTGATGATGGACAAGGACCTTTGTGCGGTCACAGCAAATATGTCCCACCGTGGATGGTATCAAGGGTACTTTTTTGGCAGGGGGATGGAGGCCTGAAAAGAGATATCATTGGGACACCACAGTGATGAAGTCCTTTTTGATCGTGGTGTTGCGTTGGATCCGCCCTGCATCATCATGCCCCAAGACGGTCAGCGTTACCGTATAGGTGCCGGGGTTCCGGTAGGTATGCACGGGGTTCTTCCCGTTACCTGACGCCCCGTCGCCGAATTTATAGATATGCACAATGGGGTCCCCGGTGGAGGCATCGGTAAACTGCACGGTGAGAGGACTGGTTCCGGAGAGGGGGGAGGGCAGTAAATCCTGCGGAAAGGGACTGCTCGGGGGCATCGACGGTTACCTTCATCGTTGCAGTCGCTTCCCTTGTCGCATTCCGGGTGGTAAGCCGGACCGTGTAACTGCCGGGTTGGGTATACAGGTGGGTGGCCGTGACGGTATTCGTCGTAGAAGTCCCGTCCCCGAAGTCCCAGGTGTTGTCGATCACCATATCGTCATAATCCCATTCTTCGCTGCTCCGCATCAGGGGCGAGATATCCATGAACGAGACATTGAGCGGGGCGGTGCCCCGTACGGGTATCCCAATCATCCGGCAGTACCCGTTCTTCCTCGATTCGCATCCGGACCTTTCCCTCGTCCGGGAGCGACCGGAGCCCGGTGAAGGTGACCGGCTGAATCCAGGAGATCTGGTCGTTGTCCCACGCCCCGATCCGGAGTGAAAAAACGTAATTATCCGGGATCCCTGCATTCAGGAGATACTGTGATCAGGTATTCCCCTTCATCAGCGTTTTCGATGCTGTTCATCATTTCCAGGATATTATCCCCGTCGATATCCAGTTCTGCGGCCGTGGACGAGGGTATCATCGTATACGTTTCGGTCATGAACCGTCCATCGGGGTCCTTGATCCGGATATCGAACAAATCCCTTGCAGGAGGGGTCCCGGCACCCTCTTTTTTGTCATTGTTCCCGTCCGCAACGGTTCCCATTGCACCGACACAGGACTCGCACGTGCCGGATTTCTCAATGTCCTTTACCACGTCCCCCACATCGGAGTTTAACAGGAGCATGTAGTACCGGTCCGTGGTGCTGTAGGCTTTGTCACGTTTCGGGATCTTCTCGATATGAGTACCGACCAGCTGGACTTGCACGTGCTTGCTCAGTACAAGGTCCATCGGGTACACGCATCCCCTTTCCGGGTCGAAATCGATCCCGTTCCTCCGGTAGGCCGCCCACACGAGCTCACTGCAGTAGTAGTGCGAACAGGCCCATTTGCAGCGTATATAGGAGGCCACCCAAGGGAGTTCCGTCCAGCACGGGTAATCGTCGTTATCCTGCTGTTTCCCAGAGAAGAAGCCCAGCAGGGATTGAAGGTCATACCCGTCATCCAGTTTCTCTTTCGCCCAGTTGACGATATTCTCCCGTTGGGTATCCGTAAGGTCCGGAACCCTGAAAATCGCCACGCACTCGTCCGCCGGGTAGACAAACTCGCTCACCGGACTGAGGCGGACGCTGTTCCACCCTGATTCTATGACCTGGTCATCCCCCACATACATTGCGGCATGAGTCCAGTGCCCGGGAACATAGGGGGATAATGTTGATGAATACGGAGAATCTTTATCGATCGCGTGCACAATGATGTCCCCTTTCAGGAGCGAGAGGTTGAAATGATAATTCCCGACATAGATCTCGCGGTCCCCCTGGTGATCCCAACGGTACCCGGTGATCGTGACCGTGTAGTTCCGGGGTTTATTATAGATATGGGTCGTTTGCTCGATGTCCTTCGGATCCATGAATGTATTGTTCCTGCTCCCGTCGCCCCAGTCGATTTCAACCAGGTCGAGGCGCCCCCTGGCCACGGTTCCTTCAAGTCTGCAGTGTAACCTCCCGCCAAAGCAGGGTGCTTGGTCATAACACCGGAACCCTGTATAGGGGTATACCATTTTGGCAGAACTCCCCTTCGTATCATTACCCCCGGTATCCGCCATTGCTGCGGGGACACCCACCAGCAGCAGGACCAGGAGGATGGTCAGGAGAATTCCGATGCGATATGTATGAGAGGGTGTGCAGGGTCCTGGTTCCGGTTTCATGCATAGTGATACTTGTAAACTGTTATAATAACCCACCCTTCTGGTGAACATGCTCAAACGACAAAAAACCTTTCGGAATTTTGAAAACACCCGGGTGACAGGAGAGGGAGTAACTTTTCAATGTATCAAAAGAGTATCCCGTTCACAATGAGGCCAGGTGCTGCATTTCTGAGTTCCATTAATGAAAATTGTTGAAAAGAATGCGAGGGGTGGGATTCGAACCCACGGACTCCTTCGAGAACGGATCTTAAGTCCGCCGGTTTTGGCCAGGCTTGCCTACCCTCGCAGGACTGCTTTTCCCAATAATCTGGTGCCACCGCACAATAAGGCCGTCGGTGTGCAAAAGGCCGGAACGCTTGCATACGTCCCCTGCCTGCCGGGACGGGATGGCAGGAAAAAAGGGAGGACCCGCAATCCCCTCACCGGACGCACACGTCCGTCCAGTCCGGGGGAGACCGGCGGTCTTTCAGCCAGCCGAGGACTGCAAGGGCGAGGAGGATGACCCCGAAAACGAGGACGAGGATGCCGATGGCCCGGGCAATCAGGGTCGCGGCGAGGCCCGAGCGGAAGACGAGCAGGAGACCGGCGGCGAGGAGGACTCCCCCTCCGGCGACCTGCCCCAGTTTCCGTGCGAACGACGGGAGGGAGAATGCCCCGGATACGGCGATGGCAAGGCCCCCGACGACGAGAACGGCCCCGGCAAGGGTGGCCAGGACGCCGCCGAGGAGACCGGGATTGGAAAACGCGATGAAGGCGATGCCGAGCATCAGGAGACCGAAAACGAGCGTGACCCCAAACGGCCACCCGCCTCCCCGGGAGAGGAAGACGGCAGCGGCAAGACAGATGATCCCGACGATCACCGCGAGGGCCCCGAGGGAATAGAGCATCAGGCGGAGGGAGAGGGCGGGCTCGAGGAAGAGCAGGAGCCCGAGGAACACGGCGAGGATGCCGCCCGCAAGGAAAGATGGCCACGACCGGGCCGGAGAGGAGAAGGAACAGACCACCATGACAGATCATGGGGCGCCGGTGGTCAAAAATCCCGGTGATTCCGGCCGCACCTGATCCCGCTGCGAATAAGCTTAATCGTCTTGCCCCGACCACACTCACCACGCGGGAGGGGACAATCCGGATGTATGCAATCCGTTTCTACCGGATCTTTGACATCGGGGAGGAGATCGACCTCGAAAAGCTCGAGCTGAGCCTTGCGGCCAGCATGGCAACGTCCCGGTTCCGGTTCCAGAGGGTCCGGCCGACCTCGATCATCGTCGACCAGCCCCCGCTCCTCATCCGCCTGCAGGGCATGACTATCGATACGGTACGGGGCCCCCTCTCCCTCGCGGCAATGGCCCGCATCTACGAGTTCGGTGCATTCTCGATCTGCCTGCGCCTCGAGGAGATGGAGGCACCCGCACGCATGCTCCATGAGGTCGCCCTCTCCTTTGCAGGCCAGGAGGGGCTCTCCCGGTACTTCGACCAGGCCCTCGCCGAGCTCCGGTCGATCCTTGCCGTCCATTTGGGGACCCGCCCCCTCGACCCGGACTTCTACGATGACTATACCATCTACCTTGCCGACCGGCAGGACCCCGGCATCGACCCGGTGACAGTCCTGCTCGGGGAGGAGGCAGACTTCTCGCCGGAGATCCGGAAGGAGACACTCCAGTACTCGTTCTCGTACTACCCCGACGAAAAGGCGATCCTCTCGTGGGGTGGTGCGGTCATCTTTTCGCCCAAGCCACCCGTCGACCTGCTGGAACTGATCGAGTTTGCGGCAGTCCAGGTCCTCGAGCTCCGGTTCTACGACCGGGAACTGACCCGCCAGATGGACCGCATGTACGACGATATCGAGAACGCCGACCGCCAGTGGTGGATCTACCGGGCAGTCCACTACCGCAAGCTGATGAAGCAGCTCATGGGAGAGCAGGCCGAGGTCTCGGAGATCGTCGAGGACATTAACAACTTAATCAAGGTCACGGATGACATCTACTACGCCCGGGTCTATG